>Ga0209780_1002784_pt1 | contig 12659 bp, 12 predicted proteins | sample WorMetexBAHAMAS2_FD_187384 | JGI IMG/M metagenome (GOLD analysis project Ga0209780, IMG submission 187384) | Marine gutless worms symbiont microbial communities from Max Planck institute for Marine Microbiology, Germany - Inanidrilus exumae... | ecosystem: Host-associated > Annelida > Digestive... | reverse complement strand
AGCTCTGAGTATACAGCTGTTACAAAGTGTTCGTTCGGTGCACTTAAAGTTAAAAAGCTGTGAAATTTTTATGGTCATAGATTTATCAGAATTAAACTCGGAATCGAAAATGGAGGACTGAATATAAGAAGTTGCATCATAATCGATGCATAATCAATATTAAAAAAAATTACGGATTCTGCCAAAGGGGGGGCGCGCGCCCGTTGCGCCCGTCCCTAAATCCGCCACTGCCTCTCTCGGTCATGCTGCGGCATTCTACAGTCTATACCCAATTCCCCATGTCAGAACTAAGCGTTACTGTTCATTTATCAACCACGCTTTACAGAACTATCAGTAAACTATTGTCAGAACTGTCAGTAAAGTATTATATGATGTTTGCAACGTGTGTTTGTTATTTTATGCTTATATTTTATACAGCGTGTATTATCTACTAGTTCTATTTTTTAATCGTATGCATGTTAATATTGCATTTTGTAACTGTATGTAATTAATCTAATCTCATCGCTACAATATACCAATAAATTTACTTATTTAGTTACTTACTTACTTACTGTACCATCCTAGTGATCCAGGTAGAGCATTCGGCCCACCTTGTGTATGTCTGTCTTGCGTGTCTGGACAATAACGTTTGAACTAAGTGACCTTGACCTAGATATCTGGCAACTTGGTTTACGTTGACGTTATCTAGGTCATTTTATTAGGTCAAGGTCACTGGTTAAAGTTCGTGGTCACTAATAAAAAATGTTGCCAAAGAGGTCGGTGCGACCCTAAGTGAGGGTTTCTAGTTAGTGATGTTGACAGTAGCTGTTGTTAACCCTTTAGAAGGCACATGAGCTGCAGCAGCCCTTGTTACATTTGATGTAGCAAAGACAGGCGGTAGCGGGTGGGTGGCCATCAAAACCACTCACTCCCCTCATTTTGATGTTCCAAACGTATAACAGCTCACCCATAGTTGTAAAAGCATTTTAATGTTATTTTTATTTTTAAATAAAAACGTGTTTTAATGTTTTTTATTCTTGAATGTTTAAAAAATCTTCTTTGCAACATTCAAATGTAATCAAATCATTATACGTCATAATGTTAATTGCTAATTTAAAATCAACTGATGTCATGTTCATTATAAAAATATTTTCTCTTTTTTAGATAATCATAATTTCGCATATTTCGTAGTGTGAACCGACGCCCGTAAACACGGTCCATCAAGACGAGTGTCCAAATGACAGCCGTGAACACGGATAGTGCGTACCGAGGCCCTGAGTGGCTGGTTACATACCAAGACGCCGTACCTGCGAACGGTCACCCATCTCACTCATCGCACGGGCGGCGCCATCTGGTGAAAGCTTACGGGGTGAAGGCCTGATGTGGTTGATTAGAGCAGTGGTGTGTTTGCTAGCTGCATACCGCTGGTCCAATTGTACGTTAACGCGTGCAATGGATGGCCGCAATTTGCGCTGCAGCACCACTGGCTCTTGCCAATCAACTGCCACTTCCAAGATTGTACAGCGCGGCTGGTCACGGTGATTTACTGTGTAAGTAGCGCTATATAAGAATCCGACCTTAACCTTTTTACCTTTTAACCGCACTCGACGTAGATTAACTTCATTGATGCCACCAACGACGTTATCAACTCAGCATCGCTCTAAAAGAGTTCACTACTCACTGATGTAGAATTGTTTGTTACCTTGATGTCGATGATGCCTCTTCTTTCAATAATCCACCCGCCAAGATCGTCCAGATACTTCTTGCATTCGCCACTGATGTGGATTTTTAGCGCTGCAGCACAGCAAAAACGTCGGTGTTTTTTGAATTTATAGACATTTCAAAGATCCGGTGTAAAGTAATCAAAATTTTTTAACGACAAAGGGCGACTTGCTCCACTAACATGTCACGAATACAGTACAGTCAAACATATTAAAATCGCTAAATAGTAGTAAAACACAAACGAAAAAATACGAGCAGAATTACAATACGAAGAAAAAAGTCTAACGTTTATATGTGTTATTTTTAATTACATAATATACTGTTATATTATTTATGATTTTAATAGCGGTAAGCTTGTTCCATTTTCGCAAATTTCACGTTTTAAATTTTTCTTAAAGTGGATAGCGTTAATGAAAACAACGCAACTATAGTCATATACTAATAAAGCACCTTTGGACTGTAGCTTAGGAAAACGTGATCAAAATACGATGTCATAGATTATTATGAATAGCTTAGGTACACCGCATTTAGTAGCGTCTGATTTGTGTACGACGGTAGTAACTATAACAGCAACTTAATGGCTGTATTGTGTTGAATGAACACAATACAGTATTCGCCTCGAAGCGGTCGGCTATCCGTGCACAAGCTGTTTACTCCATTCGATGATGCCTAGTGTCACGTGCCTGTGACTGAGTGATGCCAGCGTTATCTGCCGCGTCACTTATTTTCAGTTTCCAATCCAGTCTGCTTTTCTTTCATATCGGTCGACAGGCAGCACCAGCATTGCGGCGTATTGGTTTTAATATGCAATATCGGACATCGGACGTTGCAAAAATTATGGTAGGTACCTTTCTTATACGGAACGTACAGCCCAGAGAAAAGACTTTGAATTTATTCTAACGGTAAAAATGGAAACTAGACATCCCATAGAGTGTCAGTTTGGTAGTGAATTGTCGGCTACCTGTAACCATTGCGGAGTTATGGCGGCGTGAAGTCGCAAAACCGTGACGTTAAAAATTTTCGAGAAATTTTTGCGTTTGTTTGGAAAAAACCCTTTGGGTAAAATTTTCAAAATTCTGTTCCGAAAGTTTTCATCGCGACACCGATCGACGTTTTGTGTCCAAATTTCTTGAAATCGATTAAATCGTGCGTTGCTTACCTAACCGAAAAATCGGTGGCTCCCATGCGGTCTCTACTGCGCAGATTCTGCCAAACATCTGCCAGAGCCAGCCCCCTAACAATGTACTCAGAGTGCTCTAGATTTCATCCAAACCGGTTCACGGAGTTATAGCCGAACGTGTGTTGTGTTGGAAATGAACTTCAAATTAGAACGAAGCAACTTCGTGTATGCTTTACCTGTTTATTTCGCCGTCATAGACGGTGTAGTGCAAACTCGTGACAAAAATATGAAAACTCTAACGAGCGCTGAATGTTTTCAGGCATAAACAATATTCTGACCATGTATAGTAAAACGTAAAAACCTACAATTTGTGAGGAAATTAGTACGTTATTCGTGCCACAGATGCAGACAAAAGTACACAGGTACGTACGGACACCGTGTGATTCCATCTTGGACGCGATGTTGACAGTATCGCCGAATAGACAATAGCGAGGCATCTTACTTCCAACGACGCCGGCGACGACCGGGCCTAGCACAGTCATCAACGCCAGAGCCTACACGTAACATTCTAGTTCGGCATCTTCGTCTTCCGTGACTTATCAGTACCTTTGGCTGCAAGACAGAAATCGTAGGAATCACGACTTATTGCCGGAAAGATCCAAAAATGCGCGTTACGGTTAACGCTATTATAAACCAGTTCAAACAACAGCGGTCGATGTACTGTGCGCAGTCGTTTCTTAGTCATGAATGGCGACTATCAATTTACAGTGCACTGTCCAAAATATTTTGGTACTCGTTCTAAGCGCCGAGCGGTAAAGCTAAAGTAGCCATCTTACTTCTGTTCGTAACAGTATCTTCTTTCCAAACCGAGTCACAAAAGTCAAAACTGTTTTGAATTACTCCTGATGAGGCTGTTTTAGCCACTTTTTGACTTACTTGATTTCTCACATTAATCGTTGTTTATATATTCAATTGGGCCTACTGCAGCTTTTCTGCCATAAAATTGCGGGTTATTACCCAAATTATTATTATAGTTTCTGCCGTGGTGTCCTTGGTAACAGACTAACAGTGTACAATTACTTTGCACTTTAATAATGTTCTTAATGCTGCCATATTCATTCAAACACGTTGACTAATTGACTGACCGGCTAGCTGATTGAATAACTTTTATGAACGTTCACAACTGACGTACAAACTTCAGCATCAAGCAGTAAATCCATGTTAACAGTGGCGATTTTAGTGCCGTATCAAACATAATATGAAGTCGATAAACTGGCCCTTGATGGATTATGGATTGTTACAGTTGGCTCAGCGATGAGGTCAATGGGCGGAGCAACATGTTAGGCCTATTCCACCGACAGAGGGTCAATGTACCAATCATGACGTCGCTCAGTGGTTCATTGCAGCAAGAATTTATGCTCCGTGCAATAAAGCGTTAATATACAGACCTGTGTGCAGTCCAATTCTCAGCCGGAGTTGTTCTTCCGGCAGATGAGGTATCTGAAAGCTTTTCAGGCCCTTGAGAAGGTCCACGGCCAGTGATCCTATCTCGCTTGCATGACGCTTTCCTGACATACACGCAAACATGCCTACAGTATTACAGGCCAACAACTGTGCACAAACGAGGCAATCGTAGACATCAGACTTCGTCCTGGTGCCGCCACCTGGCGAAATCGACCGTACGGACAAACATACATGCAGACAAGCTGCTCGCAAAACGTATAGCATACCTACCGAGCGTCGTTAGCAAAACTGCAGGAGTATGTAGTCTATACTGTTTGCAGCGAATGTAGTTTACATCCGTAGCTATTAGTTGTAATAATCTAGTGGTAATAACAGTTGCCTTTAGACGGTGGTATTACGGTCGAGTCAAAGTTACAACGCGACTAATGCTACATTATAATATACATCGTGCCGGGGAAAAATCCCGCTATATTTTTGTCAATAACTATGCTAACCTATCAACTGAAACGTTCAATTCATTCGGCCGTCTCCAAGTTAAAGATGAGGGTTGTGGGTATGGGTACATGGGTATGGGTACATACCCGCCGAAATGCGCAGGTATACCGGAGATCGGTAAAAGTTTTCGTTTAGACCCGCGGTCATATGACATGCATGTGTAAGATATTTAGAGGTCGTGGGTATGAATGGTAGACCCGCGGGTTTACAGAAACCCGCTAATGAATTTAGCGTACGCTCTTCGTTCGATTAACTTTGGTACCACAGTTCGGTCTGTTAACTTTGGACTCGAAAAAAAACGAACATGTCGTACATAACACTTACCTGATAGTATACTATTCGTCGTGGTGTGTGTGCTTGAATATTTTGGCTATTAGAGATTTGAATAAAAAGCAAACTGTGCAAAAAAGCTTGCGTGTGTGGAAAATTTTCTTACTGTTGTATCCACCATTGTGCTAAATACTGACAACCTTATGTGAATGATATTCATGTTGTTACAGTTGCGGATATCAGTAGAAGATCACTGGGTATGGGTATGATACGATACGGTAGATTAACGTGCGCTCAAAAGCTGACGGGATGGCCAGCTTAATCTCGCGCACGGCCCAGAAACGAACAATAAGGAAAAAATAAAATCAAAAACAGAGTAGCTCAAAAGAAACGGTCCAGGCAAAGATCCGTGGAGGCAGTCCGGGATGAAGAAGTGAAACTACGGGGGATAGGATTTGTGAAAGAGGTAGGTTTTAAGTCGGGAGTAAAAGAGAGGGGGGGGGTTATAGATGTACTCGTATAGAGTTTACTGCGCTTGCACATCTCTACTGCGAGTGTCGGTGCATGGACTGTGCTTGAACGATACCGTTGCGCTGTGGCAAGCCGGACGCTACCATGTACGCATCTCCGATCGTTTCCACCTTATACACGTCGTACTTGTCGATCGTCGTGTCGAAGAAGAAGTAGAGATTGTTCAGAAACTCGACAACCTGCGAACGCAACAACCCCGCTTCATCACGTTACCAAGCAGCTTCTGCATCCGTCCACAAACAATGGAAAGCATGACAACAAAATATTTATAAAATGTACATTATTATGTATTTCATTCAGATAATTTGTTCGCTGTTATCGTAATTAAACTAGGACGCCAGTTTACCCTAAGATATTCTGCCCTTATAGTCTCCCTAGCATCTACATCGCGTACAATGCAAAGGTTCCCTGCCCTTCTTAGCAGCAGTGGAACACACCATTGCTCTTGACCCTTCGAGCCTCAAGCATTGGCGCTTTGGGCTTTGGGTAAAATTCAAAGCCCAAAGCGCAAATGCTCGAGGTTCGAAGAGTCTGTTCAGAACTGTTCAAAGGGTGGGTGTGTGGGTATGGGTTTCACAGTTCCTAGGAAGAGGCAGAGAACCCCCTCCCCATCTAATAGTCTCCGAGGTTGCGTTTCTGCCAGCCATTTCCTCGTACTTTGAGACGTGAGATAGCCTCTCTCGACTCTTGAAAATCGTTCAATATTCCGAGGAGATGCCTCAAAATTATCGTGATGTCTGAAAAATACTCCCTTGAGAATTCCCCTACATTCCAATATGGGACACGACGCACCCGCTACCAAGGGTAGTCGCCTCACTCACTGCTCGGTAATGGTCTGCAGGTGTTACACAAGCACAAGGGTGCGGTGCGTGCTGCAGACATAGCAGACCTGCATGGGAGTGCTGCGTGCGGAGATCGCCGTGAAGCCGACGATGTCACTGAAGTAGATCGTTGCCGAACTGTATGACTCGGCGGCCACCTACACACACTCACAGACACTGTCACCATGCCCGCCTGCGCTTGGCAACCTTTGAACAGTTCTGAACAAGAAGATAAAATTCGACGTGGATACCTTCGCCACTTTGACAGCCTGCTGTGACCTTGACCATTGACCTTTGACCTCCAGTATCTAATCAGGTCATCAGTAGGGGCTAACGAATATTCCTTATAAGTTTCGTCGACATTGCTCAAGCCGTTCATGAGATATCGTGGCAACAAGATCTGTCCGAACGAACGGACGGACGGACGGACGGACGGACAGCCCGAAAACACAATGACTTCGGCTACACTGTCCGGTGGCGAAGACATAAAATCACAACTGAAAAGTTGACTCATATTCCGAAATTACATTCAGTGGTTATGCAGACAACGAGCGAACTACGATATTTTATATAAAAACATTCTAAGCACGCCACTGTTTGCATCACTTATTGGTTTATTTGGCAGCACTTGTCCCCTCCCCGGCCTCCAATAGACAACGTCGCGCAGCAGTGACGACTGGCGAATAAGACGGAAGATTATCATAAATGTTCGGTGCGATATTAGGCTATATTCACAGATGAGCAGCCGTAACGGGTAAGGGCTTATATGTTACCGCTGTTTTTTCTTTCTTTTTTCTTTCTTTTTAGACGCCTAATCTTTGAGGTCACTGAACGGATCTCAACCAAATTTGGACAAATATTCACTTATGACTGTTATTTAAAAAATTTGGTCCGACGTCCCCCGGGCGTTTACCCCCCACGGACTGGAGGGGCAAAACCGCTTTTTGGGACCGACTTCGAACTTTGACCGTAAATATTTCTGCAGTGGAACATGATATGAGCAATCGAAAAGAAACTCGTCAATCTACGGGGACTCCCTTACATGCCTCCAAATTTGGTGAACTTTGGTCCACAAACGGCTGAAAACGGTTAGCGAGTTTTTGCCCACCGCCTAAATTTTCGCATTGGGAGACGCTGCCAGCCTTACCGCATGGACGTTAATATATAACAGACAGCAGGCAAACTTTGGCACGTGTTATGTAGTGGCACGAGCTTACAGTCTAGAACAACAGAATGCCGGGCGGGCTCACGCTGGGCTTTGCCATGCATCTCGTTAAACACTAAACAGTAAGTCATATGTATATGTGTTTATAAATATATCAGTGACGTCAGCTACGAAAATGACAGTAACTTAGATTTTAAAAACTGGAAGGATGATGACTTCCGCCACATAACTGTGGTATCTAACAGCAACAGTAACAGTATCCGAGGCGCATTACAAAGCAGATCAGTCTGTTCTTTGGTGCCCGTAAACAGACTCAAATAGGAATGTTTTCAATTCCCCAAAGACCCCACAGATTTTAGCCCGGTCCTGGACCTAACGAAATAAAAATCATTACCTTCAGTTCTTTCGCAGGCCAAGAGATGAGAGTTCAACAGACCTTCTTGGAGAGCTTGAGTTGAAGCGCGACTGATTTGGGCAGCATCTGGTATAGCAGCGTGTCCGATCGTTTCTTCTCGCGTCTCAGTTCTTTGGTTCGTCTCTGATGTAGCCATATTTGTGCTGACAAGCGACGTTGAACTCCAACTAACTCAGTTCTTTGGTCTTCTTGGACAGACCGAGCGCGTAGTTCTGGATCGTCAGCGTCATGCGGTAGATCAGAACGAAGACGACTGGCGACAGTGCGACTACGATGAACAGGGTGACGACAGCACCAACCATCTCGCTGGTGGCACGCCGCGAGTTCCCTTCCAGCTCTGACGTCAGCAGGCGGTAGACCCGGTCGGCGGCGTCGCAGACAATGCGCAGGAACGCCGACGTGTTGCCGACCCACTCGGCGGCGTCGGGCACCTGCCCGGCATCCCCGCTGACGTCATCGACGAGCATCGCGCGCACGCCGACGTCGACGCTGGCCGCGTAGCTGACGGTGCGAGAGGCGGACGAGAAATCTCCGTCGGAGTCGGAGATCGAGAACGGAAAGACGCCGGTGTCTGGAGACCAGGCCGGGTAGAGTTGACGCATCACGTCGACGTAATGGAACACGGTCTTCTGGAGATGATCGGTCGCCAACGAGTAACTACATCACAGAAAAGAAGTAAGCAACACGTCCGTTTCGGACGACGCAGTGATCGTTTAAGTGTACAGGATTGTTCGTTTGAGTTAACGAGTTAACGAAAAGAGAAAGGACTCGCACATCACTAACGTCTACATGTAAGCGATACAAACGAATACACTACACCGTGTGATGTCTAACAGCCGTTATGTTTGATTTTTGAATGTTCCAAGGTAGTGTAGCAACACAGTTATGGTGAGATGTAAGACCTGTAGAGAGATTCCTTGGGAATCTGACAGTGAAAGAATTTTGAAAATCGGTCTACATTTGACGAAGTTATAATCTTAAGTCGAATGTATTGTTTTTTGACACACAGTTTACCTGATAAACTTCGACGCCCCAGCATCGACGTAGATGCCTTCACTATGTCGATGGCCCGCTGTGACCTTGACCTTTGACCTCCGAAATCTAATCAGGTCACCAGCATGGGGTAACGGTTATTCCCTATAAGTTTCATCGAGATTGCTCAAGCCGTTCATGAGATATTGTGGTAACAAATGTCCGGACGAACGAACGAACGGACGGGCGGACGGACAAACGGACAGCCTGAATACATAGTGCCTTTGTCGACACTGTCGAGACAGTATAACTGCACCAAAATCACAGAAAGACAACTAAGACGTCGCATGATGCATTTTCAGTTTATGCTTGAACGTTTTCCTATAAGCCTATCGCTTGGAGGAGGGAGGGCCAATGGCAAACTGTTGCATTCTGTATTCCCACAGAACGTCCAGTGTACAGTTTATGTTTGCAACGTGCATGGCCGTTGACTGGTGCCCTCAATCACTTACTTACTTACTTACGTGCATAGTGCGTTTTTCTCACAAATCTCACCTTCCTGCCAGCTGTGTGTACTGGTCGCCGGTAAGATTTCCGCTGGCGTACCACTGCATGCCGAGACTGGCAACGATGCTGTACTCCTCGCTCGCTCTCATCAGCAGCAGCAGAACGAACAGCTTCTTCCATATGAAGCCGTCACTCACGTCCTGCGAGACAACCAGCAAACCACGACGAGATGCGTTCGACGTTATCTCTCGCATCTCGCTGACAGCTATTCATCGCCGTTCAGTTTTCTAGCTACTAAGGACCTTCACTTAACATCCAGTCGGACACACAGACAGACAGACAGATAGACAAACAGACAGGAAAAGTCGGTCTCATAATTGTGCTCGGCCTCCAATATCATCCTCTCTACGAATTACTGATTGCTCTTTTCGATGTTTCACCGTGACTCTGGAATCAACTCTTTCTCTCCGTCAACCTCATTCCGCTTTCTCTCTATCTTTGACTCAACTCCTTCTGCTCCTATCACTTTTTTCTCTGTTGATTTGCCACTCTTCACATCCATAACTGCCTCATGTTGTCATTCCCGACTTAAAACCTATACCTATTTCATAAATCCTTCCCATCACACTCTCTTCCTTCCTCAGCACTGCATGCCTCGGGCCATTTCTTCTGAGCATCTCGGTTTTTGTTTTTTTAAATCTCTCCCATATTACGCTGGCCGCGTCCATTGCGGCAAACGTAATGTAACGTTCTGACGGTTCTGACGTCCGTCCGTCTGTTTGTCTGTCCCGTCGGTATACTTACCGTGACTCACCAGGGGGCAGGATGCGACCCGGCCAGAGTACATTTCGGCCCGACAATAAGGAGGACCGACATACTTGTTTTTCCCGCTTTAGTACTGTACGGTAGATTAAGCTGGCTCTTTCTCAGCTTTTGAGTTCAAGTAATCGTAGTCGTATCGTATCGTATCGTATGAGAGGTGTTGATTAGCTGACAAGCAGCGAGAAACGAGTCGGGCACCTGCATCGATGACGTCATCGTGGCGACGCCGAGAAGCAGGTACTCGTTGGCGTTGACGTAGAACGTGAACATCGATGACAGCGTCCCGTCGACTTCCGGTGATCGCGATGACGTCACGGTCGTGTTCCTGACGTCCGACAGTGCCGCGATGAACGCATCGACGCCCGCCAGGTGTGCCGGGTCACCCGGGCGCCGTGGCGGCCACGCCGACTGCGAGCGGACAGCGGCCAGTTGGCGGTCAGTGGCGACGTAGGCCGCTCTGAGAGCGTTCAACGCCGTGTCGACGTCGTCAGTCGCGTTTGAGACCACGAACACAACGCTGACATCACGCTCGACACTCAGACTCTTAGCAACTGACGCCACGAACATGTTAGTCGCCGCCGTCTGCTTCGACGATGATATTGCCGCCTGCCGTCACACGTCACATGCAGTCTAGGTATCGGCTTGTCATTTTAATTCTTTTCTTTGTTTCCTTATTCTTCTGCTTGTGATTCCATGCGGTAGACCCATTTTGGCCTGAGTTCTAAAATGGGGACCGTAACTAAGGGATTTGACGCCATGCTGGCTAACCGACCATTATTAGATTTTGACTTTCGGGCACTGTGGCGCTCCGGGTTGAGTGCCAGAGTGCCCGAAAGTCATAAACTAAAAATGGTCGGTTAGTCCGCCTGGCGTCAAATGCCTGAATTATACAGTAGCTATTTGGGAACATTGAGCTAAAATGGGTTAAACAGACCACGAATCAGCTCTTCTGCATTCCGTATCATATGAGTTGTTTATGTCCATATAAAGTTGGTATGTTGTCGCTAATCGCCTCAACAGATCGAGTTGTTTTTTTTAACATGAGAGTTACTACATAGAACAGCTATTTTGCACTAAACGTGGGTCATGGCGTTACTTATTTATTACAAATACGGAAGTGGGTGAATCGTGTTTACGTGCATTGTTTAGCGTTTTTGTTTAAGGCAAGATCACTTGGACCCAATAGGTACTCACAGTCCGACATTCCGAGCAAGTGATGAGCTCCTGTTTTATGCCTGACATAATCAGTTTTATAATCTATATTTAATTACCATGAACAATTTCCAGATAGTGATTCCTCAGAAAGAGGTGAGGTTGTCTGCCATTTGACGTGTGAATGGAAACAGAATGTTCACCGGAACAAAATAAAGAAGTGAGACATAAATTGTGATGGAACAAAAACTTATAATCGATAAAAATTTTCAACGATTAGTCGATCAGGCCTAATTTGTCGTTGAAATCGCACCGCCAGTCAAATGGTCGGTACACTGTGGTGTTACTTGACAGAGAGTTGCGTACCTTGCTGGCGACGGAGTCAGCTAGACTGAGGCACGCCTGGATGATCAGGATGACGATCGGTATGAGTGGAATGCACAGCATCTGAGCCATCTGGATGCGCTTTCCCTGCTTGGTGATGGGGTCGGCGTTGCACAGTCCAGCCTTGATCTCCACCGCGCCGTCTGTAGAGTCGGCGGGCATTGGGGTGGAACTGTGGGCTGGAGCAGTCGAGCTGGCGACACGGTTGTTGAGAACTTCGTCTGACAGCGGCAGCACACAGCTACCGCAGCAAGGCCCAGCCATCGTCCACCACCTTCACTGCCGCCGCCACACGATCTAACCATACACAGCTCCTACACATAGCGTGACAGTGACGTATTTTCTTCATTCCTATCTAGGTGGCGCGGTGGCGCAACGGGTAGAGCGTTGGACTTGCGATCAACAGGTCGTGAGTTCAATACTCTGGGCAAAAGTTGCGTAACAACCTTGGGCAAGTTGTTCACACCTATATGCATCTGTCACCAAGCAGTATAACTTGGTACCGGCCTAGGGGCGGTGATGCGGCTGGGAAGGTAACCGCAGGCCTGGCGGAAAGTAATGGCAGCCTACCGCCTGGTGAATGACGTATTGTCACCTGTGGGCTGACTGCCTGTACACCGGCATCAGCTTAAGGCCCAACGCTCTGCAACGAGTATAGGAAGCCTTTTACCTATCTATGCTATAGCTGTTCTGTCTGCCATGACGTATGGCAAAGAAATGCAAAGATTTAGCAGCACTTAAAGTCGGGGTATAGCGATTTTTTTCTTTTCGTTGTTTTAAAATAAACTATTAAAATGGTTAATGGTGTGCTTTGAATACTTTTATGTGAAACATAACTCT
>Ga0209780_1002783_pt1 | contig 12659 bp, 10 predicted proteins | sample WorMetexBAHAMAS2_FD_187384 | JGI IMG/M metagenome (GOLD analysis project Ga0209780, IMG submission 187384) | Marine gutless worms symbiont microbial communities from Max Planck institute for Marine Microbiology, Germany - Inanidrilus exumae... | ecosystem: Host-associated > Annelida > Digestive... | reverse complement strand
AAGGTCATGTGTGTGATTTTTATTTTTTAAACTTACATACTTTCGTATTTCAGTTTCGTTTTATTGCTGCAAGCTAATACGGTTAATATTTTATTACATTTTTCTGCTGACTACTGTTCTGTTTCACTTTTTCTTTTACTGTATTTTACAGTTCTATTTTCATTAATTTATAATTATATAGGAACCTGGGCGTGTAGGTGTCAAAAAAGCTGAATGATAGCCATCTTAGTCTTACACATGGAACCATGGCAGAAAGAATGACAGTTGACCTGTGATTTGATGTCATACTAAGATGGCTACCCATCATATTTTTATACATTTCCATGTTGTATCGTATTTGTGAAGTTATTAGTAACTTTGTTGTACTGTTCTGTTTATCCTTAATGTTCTATTTAACACTACGATATTCATAATTTTATTTATTTTTTACCCACAGTGTAGCCTTGTTTGCTTAATTTGTGCTGATTTTTAGGCTGCATCATCTGCACGCAGTACATAGATGTGGCATATTGCTACAGATGCTGCACATAGAGTAGTATGTGTGTTGGACACATGGGTGAGCTGTGTAAAAACAGATGAACTGATCCAGATGCTGTTTCGACAGCGGACTCATGTTTGTCCAAGGAACCAAGTATTAGATGGGGTTTAGATCCCCCATGGGAATGGATACTTTTGAGGGGACATGTGCCAGCCCGTTGTAATGTACCATGTACCTATGCATAAGTGCATTGCACATAGTTCGCCTACTGCCACGGGCAAATGTGCCTGCTAAGTACACAAATGCATTCGCCGCAAGGGGTGACAAGTTGTTGATGCAGTCTTTTGCTAAATTACTTTGGAATTACGCCTGAGTAGGTAGGGCATTTAGTCGCGTCTGTCTGTCTGTTTGTCCGTGCTCTAACAGGAAAACGGCTTGAGCTATCAACACCAATCTTGGTACACGTATACTCTGTAGCAGTCGCTCGGCATGCATTGACCCAGAGTTCAAAAGTTCAAAGTTCAAATCACACAGTTACGAAAACCGTCCCAGTCGCACGGTTGCTAGTGACACTTGTTGCTATGGCCGTTGCCGGCGTGGGTTTGCATGTCGATACGACTGCCTATGTTTTCTAGTCGTTTATAGTTACGATACAGATACCACATATTGTATCATTATGTGGTAGAGAGGCAGTGTAGGTCACACTATTGAAGAGACCGCTAGAGGTCTAGTGAGACCGCTAGAGGTCTAGCGTCTTTTCCGTAATATGTGCAGGTTGCTATCAGCAAGGGCATGTGGGCAGTCAAACTTTCCTCCGACAAAATCCTCCAGTTCTTAGGGGTGCTAGCTAACACATTGACATGTATAGTGGCCATAAAAACAGTTGTAGTTTTGTTTGTAGTTATGATTTGTGTGTCTTTGCAGGACTTTATCGCTGGTTACTCAGTGATGCATGGAGATGCTAGACGTCTAATATATGGCTATGACAGTTTTGGGAATATTTGTAACCAGGAACACAATTCTCCTATTGAGAATGTGACACTAAGTGGTCGTAATACGTCTGGAATGTCGTGAGTGAATGAGTATTTGTTTGTTGTTTTTGTTGTTACCACACAATGCCACATGCTTAGATATTTTGTATGCTGTCGGCTGGTGTCTGTCTAACTGTCTGTTGGCCATAAGCCTATGTTTTATAAAGATGGAACAGCCTATCTTTATGCAGCCAGTGTTGTGTGATATCATGGGACTGTAATTTCTGGTTTCAAACGTCATAATGAAATTCCAATTGGGTCTCCCAGTGCGGGTGGCAAATACACGTGAGTTATGATAAAATTTAGTAGTTTTCAACCAGTTTCTCGCTATATCTCAGAAATGGTGCAAGATAGAAACATAGTATTATAAGTAGTAGCAGCATTAGCAGTACAAATGATAGTGTTTACGGTGCTGTCCTTGTAGCAGAGACACTGCAAGAGTTCAGGTTTATTTGATGAGTGCCGACTGAGTTCCAGTTGGCTGCTGATCTCAGACCAAGCCATCTGACTTGGGCTGTGAGTCGGCCTGTAGGCTGTTACTGCCCACATCCACCGTCACCATTTATTAGCACGCGACACAATGCTATGCTAGCGCAGTATATGTTGTCGTTGTGTGTCTGTCCGTCCGTCCGTCCGTATGTCTGTCACAAGCCGGCACTGTACCAAAAGGCTAAACATAGGATCACACAAACAATGCTGTACGATAGCTGAGGGACTCTGATTTTTTGATGCTAATAATCTCGGCGAAATTCCAACGGAGTCAGCCCCTATGCAGGTGCCAAATAGAGGTGGGGTAGGTTAAAATTTGCGATTTTCAACCAACATCTTACTATATCTCAGAAATGGTGCAAGATAGGGATATAGTTACTATGGAACACTAATAGCAACTCGTATGCGCTCCGTTGAATTGCACTATTTCCAGTGACCCCTAACTACCCCAAACCACCTATTTTCACTATTTTGTATCGTTTTTTTTCGTATCTTCGTAGACGGTAGAGATAGAATCTTCAAATTTGGTACATAGGTTGATCATTGCAGGTGCTAGCCCATCGATGGCAAACTGTCCCTCAAAAGGGTGTGGTGAGGTCACACGAACCATTTAAATTTTGGTGGGCACCAACTGTATCTCTGGAACGGCTCAAGCTAGAGTAGTCGCATTTTGCATGCATGCATGTAGGCTGTGTCAAATCCCAGCATAAGGATGACAAATCACCCTTAAAAGGTGCTTGGTCAGGGTCACATGGCCCACTTTAAATTTTGATGCCCCCAATGATATCTCTGGAATGGCTGACGCTAGAATTGTTTTATGCAGGTACACTGTATCAAATCCTAGCCTACGGTGACAAACCACCCCTAAAAGGGGCTTGGTCAGTCACGTGACCCGTTTTTTAAAATTTTGCTCCAATCATATCTTTGTAATTGGTGAAGCTAGGCACTTCAAATTTCGTGTATTGATTGATACAGAGGAGTACGAGTGCATGCATGATATATTACTCCCAATTCTCAAAAGGGATGTGTTTAGAGTCACGTGACCTCTTTATATTTGGAGAAATAAGTGATAATGTCTCGGAAATGGTGCAAGATAGAGACATAGTTGTAATGGAAGACTAATAGGAAATCGTATGTGGCCTGTCGAATGGCACCATTGCCAATGACTTTGAAGGTCACTTTTGCCGTTTGAAACCTTTATAACTTCCATATCTCATGAAAAACATAGCATGAATTTATTAACATAGTGCGTCACGTGGTCCCTCTGTAGTAGCTGAGCTTCTTTTTATTGTTTTGGCGTGTGGAAGGCAACCTAGTGACTCTTAAGCATCTCTGTTTGTAAATATTGCATAATCTGTCCTTCTTTCAAATAGAAAAATATCACCTATTACAGTTGTTGAGAAAAAATTGTGAATATGAATGCTCAGAATTGCATTTTTACATGTTTGCAGTAAACTTTAGCAGGTAAAACGTTTACACTTTCTTTGGCCTTTGCAAGCCACATAGAATCTGCTTGCAGGCCACATGCAGTGGACAGCACTGCCCTAGAAGAACAAAAACTACCGCCAAAAGACATTTTCTGTTGCATTAATTGTTGTCTGTGTTTTGATTTTTCAAATTAGAAATGTTTTCTTCATGAGAGTTGTGAAGTTTCGTGATGCAATGCAAGTGTGTGTTCATCAATGTCCAACATCTGATATTGAAACAGAACAGCAAGCAAGAGATTTTGCTCTTCAGAACAATTCCCGACTCTGTCGCTATGACATTGAGTTACATGAGTACGACAACAAGAATTTGTATACGAAAGTTGGTCCTTGTCCGGATCTTCCAGTGTACAAGAGGTAAGTATTTTTATCATAGCTACAGACAGGATGTAGAATCTCTGGTGATGCTAAAAATGTCGGAGTTATCGCATTCTGCTATATGTCTATATGTTGTTTTTTTGGTCCTTGGCATAATGCTGTGTATGCTGTAGCCATTCTTATGCCTTTCATGAGACTTGTGTCAACTTTATTTTCGGGATGGGTCAGAGAGTGATTTGATCTATTTCCCTGCTTGACAGTACGCCTGAAGGATGCCCCATGCCTTTGGCCTACTTTATACCCACGCCGATAGTGCTTCACCCAGTGTTAAAGGCCATATAACACTGTGCATGCACCGTGTTACCTGATCTGTAAATAGGGGTCAAAAACAACTACGTATTTAGAATCCTCGACTCCATGGTCTCTCTTCACAGTACAACTTTTATGGGGCAGTAATTACGATTAAAGTTAGAGTTGTCAAATTTTGTACACAGGCTATGTTAAGTCCTAGCCTATGGATGACAAATGACCACTAAAAGAGGCGTGGTCAGCATTGTGATCAATTTTAGATGTTGATGCCCACAAGCATATCTCCATAACGGCTGAAGCAAGAGCACCAAATTTTGTACACTGGTAGATTAGTTGAAGTGTTAGCCTTGGGATGATAATACCCTGATGGGCGTGGTCAGGGTCACGTGACCCATATTTTAAATTTTAGAGATCCAATCATATCTTTGGAATCGATGAAACTAGGCACTTCAAATTTCATATGCTAATTGATACCAAGGACTGTACTGTTGCATTTGTGATAGACGACCTCGAAGGGATGTGTTCAGGCTCACGTGACGTCTAAATTTTGAGAAATAAGTCACTGTGGTAATATCACGGAAACAGTGCAAGATAGATACATAGTTGCAATGAAAGACTAATCGGAAATTGTATGTGGCCTGTCAAGTGTCACCATTACTGGTGACCTTGAATGATTTTAAAGGTCACTTTTGCTGTTTGAAACCTGTCTAACTCCAACACCTTTGGAAATATAGGGTGTTGTACTGTCTAGGATATGTTTACACATGAATCCAAAAATGCATGTGGCTTGTAATTTCAACTATCTTTTCAAAAATGAAGGATTCTGAGGGTCACATCGAGTCACGTACTGTGTAACTGTGGTAATATCTCGGAAATGGTGCCAGATGAAGTCCTTGTTACTACAGCCCTCTAATATCAAGTGATATGTGACCTATCAAATAGTGGCAATTGCGATGACCTTGAGTGACCTTCAAGGTAATTCGCCTACTGCAAGCCTTTTCCAATGTGAATTTTTGTAAAGCTGTTTAGCAGTTGAACAGATTTCAACTGATGTAGTGTGTTGTACGGTCCGTCTGTGGTAGCAGAGCTTCTTGTTATCATAGGTGGCCTTTGGCTGAAAAAAATGAGTCCATTTTGGGGGGAAAATTTGACTATTCGTGTTAATTTTTGTTTTGATAGTTTTCGTTGTATTTCAGCCATATGCCCAGAAGACCCTCCATGGACGGATTCACACCAAATTTGGCATGGGTATAGTGGTTGCCGGCGTAATCACCTACGACAGATTTTTTGGCGATCGGTTGAGGGATGTTAATTCTGTAGGGGAGAAAATTTGCTCTTTTTCATTGACAAAGCCAGTTGCCATTAAAACGGCTGGATCTACCTTGCAGCCCATGAGGATATGCGGTTGTTTTTGTTTGTGTCAAGTATTTCTTTTCTGTCTCGTTGCATTCCGGATCCACACTATCTAATCTCTACACGTTTTTCAATTGTCAAGAAGTTTATGGCTATTGTGGAGCTGAATGATCTGTTCAAAGAGGTTATCGGTGATATTTACGCAGCTTGGCGTGAAATTCTTGCACTGTGTGGTATTGCTGTTGGTATGTATTCACATATTTCCTGTTGTTATTTTTGGCAATTTATCAATGAAATTTTGAGTTCTCTTTTCTGTACAGTTTTTTTGATAGTTGGATGTTCTTATCCAATAGATCAATTAAAGTTGCATACATGTTTTATTGCTGTGATGCTTTAGTCGCTTCATTTATTATTTATGCAGGTGTCCTAGCATGTAGGCTAAAACAGTAATATTTTCCTTAGCCAACAGATTGTTAACCAGTTTGTTTCTAATGATAATATTGCTGTCAAATTGCTAATGAAGTCATTTGTCAGAGCTGTCGCATCTTTTTTTGCTTTTTATTGCGTATTTTTACTGTTAAGTATCATGTTTTCTGTTTTGTTCTTTTATGTGTATCACTCGAGTTATGCATGGATTTTTGTAGAATATGGGATATAGCATTGAAACACAGAGTGACCATTTCTGAGTAATCACTGAAAATTTAGTAGTTAATTTTACAAAAATAGTGATTACATGTGGATCATTTTTTACAAAAATAGTAATTACATGTGGATCATTCTACTTGGTATTGAAGAAAGAGTGTTTTGTTTGTATAGAACATAATCTAAGTTACTAAAACTGTTTTATGCACAGGACAGACATCACAGGTATACAGAAAACTCTATTTGCTTACACTTGCACAAGCAGTTGATGAAAATGTTTTATTAGAAAAGTAATAACACTAGTGATGTGCTATAGAATGAGTTTTTAGTCTTGGGATGAATTTTTATGACAAAAATGACTTTAAAAATATCAGTGGTTTGTCGGTCAATTAATTGTGAATCTAAGCATCTTAATAATCTGCACTGTGCTCTTTTGTGTATAACTGTATTCACTTGTGACTAGGTCATCTGGCATTAATTAAGTTGCTTCACATGTTGTAGCAATTGCATTTCTAATGGTGCTGCTGATGCGTTTCCTGGCTGCCATCATAGTATGGCTCATTGTTGTATTGGCAGCAGTTGGCAGTTTGGGTTCGTATGGTTCATGTTTCTTTATTAAAAAGCTGTTTCCTGCAATTAGTTTCAGTTTTTCATAAATTCATAGCACATTCTGTTTTACTTGTATGTCTTAATGGTCTCGTGATGTCATCTCTGTTGTGGTAAGAGATCGCAGCAAATTTGACCTGGTAAGATGATAAACTTGCAAACCTAATTGACTGTAAACTGTGGCCGCTTTACCTTGAGAAGTCAAAAAATGTTATTTTTCTACCATAGGTTTTGTTCACTGTTGCTTCGATGCTCCGCTACAGACTTACAAAATGATCTGGCATATGCACTGGTGGCAACCAGGCAGCACAAGATATCTGCTTCACACAAGTCCCACTCTCAAAAAGTTACGGTTTTGAAATTTGACTGCACCAACCTAATTTCTGTTCAGCCTGCGGCTATGAAGTCAACATGCAGTACCGCTAAGTCAGTCATGTTAGTGATGATGCCAGTGATCTGCAACATGGCTGGACATTGCATTGTACTCGTGACACACTCAAGCTTCTGCACTGTAAGACATTCCAGGTCATTAATCATAACGTGCAGCTAGCTAACAGTCCTGACCTGAATCCGGTAGATTATTGCTTTTGGGGCATGATGGAGGAGAGCATATTAAGTACCAGACCAGACGAGGTTTGGCAGAGGCTTATCAAGACATTGGTTAAATGTTAGCAGATGGTGAATAAGACTGGAAGCATATGCAAAGCAGAGATAGTTACTTGTAACAGCGTCTGTGATGTTGTCATGCTTCGTAACAACTGTGTGTTTTCAGAGCCATCCACTTTTGTGGGAAACATTATAACTTCGATTAGATGAACGAGGTCTGCATTTCACAAAGTAATGTGATGACATTTGTCACGTGTGGTGGCCAAACTCATAATCATGTCCGATTTCTTAGGAATTCCATTCACAAAAGATTATGAAAATTTGTTTTTGACCGAGTTAATTCAAAAAATAAAAGGTTGTGTTTCGTACGGGGAACAATAGCGAGTAACTTCATTTATTATGCCACTGCAGTACAACATTAAGAGAAAAAAACAAAAGCATAAAAACACACAAACATAAATCACGTGCAAAATGTGCTTATAATAGTAGAGGCAGTACAATAGTAAATAAAGTTAAGTAAACAGTGTATAGCAGTCAGCAACAACTTAGCGTCACCGCTATGGAAACTCACATGCAATATGGATCACACAGTGTTATCTTCCACCTGGTAGGAGGTGTGAATCCTGCCTTTACCCCACAGCCAAAGTAGGTACTCAATTTAGCGACCCCCGGAGGGATGCAAGGCTAGCAGTACATGTTCAGATTGTTGGAATCCAGACAATTAAGCTGGTAATTGAAGAATTCATGAAATGCTTCCATATCTGCTGCTTTATCACACTACTACTAAAGACAGAGTTTGCAGAATAATCTGATGTGCTAGTTTATTGGCTGTTTATAGTTGCCGTGTGTTGATTGGCTGTCAGTTGGCACGAGTTTCTTGTGGTGGACGTACTACGGTGAGTACAAGCAGCGTACAGAGTTTAATCGGACGGAGGAGATTCAAATTCCGCTCACTTTCATCGAACTGCAGACCGAAACAGCATTTCTCATATTGTCTATTGTCGCATCTGTTCTCACTGTAAGGATTTCACTTGGGTTTGCAAAAGATATACTGAAAGTTAAACGTATTTTGTGCTTTTTCTTTGTTTTTACATGATTTAATAATAACTGATGTCTCGTTAGGCTGCAGCACAGCAGTATTTGCAATAATATTAGATCTCGAACATTGCTTCATTCACGTAATTTCATGTGACAATAAAATAGAAATAATTAAAGTGAAAGAAAGAAATACCGTAGTAGTACAACTAGTGATAAATAATCTGTGTTTTCAATGAAAGAAAAATATCTTGAATTTTTATTATCTTAATTTAAATATTTATTAACGTCGTTTGTCTAGTGTTACCTGGAAATGGATTCTAAACTAAAGGTCAGAGTCGAAGAAGAACTGTTTGGAAATTGTGTAGAAAGTCAGGTGTTGCAAATTACATATCCCATGCCTTGAACAAGTTTCGAAAGATATCATCGTGTGAATAATTCTTTGGTGTGCTCTGTAGAAGTCGTTTGTTTCTGTGATTTGACTTTGTTTGCTGATAGAAAGGCCATCTAGAGCATAGAAAACCTGTGCCATTTATTTCTGGAAGTACTTTTACAGACCCTGTAGAGATAAAGGACCAGTGGGAAGTGACTAATCCTGTTCACCAAGCAAGACACTGTTAAATAATAATGATAATAAATAATAATAAACTGACATTTAAAAGATGCACTGTAGCCACTAGCCAGTCATATTTAATGTTGCATATTTTGCAGAGTGAACCACGTTATATTGTTTAGTGTAATAGGGTGACATTGACGTAATTTCTTTATTCCTATCTGCCGCATACGGGCTCTGGGGCGGTAATGCGCTGTGATTCATGTGTTGATTTGTTTGTGAGTTTCCTTAACTTCCTTCTTCACTTTCTTTTTATTTACTTTCTTCTTTCTTTTTGTTTGCTTTCTTACTTATTTACTTCCTTACTTGTTTACTTCTTGACTATCTATCTAATCCTTCCAGAATAGTCCCGTTCCGTTTCCAAGTCGGAGATTGTAGGAGGTGACCAGGGCTTAGTTTTTTTGGTTCATTTTATATTGTCATATATTTTGTTATGGATGCATGTTTGCTTTCGTTGTGTTTTATTTAGTTCTTCAGTACTAAGCCAAGAGATTGGCTGGGAAGAACGTCTCTGAAATGACCTGATGTAGGGCAAGGAAATGTAAGCACTTACTGTCAGATCGCTGATCTGGCGGTAGCACTGAGCTTTTCTTAAACCTACTGATTCCGTTTTATTTAAATGATGTGACACATCTTCACCAGCTAACTTTGCACAGTACGACATTATGCCTCACGACATAGAGATCGTATCGTGTCCATAGATTACTGTGATGTCACTTTATCCTATGTATTGCAGTTGCTTCTGCTGTTGATTTTGATTGTCCTGCGCCGTCGAATTTCTCTCGTAGTGGCACTATTCTATGAGGCTGGCAAATGCCTCACATCAGTTCCAATGCTGCTCGTTCAACCTCTGTGGACGTTTCTTATTCTGTTTGCGTTCTTCGCTTACTGGTTCATCATACTCTTGTTTATTGCTACTCTAGGTATGAATTGAATTTTTTTGTTACTGTACAGCTGATAAAGTAAACGAGGATGCTGTGGTCTGCAGTAAATGGGGGAAAATTAATTAAAGACATAGAAAATAACCATAAGAATATGGAATGATTGGGTTAATGTTTTTTTAGTGCCGGCTCACCCATGTTGTACTGAATAAACAATACTAGTAAACTACTGTATTTATTGTATGGCTGGTGAATTAAAAAACCAGACTGTCGGTTGAATATAAGTCGTTAAATATGTGGCAGTCTAGTTATGGTGATTGTACTGGCATTGAATAGCCTGCATGAAGGGAGCTATGCTATGTGAGGTATCCAGATGTGGGTGAAGAAAAGTGAGACCAGGCCGCTGGTCAGCGTTGGTGAATTGTGTTTCTTCAGTGCTTTGACACTGATATGTGGGTGACAGGAAGGACGTCTGCCCTATTAAAACCAGGGGCCCGATTTACAAAATATCTTACGACAAACTTAGAAAAAACTTAGGATAAAGTGTGACTTAGGAAAATCTTAGGATAAACGTAGGATGAACTTACGCAAAACTTAAGATGAACTTACTAAGAAAAATGCATTTTCTCAAAAATAACTTAACATTTATTCCCAGAATTGTCTGCATATATATTGGAAGAACTTAGTAAGTTATAAAATTGCTTTAGTAAATTACATGTAAATTCTATGGAAATCTTAATTTTATAACTTAGGATAAACGTAAGATAAACTTAGGAAAAACTTATGATAAACTTAGGATTTTTCCTAAGATATTTTGTAAATCGGGCCCCTGTTCACTAATTCCAGAGGTTCTCTTCTGGAACAGATGGAGGAGAAGGACCAGACCTGAGGGGGAATGCAGCTGACCGAGGTTCACCTGGAAAAATGGTCAATTGTTGTTGTACACCGTGTCTCAAAAAAGTTCCAACCTTTAAACTCTTTGTAACTTTGTCAAACCTTAACCGATTTTCGAAATTTTTGCACTGCTGGAAAGCGTAAGAAATTTGTTACAGAACTCATACGACATTACCCATGTCATGAACTTTTTTGAGACACAGTGTAGTAGTAGTAGCAGCAGCAACCTAAGTGATGTACGTATGTTAAGGTTGTCTTGAGTGCTAAGCAGGTAGGTATTATCTGCAAAAATGTATTATTTAGCAGTGCTGTACTTGAAGTATGTGTATGGGAGAGAGTGGACATGTTGTTCTTTCTCTCTGGATTCACATAATGGATGATGAAAGGATTCTCGCAGGGTTCTCACGCCTCCTGGACAGTCTTGGAATTTTTGTTTTAAACTGGGGAGCCTTGAAAAATAAGTTTGGTCTTGGGAGGTCCTGGAAATTAGAGCTTAAGGTTCTTGAAAGTGTTTGGTTCAAATTAACCAACGTGCAGTGACAAACTGGCAGTTGTTAGTCAGCAGCTGGACAGCAAGCTGCTGGAACTGAAAAAGTGCTGAACTGCCTCCTTCACTGCGTTGTATATATAGAGCACCATGTGTAAATTAATGTGCAAAATATGCGTACTAACTGAACCCATTTTTTTTCAACTTGTGGTGATGACTGAACCAATCGATATGTTGTTTGGGTTAATAATTCAGGTGGGCCCTAGGTACCAAGTGTTAGATGGGGGACACGATCCCACAAGGGGAAGGGCCAATTTTGGGGGGAAAACGTATGACTCATTTTTAAAGTAATGGGACACCCCACAGTGCAGCCATCGCTGTTGTGTTTGCTGCAACAGGGATCATTCAATTGCCAATAACGTCATGCAGCAGATGGGATTATTCAGTATGCCAGGCAAGCACAAATAGTATTCGAAAAATTTCTGGGCACAGGTAATGCGGCCTATCGGCCGTGACAGGGGTGGTGGGATTGCACAGTGCGGGTGAAATGTTATATCTACGATTGCCTTGTTTTATTTGCACTTTGATGTTCTCCAGTGATGCATGTTTAAAACGTCTGTTTAGGAACTCCTCACGTTAGCAGTGAAAGAGGTTTTCAAAGCGTTCATTATGAAACTCATGGACTGCCTTGGCATTTCTGGTGGATACATGCGATTGGATTGATCTGGACGTTAGAGTTCATTCTTGCTTGCCAGGAGTTTGTCATTGCTGGAACCGTTGCTGTTTGGTATTTCACCAGGTATGCCATTGTTTTTTCTTGAAGTTTAATTTTTTGCACGTTCACCGTGTCCGGAAAAAAGGTGCCACTATATTTTTGCCGCGAACTTTGCCAAATACTGACTGATTTTCAATATTCTTTCGCCACACTTAGCAGTAAATGTGTAGTAAAGCAATGATGAAATATCCCACCACCCTTCAAACGCATCACTACACTAACTGTGAAATTATGTGCTCAAAAATGGCCATGCTCCAGAGCTGAGTGGAGCAATTCGACACAGTTGGTGAAAAATATTCATCGAATGATATTAGCACAATTTTGTATTATACTATTTTGTATTGTAAGACCTTCCTGTCACACCTATTCATCCTGTATTGGGTGACTGTGTTACTTGAGTGGGAAAGCATGACAGGCATGAGCTGTGTGATTTCTCCCGATAAACCTGTTTTGTTCGTTCGTTCGTTATTGCGGGCCGGGGTCCAGCCTACTCTGGACCCCAGCGCTGAGACCTTTATGTCGGTCCAATGTGCCAGCCCAGGGAGAGGAGGGGAATTGGTAGGTGTGTGCGGTGTATGTGCGAGTTGTGTAGGGTGGAGGAAGGGTTGAGTAGGCGTGAGCAGCTTGTCAGGTATTTCTAAGCGCGCCCCCTCTAGGC
>Ga0209780_1002782_pt1 | contig 12661 bp, 10 predicted proteins | sample WorMetexBAHAMAS2_FD_187384 | JGI IMG/M metagenome (GOLD analysis project Ga0209780, IMG submission 187384) | Marine gutless worms symbiont microbial communities from Max Planck institute for Marine Microbiology, Germany - Inanidrilus exumae... | ecosystem: Host-associated > Annelida > Digestive... | reverse complement strand
CACTATTTTGTATGGTTCTGAAATCTGGTCTGTGTCGGCCGCCACACATAAATCTTTGTCAGTCGCCTGGAACAATGCGTTTAGACGAATCTTTAACACTTGCTGGAGAGAGAGCCCTAGATCGCTGCAGTTCTATTGTGGCTGTTTACCGATTGCTTTTCTGGTCGATCAACGCAAGTTGTTGTTTTGGAAAAAGATGATGACTAGCAATAACGCTCTTTTGATGATTTTTAGTGCATTTGCCTGCACTGTTTTATGAGTTTATGACTTGAACACTTTTGCTGTCACTAAAGTGTTGTTCTATGCTATGTGCTATGTTTATGCTTAGGCCTATATGTATGCATACTTGTGTGTTTTTATGCTGTCTTCTTGACGTAATAAATGAATGAATGAATGATTAGGAAAAATTGGCGATGATCGACCAATTAAATTGGCAGGATAGCATCTGTGGATGTTGTAATGCACTTAATAAAGTCTAAATGCGTCCCGATCCTGTTGTACGCAGTCGAAGCCTGCCCTGTTAATCGCTCGCTTGAAAAATCGCTTCAGTTTTCTGTTACGAGAATTCTGATGAAAATTTTCGAAACTAGATCAAGTGATATTGTAATGGAATTTCAAAATTATTTCGGTTTTTACACCATATCTACTTTGATTAGAAAAAGGAAAGCAACGTTCCTGTACTAGCTGGTCAATTCGCAGAATGAACTGTGCGAATTGTTTAGTTTCGTTGCGCAGGAAGAAATTAACATCCTTTCTCATACTTAGCTTGTTACTGCTTTGTTATGTGCTTCTTGGCATTTTCTGCCGCATCATATTGTGCTTATACGTTGTTATGTTTCGTCTCCTTTCTATTCTGTCTTGTTTTTGTCTGTATTATTTTGTACTACCTCTCAAGGTGAATAAAGTTGTTCAATATCTCGTTGCGTTCGCCTTAGCAAGTTAGCAACCGGAATGCAGTGCAGTAGTGCACATATATAAACAGACATAGGCCCTATTAGTCCACAGTTTAGTCCGAGACTCGGAGTCCTGCAGCTACAAATCATTGTTCAGAATGCAAATAACGTCGTTTATGAAATTATTGGCCTACATGTGTAATCAGTTCACATTACGTTTAGGCTAATGCACTCCCCTATACAAACAACGTTAAAGTAAGCCTAATAGTTTGTTTATAGCTCAGTGTCAAAACAGTTGAAATGGAAAATCCGAGCTTAGTCTAAAACCCGTGGCATGACATTTAACACTAGAAGAAGCCAGCATTCACGAGAGCGCAAAGACCGATGTCGGCAATTTTTGTGACTCGTGACCTTGACCTTTTGACCCAAAAATAAATGGGTTTCCATGACTCACCGTGGAACATTTCTTTATCAAGTTTGGTGATCCTAGCTGCAACGAGTTTTAAGATATCGTGCGGAAAAACAGACAAGACATACAAACAAACGAAGGTAAAACCCGGTGTACATTCAAAACGGCCACAAACGAAAACGGCCACAAAGCGATACCCAAACGACCACATTCACCTAGCAAATGAAAAAGTCATTTGGTCATCGAATTTTTATAACTACAGCTGCAATGTCGACCAGCTGAATATGTCACCAAGTTCATTGTCATGTTCATGACATAGATGTAAAAAAAACGTTTTTATGTTTTTAACGTTTTTTATTTTGTCATCGTTTTTTTATTTTTAAAAAAAAGTTGGCAAAATAGGCGTGTAAGTAAGCGAAAGAACGGCAACGAAACATCGTTTGTTGAGTGCAGTACTCCAGGATTTGCAGTCCCGCTGAATTCTGTACTCCCATAAGTGCAGGTAGGTTGCACAGTTGTACTTACGGGAGTGCAGAATTCAGTGGGCTGCAAATACTGAAGTACTGCGTTCAACAGATATTTCTTGGTTCTCTGAATGTTGATGAAAAAGAAAAAGCTGCAAAATTTGTTGTGTAGTTCGATGCAGTTCTGTTAGGCCTTAACATTGGGGGTTAAACACAGGCTAGTATAGGTAACGTTTTTTATTCAACGTCTACAAACGTTTTTAATTTTGTCACGTTTTTACGTTTTTTAACGTTTTTTTATTTTATTTGAACGTTTTTTACATCTATGGTTCATGACGCTTTAATTAATCTGTAAATTCTTGCATCTAAACAATTATCCATTGAACAGTATACAGCTAACACTGTATAGCTAGCCCTATGAGTCATTAATAGTTATCGTTAATTACCGGTACCGTTACCAATTGCGTTATATATTTGCTGGTGTGCTGCATTTCGTTTGAAACCTACTTCTGGCGTGGTGTCGGTGCCTGACCTAATAATTCCAGTGTTGTCGAGGGAAAGTTATTTGTCCACATGTTCGCCGACCATATCATGTGGCCGTTTTGGTTTGTGGCCGTTTTGGACGTAATTCGTAAAACCGCGACTGCAGTCTGCCTGGGTAAAAATCTTCGGTTAAAAAGTCCTGTTGCTGTGGACATTATTCTACTGGTAAATTACAAAGAATGTAATTAATATTTTCCTCATTTCAGCGTGCCGCAGTCTTCATACTCTCATGTAAGAAATTCACGAAAGTTGTCGAGGAACTGGTCCAGCCATTCGAAACCTGTTCTTCGCGGGTAAACAGAACGTCGTGCGAGTAGTATACTGACGGGGTTAAGTATGAAGTCGATTAAAACTGCCGTTGGCAGAAGGGCGCCGGTAAAAGCGGTTGTCAGTCAAAGTTGTCGGCGAGCGATCGAATCCGTGTTGAGCGGTGAGCGATGACGCACCGGTGCTGAGCTGCCCGTCACTCCCGTCTAGCGCGCATCGGCTTCAGCAGCTGCACGAGCAGTGACGTCACCGGCCGGTGCGCCGTGTGTCCGGCTAGCAGTCACCACCGCACACTACCACGTGGACTATACACTGCGGCCAGTCGAGCGGCGTCGGACGTGCGGTCGTCCTTCTTCCGTTAGTCTGCTTTTAGTCGTCCGTCGACATCGTCGTTGATTGGTCGAAATCGTGTGACGTCACATCTGTCGTCACGCGTGGCGCGACACCTGCAGAAACAGCAGCTGGAAGGTGTAGAATACGTCATTCGACGTCACTGTACCCAGTCACGTGTCACGTGACTTTACGACAACCACGTGACGTCCTACAGTGCGAGGTAAATAAACTATGTTGCTCGTAGTGATGTCGAGAAACTTCTCAAACTAATATAATTGCCGATGCCGACGGCAGTCGCGGCGAACGGTTTTTACCGCTGTTTGTCCGAGTGTGTCTGTCTGTTTTTCCGCACGATATTTAAAAAGCCGATGCAGCTATGGTTCATAGCTGCATCGGTTTTTTTAGATATCGTGCGGAAAACGTGATCACCAAACTTGGCATACAAAATAATGTTTCATGATGAGTCCTGGAAACCCATTTATTTCGCGCCAAAATGTCAAGGTCATAGGTCACAAAAACAGTGCTGGCGTGGGTCTTTGTACTCTGGTGAGTACTGGTTTTTGTTTTCGCGCTCGCATCTTTTAGTACAGTAATTCATTGCTTAGCAGCTGATCATCCACATCATCATCATCTGTATACTATTAATTTGCCATACGCTGTAACGCTTGTCAGAGCTTACGACGGAGGCGGAGCTTCTCCAGTAGATCTACAGAGTCGCCTGATTTTTTGCAGTGGGCGGTAGGTTAACTCCAGCGGCAGAGACGTAGGCTATTCGTGCAATCGTGCTCAAGGCATAGGTCGCAGCATAATATGCCCAGTTAGCTAGCGTCGGTCTATGTTATGTGTACACCGTACGTGGCGGAAGGAAACGAGCGCTTGTTAGCGTGATATCTAGCAGCGGACGGTCAAGTTACCAGGAAGCGCATTGCATTTTGCATTTCAGCTACCTGCTGACGATACGTTCATAAATAAACTAGGATTCTTACGGGATCTTCTGTGCAATCGATTTTTACTTTTCAGTTCTTTTTCGTTAATTTTAGGCCGCATAACCTGCACACAGTCGGCTTATTGCTGCAGCTGTCGCACGTCTGTGTGTCTGTCTGTCTGTGTTGGGCACACGGACACGGGTAAGCTGATGTGCAAAAACGGCTGAACCGATCGAGATGCCGTTTGCGGGACTGGCTCAAGTGAGTCCAAAGAACCCTGTATTTGATAGGGATCCAGATTCCCACGGGGTAGGGCACTTTTAATGGGTGACAAGACGGCGATGCGGCCTTTTGTCAAATTACTTTGGACAATTGTTCTGTTACCATTCCGTGCGGTTGATTAAGCTGTTAGCCGTCAGCTTTTGAATGCGATATGCATTTTGTATCGTATCGTATCGTTCAGATCTGCACGGACCGATATGTTTTCCAGAGCCGGATCGTGCCCGATCTCGGACCCATCACCTGACAGCTGAGATCAGGTGTTGACCTGTTGGGTGAGATCTGGTACCTAATTGGTGAGGTTTGACAGTTTAATCATAGTCATAGATCCCTGTAATATTTTGCCACCAGAAACGTTTTTTGTGGCTGTAAATGCACTAAAATCATTCAGGGCTGAGGCTTTGCACCGTATCTCACCTGGGAGATACGGCTGGCTTTTAAACGGGTCGCTTGTCACGGAATTGGGCGTGAGGAGGGAGGGGAGATCTGGCACATCCGCCGAAGTACATTTAGTCATTGATAGTATCACGTCAGGTTGTATTCATCGTAGCAAGTAAACTGACGCAGTGTATGAGTGCCACTCACAAAAAACGAAGAGTTCTATTACTCAGTCGTACGAGTCAGCTAGAAAGCCATCGCTCGAGGATCCGCTTTTCCATACTATTTGCTTTTGGCTCTTGCTGCGCCACGGTCGGCCATTCCAGCAGTTGCAGAGAGCTCTTGTTTCCTCCTGTGATCGTGAACTCCGGTCGGCGTATGACCTTGACCTACATAGGCGTAAGTTGAACCCCTGCCAAATATCTAGGCTAAAGGTCACTTAGTTCAAACGTTATTGTCCGGACACAGTGTCAATAGCAGAGTTATATATAGTGCATAATCGCAATTCGCAAAGCCTCTAATGCGCTGTCTGCGCTAGTAAAACGAGGAACGTTTTCAAATCGCGACGAAAACCGTCGAAGAGAACGTGTAGGATCTCCCAGATAGTCTGGTAGTGAGTTCCAGGCCACCGGGCCTGCCACAGAGAAGGCCCGACGGCCGAACATCGAACGCCGGTGGCGCGGTACGAGCAGCTGGTGGCAGCCGGCGGATCGCAGGTGCTGCCGACGAGCAACGTCTGATGTCGGAATGCAGCAGTATGTCAGTAACAAATTAAATTAGGTATTGCATGTAGTCATAAAAGATAATATGCTGGTCAGAAAACAGCTTTATTTTTCAAATCAAAAGTTCACACGTACTTGTTCCCATTGCTCTAATGCTCGTCTAGAGCGATATATTTATCGTACTGATTTTAACTTGTACTGGCACCGAATAGCCTACTTTGTGTTGATGGTGCCGTAAAGAATCTACTCACTCACTTTCCCCTGTATTTTGCACTGCGTAAAAATTTCAGACATCTGATTGCAACGTCTTGGTCAGATTGTTTGATCAAATACTGTAGTCCGCTTGAGAAGATTTGCACAAATTTATGCTATGCCGATTGCCGAATAAAAACTGACCAGTGATTTTCGTTTGCGGGCACCGGTTTGTCAACCATTACATCCTGATGTGCTTCATAAATGGCATTTCAATCAATCAATAGATCTATCATTTTATTTTAGGCTAAATGGCCCATAAGTAAGTAGTAAAAACACATACACACAAAGATAAAAACAGAGATAGACAGAGGGACAGAGCATATGTATGCTACATAGATAATTAATTACCCGCGTTATCTCAAAAACCAATGCAGCTCTGATCACCTAACGTAACATAGAAATGTTCCACCATGAGTTCTTGCAACCTATTCATCGACGACGGTATAGTAACGAACGTTGTTACTCATGAACGTATTTTGTCGCTGATTCGAAGATTTCGTGGGCCGCGCCTTCCTTCGGGCTTCGCAATCAGCCGAAGAAAACTCGCGCACTGGAAAGCACTTAGGCGGGCAGATGCCAGGGGACGACGGTGACCGAGGAGAAAACGCGGGAAGACTGGCGGCTTCAGAGAGCTTGTTTTATCGTTTACACGCTACGTACTTCGTTAGTCGGACGGCCGCCAATTTGCTTCCATTTACGCCGCTAATGCGACTGCTTTGTACGCTGGTGGAGTCGACGTACGGCGTCGCGTCGCATTTTCGCTCCATTAGCCGCCATTCGACGGACGAGAGAGCCTGCTTGCGTGCGCGCACTGTATGTATGACCACATCGTCCACCATCCATCCACTTACCGGCGCAGTAGATGAATGCACAGACAGATTACGCACAGTGTATATACACCGCGCTCTGCTCTCCGGGTGGTATCGGTGCAACTGTTTGGGTTTTAGGTATCGCTAATGGGCGCAAAAAGCGCCAACTGCGTCACGCAGCAGCGGTCGTTACTCGTTCGGGTTGCCGTGCGTAGTTCTGTATACATCATGCTCGCGAAGAAACCGTACGACTAGACGTGCAGATTGGAAAAGCTATTAGCGTGAAATGAAAAGTAGCTCGTTAACTGAAGACTGTAAAAAACGACGGACGAAAACTGTGACACTTTCTTTATCCACGCAGACGATAGTCGCGTGGGTGAGGTTTGCATCGGCGTTTATGTGTTTGTCTGTTTGTCTGTCTGTTTTCCACGCGATATATCAAAAATCGATGCAGCAAGGATAACTAAACTTGACGTAGAAAATGTTCCATTACGAGTTCTTGAAACACATTTACGTTTTGGGTCACAAGCTCAAAGGTCAAGGTCACAAGGCACAGAAAAACAGCCTGACGCGAGCGATGGTGCTTCTGTGAGTGCTGGCTTCTTCTACTTTAATACTGTTTTAATACGGCGTATGTAGGACATTCAATTGGGTCAAGAGAAGGGATGAGAGTGGACGGTGATGGCGAGGAGTATACTGTTTCATGTATTGCGAGTTACATGTATTGGTCTGACGTGTATGACAATGTCTCTCAGCAAGAACGCGGCAATACATGTATTAAATCCACATCCATTCAACCAGTCTCCTTGTAGGATCAGTTATAGGTCCATTATTATTTCCTTAATTTTCATATAAATGATATTGATACAGGTATTTGGCCTATTAGTCGTTTGCAAAAAAATTTGCTGACGATACTAAAGTCTATGCAAATGTATAAATTACTATGTATTTAATTTACGTGCAGTAAAAATCTGATCGCAAAATTTCATATTCGCCGGCGCCGCTACGATACTGCCGCCGGCGTCGCCGAAATTATTTCCGGCTGATTTTCGGCTAACACTTTGACAAAAGCCAAAATATTAGTGACACTAACTATTCATCGTGTCTACGACGAAATAAGGAGACATATGCATAAGAGGCTAATGCGTCAGCAGTGCCATACTAGCAACTATCTCTGTTCGCTACTGACTGCACTTATTAAGCCCAGCCCACATAAATGCAGATTTATCAGCATCAACCGCTGTCATATCACAATAGCAGGAATCCGCGCTTTAGCCAGATGCATGTGCAGCGATGAACTAACACTGCACAATGTCAAGCAGTGCGCAATCTGCTTTTGCTTTTTTCTCAACCTTGCCATTGAATCATGTATTGGTCTTGATCACGGGCTTGTGCCAACACTTATAAACAAATTGCCTCGAGATCACAATACTAGTTTAGGTACACATACACTACACGTACCTTGGACCGGCGCTGTCTCACTAATGTTGCCATCTCTGCCTGTGCACGAATAACCTACGCCGCTGCTGCTGTAAGCCTACCACCCACTGCAACAAATTATGTGAACCTGTTGACATGCTGGAAAAGCTCCGCTTGCGTCACAAGCTGTACCAGCGTTGCAGCACTTATCGACGTAATAGTACACATCTTGAGGTTGACTACACAGTGGGATAAATCCACAGTTTATTTACCGAGTGACGTAACCCTCGAGACTGACTTGCAGTTAGACATAGTAATGTCGAGGCTTTCCCTCCGTAGACATTAGTTTCGTACCAGCTGTACAGTGGTTAAAGTGAGGGAGTGCAAGGGGGCTGACGGGGTTGAGCCCCAACCTCAATGTTTAGCCCCTCCACATCACAGCCAGCTGACCGTAAAATGGTATAAAAACTGTACAAGAATGCTATTATCCTAGCCCCCTCCCCATACTCCACCTCTACTGGAGAGGGAACACCCTCCCCTGCAGCCGATGTCAGTCATCCATCACTGACTCAGCTCCTCACCACTAAGCACTGCAGCTGTATATTAACTGTGCAGCATGATAATCAGACAATGACCATAAACGTCGCTTTTTACGCTCATTGCTGTATGGCGTGAATGGTCATACAGTGGCCGGCTTAGCTGTGAGCCTAGCGAGAGCGACCGGTGCACGGACAATCCTTCTAAATGCGTCAGTATTCCACGGCGCGGACGACGCGTATCCATGACAATGGCGGCGGCAGCTACCAGTCCGCTCGGGCGGAGCCCCACCGGCTTGACAGCCGAGACGTCACGACGCTCCATTCATATACGTTTAGTGCGACAACCGGACGAGAATTAACGACTGACGCGGCTGCCGTGTAGGCTACGCACCAGCAGCAGCAGCAGCGCTGATGATGATGATGATGATGATAAGTAGGACGACAACGAGGCACCGACACGGCAGTAGTCCGAGGCACCGGCCGCCCGGCATGCAACGAGCTCATTTCTCGCGCCAGCCAACACACCAATATGACGTCTAACACGCCGAAACGAAAGCACGATCGTTTATTAGCGTCGTGCTCCTCCCCGTCGTCGTCGTAGACTCTCGGTTTTGCGTTGAAAGAAACTTAACTGTCCTGTGTATCGGTTTCCAATGCGATACCTGCCTCAATAGTCAACAGCAAACTGATTACCCACGCCGACGGCATTTGCGGGGGTAGTGTTTTCACCGGCGTTTGTCTCTTTGTCTGTCTGTTTATCCGCATGATATCTCAAAAACTGATGCAGCTAGGATCACCAAACTTGACATAAAAATGTTCAACCACATGTCCTGGAAACCCATTTATTTTGGGTTCAAAAGGTCAAAGGTCAAGGTCATGAGGCACAAAAGACACCATTGTCGGTCTTCAGACATAATGCAATATTGCCGCTGGCCGCGTACAAAAGCCACGCTGGGTTTTACCTGCTGCAATGCCCGCCGATGATAAACTACCCCAAGGAGCTTGGTCAAGGTCACGTGACCCCTTTAAATTTTAATAAATAAATGGGACGCATATTAAATCATATGCAGTGTATAAGTTTGTCACGCGCCATTACAACCCTCAGTATCTCGGAAACGGTATAAAACAGATATTATGGTAGACCATTAATAACAGGTCTGGGTCTACGGAATACCGCAGTTTCGATTGCCGGTGGTCCATAAGCCTAGGCTATACAGTGTCTAGCACCACTACTGTAGATGACGGTACTTCTTTCCTCTGTACTAACACTAAATTTCGTGGAGATTGGACAAGAACGACTCGTGCATGCTCGATTAGACACCAGGGCGGTTGAATTGTGTGGTCTGTATAGGGCACTGAAGAACAAGTATGCCCGTCCTTGTAATGCTCGGACGGAAATGTACGCTGGCCACGTCGCGTGCATGCTGTCCCCTGGTGAGCCACGTTTAGTATGCGCCGCGCGCTCTATTAAGGTTAGAAAAAAGACGGGACAGACAGACGGACGGACGTCAGACCGTTACATCACGCTTACCGCTAGACGCGCGGCGTAATGAGCCGCGATAGAGTACTGTTTCTGTAGCTGCTGTTTGTTGGCCTCAGTCCGGCCGATGCCAGACGCATGTGGCTTCAAGTTACAGCCCGCTGTGCCTGTGCACTCATATCAAATTTACATCATCTCCATGCACGCGTCGCGGTGTGAATCTGTCGTTGTCATCCACACTGCATCACTTGACTCTGTCACTATACTATTGTATGTTGAATAATGAGTAGCGACTTGTTTGCAGTCCAATGCGGTATCAACTCGACCCGGAGACCTTGCCGTATTCCTTCTTGTCAGCTGGCTGGTCCGCCGGCTAGTGTTGTAGCGGCTAATTTCTCTTACTTTTTCGAAAGCACTTTTAACGGACGTCAGGTAACCAACACTCTGGAAACTTTACCACATTTGGCTTTCTCCATCCATAACAGTAGCGCCGCTATGCTGATTGCTTTATCTCGCTCCCTAAAATAATGAATGGCAAGCTAGTTTTACACGTTCACTATAGGTTACACATAATAATAGTTGTATGGGGAGTTTCCACGGTCGAAACTGCACGACGTCGGGCGACCATTAGGTTGGGAATTGATACGTTATTTGCTAACATTCTAGTTAATTTCACCATTAATGTCGCTGTCACGGTAGCTTATGGACTTACTAGTACTATACGGAGTTTTAAGTAATGCATCGTGCAATAGCTGTACATTGGAGATGTTGTCATTTAAACGTAATAATTAAATTTAGTCGTTTGTTTATGTTGCCGCTTAACAAAGACCACCGACGCGCCATCGTGAGCGTTCGGATCGTGTTGGAGAGGGAGTGTAGCGCCGATGCAGGTGCACTGCGGAGGACCTCGCCAGGTCAGCGGCGGCGGAGGCGGCGAGCAGCGGCTGCAGTCGCCGACGGCCTCGTCATCATCTGGTAGCGGTGATAGGCAGGACTGCGCCGGCTGTCAGAAGCCCATCTCCGAACGATATCTGCTGCGAGCGCTCGATCGCTACTGGCACGAAGACTGTCTCAAATGTTCCTGTTGTGACTGTCGTCTTGGCGAGGTCGGGTCGACGCTGTACACCAAGGCAAACTTGCTCCTCTGCCGACGAGATTATCTTCGGTAACCATCCTCTCATATTTACCGACCCTTTGGTGGTCGAAGCAGAGCATTCGGTCCGATGTGTGTGTCTGTGTATCCAGATAATAACGTTTGAATACAATGACTTTGACCTACGTGTTTGACATGCTCGTTCACTTTGACATTCATTGGGTCAAGTCCGAAGATCAAGGCCATAGGTTAAAGTTTACTGCCACATGCGACCTCTAGTGGGGGCTTTCTAGTTGTGATATAACCTTAGTCATGCAACGATATATATAAGTAGCCTGCATCAAGATATCCTGCTGAAATCCAACCAGTATTTACTATACGAATCAGTAAAATGTTAGGCCTACTCTGAATGCATGCTTGTAGATTTTGCATCTCATCTCCAAAGTTTCTCTTAAATATTTTTAACAAGAGCTCGGCAAGTGCTGAGATAAGTGACCGGGTCGAATTACGGTGTATAATTTAGAGGACACAATAACGCCATTCACGCCCGAAAGGCCAGTCGTTACTAGGAGCGACAGTTTTTGAGGTCGCGTGGCTTTAAAACTGGTTGTAACGACCTTAGTTTGCGTAAAACTGGTAACTAATTTGTGGCGATTTGCAACTCCGGAGAAAAGTTATTGCAAGAAGCGATTAGTATACGCCGTGGGAGGGTATACCCGGTCGCAAAAAAACTATTCCACTTAACTGATAATTTGCGACATTAACTTAAACGTTGACGTTTTCATGACGTTATCAGTTAAACAGTTTCATCATCGTATTGTTTCACAGACAGTAGTTAATGTCCAGTAATGTCACTTTACTAAAATAGACTGACGTTTACTTTACCGAGCCCTGACATCATTATTTCCTGTTTAGACTTTTTGGACCAACGGGATATTGTTCGGCGTGCTCCAAGATGATCCCGGCTTTCGAGATGGTGATGAGAGCAAAAGACAATGTTTATCATCTAGAATGCTTTGCATGTCAGCAGTGCAATCACAGGTTAGTTTTTCGGCTCCAGCCTTATTTTTCGTAGGTACTTTTATGAACTACAATGCAATATTTCACTTAGGCCTGATTGAACAAAGAATGCATCAGAGCGTAAACTGTTCAGTTATTGTAATATAGGATGTTCTTGCATCCAAGTGATGGTTTTACCTTTGCTTTGTTGTGTAGATCCATTCCTAGACAGTCTGCAGCTAATTCTGTAGCCTATTTTTGTGCTGTTGCTCGATATTACCTTCTTTATTGCTAGGCTAACAGCAAACTGCATGTATATCTCGCTATTGCCTCCACACACTAGGATACAGACCACATTTCCTATGTTCATCGATTATCTTTAATTACATATTAATTTTTTTGTTTCTTCCCTGAGATCGACTGTGTTGAATTTTGAGAACAGCATACGTTATGCTTGCTTTTCACGCACGGTTGGCCATCCTAACTCGAATTGCGTCTTAATTGTTTTCCCCATTATTTTTCACCCGTAGCCGAAAAGGGAAGATTTTCCTACTGTGACGTTGAACTTTGAACTCTGACCTTGACCGTCAAACTTGACCCAGACAACGTCAAGATGAACTGGAAAGCCAAATATCGAGGTAAAAGGTCATTTCGTTCAGAAAGTTATCGTTTGGGCCACCGTTCTTCTGTACATTCGCAACGAAATAAAATCATTAATAATCACGATTTTTTCTCCAAAATTAATTCGAACGTACGAAACAACCATGGTTTGGACACACACATGCACACACAGCCGACTGATTGTTCCACCTGGACCACTAAAATGGTCGGTAATGACAGTCGTTATATTACG
>Ga0209780_1002781_pt1 | contig 12661 bp, 12 predicted proteins | sample WorMetexBAHAMAS2_FD_187384 | JGI IMG/M metagenome (GOLD analysis project Ga0209780, IMG submission 187384) | Marine gutless worms symbiont microbial communities from Max Planck institute for Marine Microbiology, Germany - Inanidrilus exumae... | ecosystem: Host-associated > Annelida > Digestive... | reverse complement strand
GCCTCGATCGTATATAGTATACTGCAAAAACCGTACTTAAATGCACGTTTAAGAAAGGAGTCGACTTGACTCTTCAGTTCAGCTGAGAGAAAACCACTCCATGCGGAGATGGCATACCGTATTCTACACAGTACAGTTCTTGGCGAGCCTTGCAATCTTCAATGTAATATTTTGCAGTGGGGTTATATGTATATAATTAATTACAAGCCGCGAGTATTTATTGAGATATGCGCATAGATGGTATTGCCTGCGCTTGTTTATCAATTCTGATCTTATCTGATCATCTAACCGTGTTTGTAACGGACATTTCACATTTTGGCCATGTTTGTACTTAGAGTGACCATTTTACCTATTCTATGACGCGGACGAAAGCAAAAATTGTATTTTATTATCAACATAGCTGATATTTGTAGTTCTTAAAATGGCATCAGCATGTACGATCGAAGATATGTACAAGAATTTTCAGATATTAGCAGACGCTAAAGAAAAGGCAGGAGAGGTAACTGTCTACGAGCTAGTTGTTTGGGTATGGACAGGTCGCCGGATCAATTATCGCCCGGTTACTGCTGTTAGTCTGCCACCAATAAGTTTGTACCTGGGAGTAATATATTAGAGGCGTAATTTTTAATCCCAAACGCGTTTACCTTTTGCAGCCGTAGTGCCGAAGTGTCTTGTGTGCTTTATGACGTCTGTCTTAACTTAACTAGCTACATGAAGCTAACTGGACACTTCGCCTGCTGGTCATTTCGCCTACTGGACAGTCTACTAGACATTTGGCCCACTGCCTGAATCAACGTTAATATATTAGGGTTAGAACGATACCAAGCTCAGCACTAGAGATCGAACCGGGTATATGGTTGTTGGACACACTCTTATGATGTGAAGTACATTAGCATACAATTTTAACTAACAAGTATTTCTGTCCTCCTAATATGCGGACAGAAGTGTATGCTGGCCGCGTCGCGTACTGCCCCCTGGTGAGTCACGTTGACTATGTGCCGCATGCATTGAAAAAGATACGACAGACGGACGGAAGCCAGACCGAAACAGTCCGCTTTCCGCTAGATGCGGCCAGCGTAACAGTAAGCGATATATAGATTACAGTTGTTTAGTACGTTCGAAACGATTTTTTTACCGCGCGACGCTATGCTAGCACATTATATGCTGTGGTCATGTGTATATGTCTGTCCGTCTGTCACTGGCCTGTATTGTACCAAAATCGCTGAACATAGGATCATGGAAACAACATCATACGATAGCCCAGGGACTCTAGTTTTTGACGCAAAAGAATATCGGCGAAACCGGTGGTGTTACCTTCAATGGGCAAACCAAATACATGTTCTTGGCTGCAAACGTTCCATCTATCCAACCCTGGAGGCAGCCAAGAACATATTTCTTTAACCACTTAACTTAACTTCTTATTCTACTTATGTGTTTTTGGGTTTTCAGACGGCGCTGTCGTAAATATGTTACCGATTTCTTTACATGAATTTTTTATTGTAGCATGTACTGTACTTTTGCACGATTTCATACTTTTATAATTGTGAATAAGTATATCGACATTAGTCGCAAAAATGAACTACAACATGAATCGAAATTTGGACAGCTGGAAGTATAATAAGCATAACGGGTATATGAACAGCTTTTAAGCAATGTGTTGTTAGTTGTATAGGGTAAGACGTGGCCACATACTTTAGTAGTGTATCGCAAGGATCTCGGGTTCGAATCCCACAGGTTGGATATCGTATGCCACTGCCAAAATGTTTGGACAGTTCAGCAGTATTGCTGAAGTGTCCATCGGACAATTCATTAGCCATGCTGAGGTGTCTGATGAACATTTGGCACCACTGCCTGACAGTTTAATGCTGCCAATGTGTCCCACTGTCCGCTGGACACTTTGAAATAGTACTGCTGAACTGTGCTAACACTTCAGCAGTACTACTAATGATTGCTGCTTGATTGTATGAACTGTTGAATATGAGATGACTGAATGACCTCAAATGTGCATGTACGTAATGCAGCATGTTGATGCATTCAAGTTGATCATGAGTGGAGCCAGTGGAGGTAGCAATGAAAAACGACTTTCCTCACAGTTTATTGCACGGTTTCACAAATATTTTCCTTCGCTGTTTGACAAGTGCTCGGATGTTATGATGGATCTCTGTGAAGATGCTGATGTTGCTGTGAGTAGTGTTTAGTATAATTGTTACTTAATGCAGTAATATGTTTTGATTTAGCCATATCAGTGGCATCTGCAGATCAAAAGTGTAACTGTTTCATCGGAAGCTTTTGTTAGTACATTTGCTAATCAGATGAAATGTGGTCACTTTCACAAACTATGAAATGCCTTGTCTGAAAATACCAGTGTTGAAGTGTTCTGTTTTAATGGTGCCACTGCAAGTAAGCGCTCAGTGACCAGTTTTTGGGACTCAGGCTTCAGGCTTTGCAATAATATCCAGATCTGAACTCAGTAATGAGTATCTTTGGAGTGAAGTCTGTGAAAGAACAGAATGCTTAAAAGCTGAAAGTTAAAACAGCATCTATATGTTGGATGCCAGTAAGATTATACTTGACTTTCTTGTTTATTGAGTGCGTAGTGGTTTCATGCTATTCTACTATGCCTCACTTTGTGTATGTATATTTGATAAGTGTAATTGAATGGCCGACTAGTCATCACTGTGTGTTGTAATGGTAGATACGAAAGCAAGCGATCAAGGACTTGCCGTCGTTGTGTCGAGATAACCCGGCGCAATGCCAGCGCATTGCGGATGTTCTGACACAGCTGATGCAGAGTGATGATGCCAATGAACTCAGTCTTGTCAACATGTCACTTGTCACACTGCTCAAAATCAACGCTAAAGGTCTGTTTAACTTGCGGTGTTGTAAGTCATCAGGGTTGCTTGAAGAGTGTGTGGTTGGTGCGATAGATTACATACATTTGTAGTTATGCTAGTACAGAAAAGCCATTTTATAAAAAAGCGTAAGTTTAACGACTTGTTTTTTTACCTAATTGATTATGTCATATTCTAGTCCTGGGGTGATAGTCGTCATCTACATCTTTGTCGCAGTGTTACGCAAACATCTTTACACATCTCCATCGTGATGTTTCGGCCTCCCGATGAAGGATGTTGGTTGTAATACAGCTCATAAGATCGTAGCCGGCAACTACTGTTGTTACGACCACCGGTGCTTGGCTACCACCGAACCAACACCGTTTTACTGTGTTCTCGGCGGTCTTTCTGGGCGCTGTTTCCTCACTTCTGCTGCTCAGAGCATCGATAGTCATCTAAATGCTGCGTCCATTGATTGCGTGAATGCACGACGAGTCAGTCCTGTCAGTCACACCGCCTGCCTTCCCGCACACATCCGCTTCCCCACTCCCCACTCGCTAACAAAGACAGCACTGTCGTGACGGCAGTGACAGTTTAGTCACTGTACTAAGTGAGACCGTCACGACAATCTCACTTAGTGCACCCATACTGTCGCGTGCCGTGAGCAATTAGTGCATTCCAGGACAGCCAGGATCTGATCTCGCCTGGACATCCAACTGTTTCCTATTAAAAACCCTAGCCTTGACACCGACCGATATTCACCAGCTGCACTGGCACAGCGGTGACATGGCAAAAAAACGATGGATAAAATTAAGAGATAGTACCAAAACCGTTTCTGGTACTGTTCCGGCCTGGAACAACGTCGGTTCAATCCGGTCGCAGAACATTTTTTGTTCCGGAGCCGGAACTAGCTAAGCATTTTCTCTGTTCTTAGTGAGACCGTCGCGACGGTCTCACTTAGTGCACCCCCTACCGTCGCGCACATACGACACTGAGCAGTCACATCACGTCACAGACGATGCTAGGCATCAGCAGACTGGGTTACTCATGTGGTTACTGATGTTGGCGATTAGTCGATGCTTACGTGTGTGAGGTGCTGTAGTACGGCATTTGCCGTTGATATTACGTAACCGTGTCACAACGGTCACGTCTGACATCTGGCCCTCGCGGTGTCCTTTAAAGTTCCCGACGTCACTCGCTGGACGACCACCTACATCTCCGACCGCCACGGCGGTCTGCGTCCTGGGTGGTCTGCAGCAGCTAGCGCGGATCAGCGTGAAAACATCCTTGACAGTCTCAAAATTGTAGCATTGCTAGACTTCAGTAATGTTCAACCTGACGCTGTCGACCGTCGTTGATGGCAGTTGGCAACACCATCAACAACGGTCGACAGCTTTAGTGTTCGCAACCGTCGAACACCATGGACGGTGTGCGAACACCATGTCATCGACAACGTTTGACGGCGTCTGTGAGAACGCTTCTCGAGTCAATAGTCTAATTACCTTCTCAATCGCTGTATGTTGGCAGTCTCCAGCTGCGAGTGAACAACAGACGTCAGTCAATCAATCAATCATGATTTTTAGCGTGGCTCAAATAGTGAACTATTACTGAGACCACGAGAGCGTGTACGGCAAAACTATAGAATGTGGGGGAATGATTTGTGAAAGAGAAATGTCTTTAGCCGGTGACGGAAAACGGTTAAAGAAGGTGATGACTGAATGTCCAATGGTAGAGAATACCAAAGAACGGAAGCAGCTACAGGAAACGAGCGCCGCCCGACGGTAGACGTCATCACTCATCTTCGAACGTCATTTAACTACGGCTGCAGTCATTACTGGGCAGTACCCATAGTATACAGCATGCAGACAGTGATGCTGCTTGTTGGACGGGTGGGCACAGGGCAAAAGAGTGAAGGAACACACAGTCAGATAAGTGCATCGTATACTACCTGTCAGCATACATGTAGTCCGTCCGAGTGCGAATGCGACCCAACCAAAGTTATCCTAACATTTGTCTTAAATTTGATGATTTTTGCTACCCAAATTTGGAGGAAGGGCCCCCAAAACGTTTTGGGGCAGTTGTAAATTGACACCACTTCCGACCTTCTGGCCAAGTTTGGTTGAGATCCTATGGCTGGTCTTTCATCTATGCTGACGAAATAAAAAATAAATTAAATTACAGCGGTAAAATATAATGGCCTTGCCTTCGGCGGCCATAATTAGTTGCAACACAGACATATCTTTGCCGTTCTTGGTGTGTGTATAATGGGATCATTGATGCATGATGTTACTGTTGTGTGCTACTGACATTTTTGGTGTGTCAGGAGCACTGACAGGCATTTTTTCACAAATTCTGCAAGGCGATGAACAGATCCGTGAACGTGCAATCACGTTCCTGTCGACTAAGATCAGAGTTCTGTTGGTCGAGGACTTGCTGCCAAAGGATGCTGAGGAGGAGCTCGTAGCACTGTGCAAAAAGGTGAAATATAGAGTGCTCCAAAAAACAGTCCAGTGGTCACTGTTAGTGAAAAAGGTGCCGTACATTTCACAAGGTAGTGTAACAACACATTTAAGGTGTGGTGGGATCTGTAATGTCGACGACTTTGTTGCAATTTTACTGCCAAGTCCGATGGTGAAAGAATTTCGAGAATGGGTCAGCATTTGGCAAAAGCTAAGAGTATGGTGGCACCTTCTATGACTGACAGCACTGGCAAATGGCTGCAGTTTTGTCCACCCGTACATCGTGATGTTTCTTCTTGAAGTAGCTGTGTGTGTATTCTGATTTGTGCTTGTTACATGAGTCCGTCTCATTGTTCAACTTTCGCACGTGAATGACAGCTGTGTTAGTGACAAGCAGATAGTTAGAAATGGACGAGGCTAAGTCGGGTGATACTTTGAGCTATAGCAGCAGCTAAGCATAGATTTGATGATAGCTCTCATAGAGCAATGATTCTAATGAAAACCAATTTATTAGGTTCAGTCCAGTGGTTTATGTAATAGACTTTAGAGAGTAGTTGCTGTATTTACTGGGGAAAAAACAAGCAAGCAAATTTGATGGCATTTTAAATTGCTAGCAAATAGTATTTTCAGCACTGGATGAGTTTGTTGTAATTGTTTTTATCATGTGACGCTATGCTAGCGCAGTATATGCTGTCATCTTGTGTCTGTCCGTTTGTCCATCCGTCTCTCTGACACAAGTTGGAGTTGTACAAAGATGGCTAAGCCTAGGATCACACAAACAATGCCGTACGATAGCCCGGGACTCTAGTTTTCTGATGAAAACAAAATCTCCGTGAAATTCCTAAGGGATAACCCTCAGCGAGGGTGCCAAATAGAGGTGGGTAGGTTCACATCGGCAATTTTTGACCAATATCTCGCTATGTCTGTGAAACAGTGCAAGATAGGGACAGAGTTACTATGGAAGACTAATAGGAACGCACATGCACTCTATCGAATGGCACTATTTTCAGTGACCTTAAGTGACCCATAACTACCTGAAACCACCCCATTTTCTTTATAGTGGGTGGAGACAGAGACTTCAAATTTAGTAAACAGGTTGATGGTAGCAAGTGCTTGCCCGATGATGACAAATTGTCTCTGAAAGGGACGTGGTCAGGTCACATGAACCATTTAAATTTCAGTTTCGACACGTGCAATCATATCTCTAGAACGGCTGAAGCAACAGTCGCCAAATTTAGTATGCAGGTAGAAAATATAGTGCTTGGCTTTCGCTGACAGACTACTCCCTAATGGGCGTGGTAGGGTCATGTGACCCATTTTTCTTTTAAATTTTGCCCAAATCATATATTTGGAATCGATGAAGCTAGGCACTTCAAATTTTGTGTGCTGATTGGTACATAGGAGTACTAGTGCACACGCATGACAGATTACCCCCGAGAAGGATTTGTGAGGTGTCACGTGATTTTAAATTTTTGGAAATAAGTGATAATATTTCGTTAGCAGGGTAAGATAGAGACATAGTTGCAATGAAACACTAATAGGAGATCATATGTGGCCTATCGAATGGCACCATTGCTAATGCACTTGAATGTCCATGAGGGTCACTTTTGCTGTTTGAAACCTTTCTAACTACCATACCTTGTGAATTTACTAACATAGTGAGTCGCATGGTCCCACTGCACTAGTAGAGCTTCTTGTAACTTACGTGTAGTTGTGTTGAGTGTTGAAACTGAAGCATTGCTGTATGTCTCAGGTGCTGTTGGATGTGACTGCCGTGGAGTTTGTGACATTCATGCGAATACTCACTTGTCTTCCTAGCATGAATACTCTCGTCGGTCGACAGCAGCTGGTCGACATTGTTGCTGAACAAGCCGACCTCAACAGTGCATTTAATGTATGTCTGCTAACGATGTTCATCTGCCGTTTATGTATGCTTTGTTATGGCCGCCAAAGGCTAGGCCATTTCATTTTAACCTCTAATTTATTTCTTTCTTATTTCGTCAACGTAGATGAAAGACCAGTCATTGGATCTCAACCAAACTTGGCCAGTAGGTTGGAAGTGGTGTCGATTTACAAATGCACCAAAATATTTTGGGGGCACTCCCCCAAATTTGGGGCGCAAAAAACATCAAATTTTTGACCACCTTTTTCGCGACTTTCTCACTCGACCCCACATATCTCTGGAACAAAAATGCTAGTGTCAATATACAGTGTGTTCCCTGAACGTTGACCTACTTTCCGTGACCTTTGACCCAGAAACGGCTGAGATCCGTTTGCTCATTGTGACCCACCCTTTGATGGCCATTACGTTGCAACCATCATAGTTGTAACATGTTTAGTTTTGTTATGTTCTATGCTGCATTTTCGGCACAGTTAATCATGATGATGATGATGGTATGTCATCGGCATGTGTCACGTCTGTCTGTTTGTTTGCGCTCTAAAAGCAAAACGACTTGAGCTATCAACACCAAACTGGGCACACGTATATTCTATAGCAGTTGATCTGCATGCATTGACCCAGAAGTCAAAAGGTCAAAGGTCAAGTTCACATCGTTACAAAAACTCTCACGGGCGCACGGTTGCTAGTGACCATGTCCCGTATTGCGTAACCTATACGCCTCTGTGCTACCTGCGGCCGTTGCCGGCGTGGGTCTGCATGTCGATACGACTGCCTATGTTTTCTAGTTATTTATTATGTTGCTGCTTGGTTCAAATATTTTGTTATATTATTTCTGTCGTACAAACTGACAAAATTAAAACCGATTATGCAGTTTACAAGGTAGCACAGTGACATTTTTCAGGTGTGGTGGACAAAATCACAACTGCTTATGCCGGCCAAATTTTCTCAAATTTGTAAAACATATTACCTGTGGTCATGATGCCAGCATTGGCTCAAAGCCTGCCTTCTCCCACTACGTCTTGTTTAATGACTGCATCAAAAATGAAACGATTTCAGTAATTTTCAGTATATAAATGTATACCAAAAATTATTGAAATCGGTTCATTCTAGCATTCTTACATTCTAGTTATGCCAAATTGGATGCATGTTTTAAAAATGACAGAACGACACGTTATGTATTATGTATTTACGATAACAGATATGATGTATCTAAAGTTTGCTTGTGTGTGCATGTAGGTAAAAGATCCCGACTCTGTTGACAGGCTGATGCAGTGTATAAAGCAAGCCATGCCACTGTTCTCTGTTAGTGTCACATTTGTAATTGACTAACAGCTGCTAAACAGTTGCTTTTCATTTATTACCGTGCGATGCTATGCTAGCACGGTATATGCTGTTGTCGTGTGTCCGACCGTCTGTCCGTCCGTCACACACCGGTATTGTACCAAAATGGCCAAACGTAAGATCACGCCAACAATGCCATACGATAGCCCAGGGACTCTAGTTTTATGATGCCAAAATTCCAATGGGGTCACCCCCGACGGGGGCACCAAACATAGATGGGGCAGGTTAGATTTTCAACCAATGCTGTATCTCAAAACGGTGCAAGATAGGGTCGTTGTTACTGTGGAATGCTAATAGGAACTTGTATGTCGTCTATTGAATGGTGCTATTTCCAGTTTTGTTGAGTGACCCCTAACTACCCAATGCCATCCCATTTTCGACATTTTGTATCGCCTTTTATATCTTCGTGGTGAGTGGAGTTAGAGACTTCAAATTTGGTGGGTAGGTTGCCGGTAGCAAGCGCTAGCCAATGGATGGCAAACCATCACTGGAAGGGGCATGGTTAGGTCACGTGAAGTATTTAAATTTTGGTGGGCATCAACCATATATCTGGAACGGCTGATCGTCTCATGCGCTGTCAACTTAGTTTGCTGGTGAGTGTCATAAACTTCTGATCGTTGGGCCAAACTGAGACAAGATATGCCAAAAACGTTCACAGTTTGCTGAAAATGAAACAGTTTCCGGTTATTTTATACTAAAAAGTAGTAAGTTACTTTTCTTTCATCATGATGTCAAAATATCAGAATCAAATTGTAGAATTCACATCTTCATTGTGCTGTGTGAATAGATTGCCACAATTTCCTTTTTCTGAGGACATGGTGTGTACTCTGCAACCTCTCTGCACTCATAAAACGCATATAGTCACAAATTGGTGGCATTATTGGTGTGAATTTCAATTGGCTGGCCAGTATGAAAAAAAACTAAAACTCATTGACAAAACAACAGTTGTTGTTTGTCATTTTTAAAGCACACTAATCAACCCTGTGCTCTTTTAGGTGTCAGTTATGTTGTAAAACAGTAAAAAAAATCAACATCTCCAACAAAACAAAAAAACATCAGCATCCCCAACATTGCATCTGATATTCCTTCCCGGTGTGGTCTTATAAATAATGCCACTTTGTGAGAATGTGCATTCTATAGGTGCAGAGGTTGCAGGTACACACCATACCCTCGAAAAGAGGGGCTGCAGACTTGGAATTGTGGAAGACTGTTGACAGCAGGAAGTTTTTCTGTATCAAAGTCCTCGCGAGTTATAATTTCTATGTATTTTGCTAACTGCATTTCTGATGAGTCAGTTAGCTGACGCTTTTCAAGACAGACTTGACCAAAATACATGAATGCAAGTGAGTGATAAAATTGCCGTATGTCAACCAATTGGTCAGTTAAGTGATGCGTCTCCTCACTTGTCCGGTGCCTTGCTTTCAAGACAGTACGACCAAGACAGTGACTGTCAAGACAGTGAGACCAAGACCGTTAAACTGCTATCTCAAGATGAGACAGTGTCTTAAGACTGCAACCACTGCCTAAAATCCAGCCTCGCCCATTCAACGGACCAGTTGTCTGTTGTGAGGGCTGTCTTGTATGCCGTAATGGCTGCACCTTTTTGTTTGCTATTGGTTTTGTAAGGAAAATGGAAATGAGTAGACATTGTGCCCTTGTCATCTACATCAAATGTGTTACTACAGAAAAATGTTCATTCGACGCGGTTTGTGGAGTATGTGTGCCTACAAGTGCTGCCAGTGTTGGCTGAGATTGGAGGTTCGGCGGACAGTGATGTTCAGCTGGACATGTTGAAACTGCTTGCTGAGATGGCTACTTATTGTGTTGAACTCTCGTCTGTTGAACGATGCACTGCCAACATCTACAGTTGTCTCCTGGTAAATTGCTGCCTAGTGACTTAATTGTTTAGTTAAAATTACTTTTAAAGATATCTGTGTATCCCTTTCGTTATTTGACAATGTTTGCTAGGCATTGGGAAGGCATCGAGTTTGTAAAAGATCTTTTTTTGACAGTTCAGAAACATCTTCCTCAGCTGGCCTTTTGTTAAACCTGTAGTAACCACTGCACATAGCCTACTTTAACTTACGCCTAAGCCGAAATTGGTATTACTTATGAAAATACAGATGTATTGACCTATTCTTACAATTGTATATGATAATTTTTGTCATTAGAAAAACTAGTGCAGTTCAAACATTCTTGAGAGATGGCCTTACTGACTATATGGTACTTGCATGTGTCGTAATAAAAATGGGTAGTTTAATTTGATAGCCTAAGGTATTGCATTGTAATTTTATTGTAGTTGTAATTTATTGTGTTGTAACATAGCTGCAATGATGGTGGTGATTAATATGTTTCAGTTACTATGTGGTTGTTGGTATTACTAGCTTTTTTGATTTATGGTGTTCTGTACAGCAATATATGCCATTGCCTCAGGAAGACGATTTGGCACTGAGTGATAGTAGCAGTGCAGACGTGGCTACTCCAAAACTACAGTTTTCATATGTTGAATGTCTGATGTACGCATTCCATCAAATCGCACGGCAGTGTCCCCAGTTTCTCACTGCAGAAGAGAATGCAGACCGGCTCAAAGATTTCCGCATGAGGTTGCTGTGTTTTGTTTTCATTTGTCTTCATCAGCTGATTAATAGTAATAATAATATATTTTAATAATAAAGTGTGCATTTGTATAACACAAAACAAAAAAGTGTGCTGCTTCAGGCAATGAAACAAATGTATGCCTTTTAAGTGTCTGACAGACATTCTCACGGTCAACGAGTTCCAGATAAGTGACATATGCCAGTGCTCTCAGCATTAGATATCATACCAGAACTGTTTCTGTTCTGTTCCGGCCTGGAAAAACGTCGGTCTGGTCTGGTCATGGACATTTTTTGTTCCGGTGGTGGAACATGCTAAGCATTTTCTCTGTTTTTAGTGAGACCGCCCCATGTGCAAAGTGACACTAATTGCCCGGTTTTCCGACTTACTATCTTCACTCACGCTAGCATATGTGCGTCGGCGAAGCCACTGTGTGAAGCTAATTAGCTTCCCTATCACCGCTCTTGGGTGGTCTCCTGCTGTGAGTAAACAACGGACTTCGCCGCCGCTGACGTTATTCATGCACGGCTGCCGTCATTACTAGGGCAGTACAGTTTTCCCACGCTTGCCGTACAGGACCAGGTAAACAGCGTGCTGATAGAGACGATCCTTAGTGGAGGGGGTGGACACTGGGAGGCGTGAGGGAACACGCTGTCAGATGCGCGCATCCGATTAAATCCGCGTGTATGTCAGAGGGCGAATGTGGCGCAGCTCTGTGCGTGTCAACGCAGCTGCTGCAGCGGCCTTTACGAATGAAGGTTTACCACCTTTTAGCACACTAACTTACCAACTGTTAGTACTACATTTAACGGAAGCCAGGGCGTGTCGATAACGGATTGAACTGCCCTGGATGATTTTGCTTACTGAGGCTCTTGTCAGCTACCATCCCTACATATAGCCTGTAAAATCCAGCTGTGATAGTCTATTTTATCTTGTGATGGACCCAGAACTCAAGAAAGAAATTCAGTTGTTCAAATAATGAGTGTACTTGTGCTGAGTCATATTATATTCCTCTGTTGTTCACCTGTTCTAGACTGCAGTATTTTGCACGAGGTGTTCAAGCGTACATCAAACAGCTGCGCTTGGCACTGCAAGGCAAGACTGGAGATGCTCTGAAGACTGAAGATGTAAGACATAATGTCATATGTCAGTCTTTTTAGCACCATATTCCACATCTAAACAGAAGACATCATGTAGAAGCACTTGCCGTAGATTTAAATATTAATATAAGTACTTGTTGCTTGCTTCAGTGTTGTTAAATTGAAATAGTCTTGTGCATAGGTGTCACTTAAAGAGTTTTGACACTGTTGCTTATACTATAGAATGAGCATTTGGCATGTAATAGTCCTACCACAGCAATCGCCATAGTGTTTTCAGATAAGATGGCTGTTTGTAAAAAACAAGAAGGTATTATACAGATAATAATAATAATAACAAGTACGTTTGTGTTTTGGGAGGGCCGTTTTTTTCTCGGTGGATTATAATGGTTTAGGGCCTAAGTAAAAATCTTAGGGTGGGTGTGGTCATGTCACCCT
>Ga0209780_1002780_pt1 | contig 12661 bp, 8 predicted proteins | sample WorMetexBAHAMAS2_FD_187384 | JGI IMG/M metagenome (GOLD analysis project Ga0209780, IMG submission 187384) | Marine gutless worms symbiont microbial communities from Max Planck institute for Marine Microbiology, Germany - Inanidrilus exumae... | ecosystem: Host-associated > Annelida > Digestive... | reverse complement strand
GGGTTTAAATGCAAGAGGGGTAGCGAAATATAGCGATTTTTGACATTTGGAATGCTATAACTTCGAAACGGTGCAAGATAAGAGGTAAGTTAGTATTAATCACTAATAGGAAATCGTATGAGCTTTCGATTGGTACCAAAATCGGTGATCTTAAATGACCATGAACGGCAAAATGGCCCTTATTTGTGTTATTTCGCCGAACTCGGCAGCTTCCGGGCGCATTCAGTATAAGTGGTTGACAAACTATAGACAATTTACGATTACTATGTCTAGTAGTAAACGTCTACAGAAAGACCGCGCGACGCCCACGGTATAAATTCCTAGAAGATTCACAAATTCAAGACTTAATGCGCAGTACTTGCCTAGCTATCGTCTTGATAGGAAGTCGTATATGAGCTTTCGATGGTACCAAAATCGGTGACCTTGAATGACCGACCTTGAATGGCGAAATGGCCTTTAGTTTGCGTTATTGGTAGTTTCCGGGGCGCATCGCGTAAACGTGGTGGACAATTTACGATTACTATGTCTAGTAGTAAACGTCTGCAGAGGGACCGCGCGACCCACGGTATAAATATTCTATAACTGCAAGGAGGAAATTCTGTAGCAGATTCATAGATTCAAGACTTAATGCGCAGTACTTGCCTAGCTATCGTCTAATTTGTTAAACGATGTAAGTTTTCTTTTTTGGTATTTTGAAGTACGTGTGCGATATCGTCGTAAAAAGTTCACGTTCGCTATCACATCTCCTGATGAGTTCTTGTATTACCACGTGACGCGTAGTGAGTGGAGTTAGAGGCTTCAAATTTGGTAGGTAGGTTCAAGGTAGCAAGTGCTAGTACATGGATGACAAACCATCTCTGAAAGGGGCGTGATCAGGTCACGTGAACCATTTAAATTTTGGCGGGCACCAACTATATCTCAGGAACAGCTGATCGTTTCAGGAGCTGTCAACTTTGTTCGCTGGTGAGTGTCATAAGCTTCTGATGGTCGTCGGACAACTGTTGATCACACCTATTGTCGAGATCTGTATTCAAACCGATGGGTTGGATGGACGGAAAGTTTGCAGCCAAGAATATATTTCTTTAATCATTAATAGTTTTTTAATGACATTGCTTTCGTATTCCAATTCCAGCATAAAGGGTACTGAAATTCTTGGCTCTATTTTATATCTTTCGCTTATACGACCGGCCATTTTTGTATGTGTGTAATCTGGAAAAAACGTATTATTTTCCACTTTAATTCTTGGCTCAATTTTCAACGACTATGTCATCTTTTACGGGGATATATTATGGTTGATGCCCACCAAAATTTAAATGGTTCACATAATCTGATCACGCCCCTTTCAGGGATGATTTGTCATCCGTGGACTAGCACTTACTACGATCAACCTGTTTACCAAATTTGAACTCTATCTCCACCCACTGCGAAGATATGAAAGGCGATACAAAATATCGAAAAAAGGGGCGATTTCGGGTAATTAAATGTCACTCAAGCTCACTAAAAATAGCGCCATTCGATAGAGCGCATAGAGTTTCTATTAGCGTTCTATAATAAGTATGTCTTTATCTTGCATCGTTTTGAGATATAGCCAAATATTGGTTTAAAATCGCCGATATGAACCTACCTACCTCTATTTGGCGCCCCGTTGGGGGTGACCCCGTTGGAATTTCGCCGAGGTCTTTGGCATCAAAAAACTAGAATCGTTCTTTGCGTTATCCTACGTTCATTCATTTTGCAACAGTGCGAGCTTGTGACGGACAGATAGACGGACGGACAACGGACACACGACACAGCATATACCGCGCTAGCGTAGCGTCGCGTGGTACAAATCACATTTGAAAGGCTTGCAGTAAGAAATAGCCTTAAAGGTGACTCAAGGTCATCGGAATTGCCTCTATTTAATAGGCCGTATATCACTTCGTTAGTGGTATGTGGTAACATCGACTCTATCTGGAACCGTTTCTGAGATATTATCACATTTACAGTGTCCGTGACTGGCTGTGACCTTGGGAAGCCCTTCGTTTTCGATAAGGTAGTTAAAATTACAAGCCACATGCGCTTTCCGATTAATGTGTAAACATACTGTAGATAAAACGCGCTGTCTTTTCCGAAGTATGTGAGACAGAAAGGTTTCAAACAGCAAAAGTGACCTTCAGTGTCATTAAAGGTAACCGGTAATGGTGCCATTCGATATGCCACATACAATTTCCTATTAGTCTTCCATTGCAACTATGACTCTATCTTGTGCCGTTTCCGAGATATTATCACATATTTCCCAAAATGTAAAGAGCGTGTGACCCTAAACACATCCCTTTCGGTGAGTAATCTGTCATGCATGAACTTGTAATCCTCTGTATCAATTAGCACACGACTTTTTCACCGTTTCCAAAGATATGATTGGGGCAAAATTCTACAAACGGGTCACGCGACCGATTTAGGAGGTAGTTCGTCATTTCAAGGCCAAATGGATATATTCTACCAGTATTCAAAATTTGGCGATTGCGGGCGCCGAAATTGAAAATGGGTCATGTCATTTTGACCACAGACCTTTAGGGGTGTTTTGTCATCCAAAGGCTAGGATTTGATACAGTCTACCTGCTTGCAAAATTTGACGACTCTAGCTTCAGCCTTTCCGCGATTGCGGACCTCACAATTTAAAATGGGTCACGTGACCCTGACAGCGCCCCTTTAAGGATGATTTGTCATCCGTATGCTGAGCCTACATGTACATAAAATTTGACAACTGTTGCTTCGGCCGCTTTAAAGATATGGTTGGTGTCCACCAAACATTTTAATAGTTCACATGATTTGGCCACGCCCATTTCATGGATGGTTTGTCATCCGTGGGTTATTACTTGCTACGATCAACTCATCCGCCAAATTTGAAGTCTCTACTCCACCCACTACGAAGATATGAAATGATACAAAATGTGGGAAATGAAAGGTTTGTGGTATTTAGGGATCACCCAAGGTCACTGAATATAGCGCCATTCGATAGAGTGCACAAGAGTTCCTATTAGTCTTGCATAGAAACTATCTGCCTGTCTAGCACTGTTTCTGAGATATAGCAAGATATTAATCGAAAATCGCCGATTTTAACCTACCCCCACCTCTATTTAGCGCCGCCGTTGGTAGTGACCCCGTTGGAATTTTGCAGAGATGTTTGGTATCAAAGTCCCCTCTATAGTATGGCGTTGTTTGCGTGACCTAGATTTAGCCGTCTTAGTAGAACTCCAACTTGTGAAAGACAAACGGATGGACGTGCGGCACACGATGACAGCATATACCGCGCTAGCATAGCGTCGCGCGGTAAAAACGGAAGTTCCACGGCGTATGCGCAGCAATTGAATTTCCGGCATCCATCAGGCGCTCGATCGACTTCCGATGTACACGTCTGTGATCAGTGATGTCTAAGAGTTATATAGTGTAGCGCTCCTAGTTTAACTTAGATGCACCAAATTTGAAACGTAGGTCCCGAATAAATTCTCAAAATCATCTTTACTGTGTCACAGGATGTTGCCACTATGCACGCACGTTTTAGGTGACACTAGGCATCGTCGAATGCAGGAAGTAAACAGCTTGTGCACAGATAGCGGACCGCTTCGAGCCGAATACTGCATTGTGGCATTCCATCTAGTTTGAAATAGAATATTTTGTTTTTAGCCCTCCTCTATCCGACGGTTTGCCACACCATGGACGTACTTTCTCCATTTTATTTCTGTCCTCTGTCATACTGATTGACTCTTTCACGGGGAGTCCTGTTTGCGTATTGATGTAGTCCATACAGACCGTGCGTGGTCTTCCTCGAATGCGTGCACCTGGCATCACCTGGCATTGTTCCTTGCATTATCTCTTTCTCCAGGCAACTTCCTTGTTTAGAATTAGAATTAAAACGTATACTTTATAGCCCATCAAACGAAAAGAGAGTCATCTATAATGCGCTGAATGCGTAATCTGTTCGAATAAAAACGTCTTCAGAGAGCGTTTGAAGATGGCTATAGATGTCGATTTCTGCATATTTCAGCTAGTAAGTTCCAGGCGTGAGGGCCGGCGTACGAAAACGTGCGTCGGCCGTAGTTTGACATGTAGTAACGAGGAAAGTATAGAAGTCCTCGGCTTGCAGAGCGGAGTTGGCGACGACCAGCGACGTCCGCGACCGGCACACAAAGCTCAGAGAGGTACTGCGGTGCCAAGCCGTGCAGGCACTTATACACCGTCACGCACAGTTTGAAGGTGACGCATTACGGAACGTCCAACCAGTATAGTTCGTCGTGGAGGATGTGCGTCAAACCCCGTCGAACTTCCGAGTACCAGTGATGACTCGAGCGGCGGCGTTCTGGACCCGCTGCAGCTTGTCAGTCGTAGTTCTCGGCGCATTCGCCAGCAGTGCTTTGACGTAATCTATCCGACTGGTCACGAACGCGTGGACTAGTGTAGCTGCACTCTCACGGTCGAGTGGTGTGACCATAATTATGCTAGCTTCCTTGATTTGACAGTGTCTAACAGTTCCCTCTTTACTCCAGCTTTGTTAAGAACCCAGTCGTTTGTTTTCTATGCTGTCCACGAAACCCGCAGAATCTTTCTCAGCCCTTTAATCTCAAAGACTCAAGACGTGTTTCTTCATTCTTTCGGAGTCCCCAGCTTTCACAGCCGTACGTTGCTACAGGCCACACTGGCGTTTTCATTAGTCGTATCTTTGTTGAAATCGGTATGCTGTGACTTTTCCATATTTTCTGCAGTGATGCCCCGATCGCCTGCCCCTGTTTAACTTGATACGGAATTCCGTCGTGCACTCAACATCTTCTGTAATCAAAGACCAAAGAACGTATCCATCTGCTCCAGTTGCTCATCCTAAATGAGTATGCGGCATGCTATGCCGTCGCTCGCCATTACCAAGGTCTCGTCGACGTTGATGAGTAGGCTGTATTTACGGCTGACTCGGTCTAGTCGCTCCACCAGCTCCTGTAGTTCTGCCTTCGAAGTAGCCAACATTGATGATGTCATCAGCGTAGCGAAGGTTTGTGACTATTCGCCACCAATTTGTAATCCACCTTGAAAGCCATCGAGGGTCTCCCTCATCACTATTTCCGCTAGGATGTTAAACTATTACAGAGAAAGGAAACAACCTTGTCAGACTCCTTTCTTAACATAAATCCACTCTGATAGTGTTCCCCCTACTTTGAACTCAGCAATCTGTTTCCTGTACAGTTTGGCCAGCAAGTCAATCCAGTGCATCATAGTCACCCAGAGCTTATCATGGGAGATCGCGTCGAGTGCCTTCTTAAAGTCCACAAAACACATCCATACAGTATGGTTGCTGGTGCTCGCGTGCCTTGTGCGTTAGTATTCTGAGATTCGTGATTTGGTTTCTTGTCCCCCTTCCTTGTTCGTCTGCAATTTCTGTTTCGGTCTTCACTCGGATTCTTTTCAGTATGATCTGAAGAAGGATCTTGCGTGCATGTGTGACAAAAAGGAAAAAGGAAAGGAAGCGTATTTATATAGCGCCTTTTATATACTATGTATATCTTAAAGCGCTCAGGCATGGATCACACAGTTTTACCTGCAAATACACCATGCCTGCTTTTCCTTCGTATGCGTTCACCAGATGGCGCCACCTCTAACTGAAGTAAGAGACATCTAATTGCAGTTTATTACTCATCTATCGAGCCCGAAGGGATGAAAGGCTGAGTTGGCCTAGTTGATTGACCCATAGCGGACGGTTTACCCACATAAGTGGTCACCCGTCAGCTACAGATCGAGCGCAGGACAGAGAAAGTACGCCGGCCGAAGACCGACGTTCTACCACTGAGCCACGCAACCAACTTGACTAGACAAGAGGTAGACAAGAGGAATTGTTCTGTAATTTGCACACTGTTTAAGTTACCTTTATTGGGAAGTGGGATGAACATGGAGAACGTCCATTCCTGTGGCCACTCACCAGTATCCCAGGTCGCCACACATATTCTGTGCATTCTGTCCAGTACTGTCTCTCCTCCTGCTTTGAACAGTTCTGCTATGGGACCTCATCTGGACTTTTGCGACTTGCTGTCTGATGGATGGCACGAGCAACCTCTGAGCGAAGTGGTGGAGGCTCTTGCTCCCAATATTCTTGTTCAATTCCTTTCTCTTCTTCGTCCTGGTACCGTACAAGTCTTCACAGCATCCCTTCCATCTGTCTCCGATTTGTGCAGCTTCAGCCAAATTTTCGCCAGTCGCTCACTGGATACATTGCGGACGTGGTTGGAACTTTCGAGTCACTGATTTGACTATCTGCAAGAGCAGCCTGGGATTTCATTTTGAGTTCGCTGCTTCCATTTCCACGCGCATGCCTTCCAGCTGCTGCTGTTTATCCACTCTGAGCTTTCTCTGTAACGGAAAGCGTAACGTAATGGTCTGGCTTCCGTCGGTCTGACCCTCTGCTTGTCTGTCCCATCGGCATACTCACCATGTCTCACCAGAGGGCAGCGTGCGACGGGGCCAGCGTACATTTCGGCCCGACAATAAGGAGGACCGACATACTTGTTAGGTACTTTAAAATACTTTTTAAACATACTAGTATTTAAAAGACTTCCCAGCACTGAACTGTTGGCCACCAAAGTGCAACGCACCTGGCATAATCCAGCGGTCGTGTACAGCGGTATGTTGACGGTCTCAAGCCAGAAGACGGCAAGACACAGCAGAAACACGGAGTCGGTGACGGCGCGTGACGTCAGGTAAGTATCGTAGGAGTCGTGAACGTTCAGTGGTGAAGATGCTGGTGGTGACTGCGATGTTGGAGTCGCGTGGTCTACCGTGTCGCCGCATCCGCCGCCGCCGCCACCCACGTCGTTATTGCCGAAGACGACGACACTGGCGATGTTACACAGGAGACCGCCAACGATCAATATCGGAACGTAGTAGTCGTAGACGGAACGAATGAACAGAGAGTAATGGTAGACACGGAACACGGCCGCATTTATGTCAGTGTCGGCCGTATGCGCGCTGCCATTTAGCAGTATGGGCACATCAGCCAGAAACAGAAGCATCTTCTTTTTTCAGCATGCGCAGCACACACCACACCTGTCATAAATATACCTGGCTTGAGTATTCGAACAACAGTACAACTTGTATCAAGTATGCAAGTATTTCGAATTTCAAGTACTCATGAGTTAGAGAGCAAGCGTTTGGATTATTTCTGCTCAAACAACACTAAAAGTATTCGTATAAAAGTTGCGTAAGCAAAAGTACAAGGCGGTTGTTTAGTGACTATGAAGCAAAGAGTTAATGTATAGGTTTTGATCATCGTGCAGTGAAATGCTATTACAAATAAAAAACAGTCGTCGCAAACAGATCGCTCATCAGCGGCAATGCTCAAGTTCGGCACAACTGTACCAAACAAGAAAATTGACTTCGACGCGGCCTGCTGTGACCTTGACCTTTGATATCTGGAATCTAATCAGGTCATCAGCATGGGCTAGTAAACATGCCCTGTAGGTTTCATCGAGATTGCCGAAGCCGTTCATGAGACATCATTGTAACAAGATCAGTCTGAACGAACGAACGAACGAACGCGGCGGACGAAGATCCCGAGAGTATAATGCTTTCGCCGACTCTGTCGGTTGGCGAAGACATAAAATTGCAATAAAAGCTTGCTATATGTGGATGATCTTGAAAGTCACTTATGGTAGTCGGAAATGGCGCTCTTTGATGGGCTATATATTACTTCCTATTAGTGGCCCGTAGCAGCACCGTCATTACCTTTTACCGTATCCCAGACATTAGTACTTTTACAGCGTACGTGATTGCCTATGACCTTGAAAAATGCTTCAGCATCGATACGACTTTTACTATTATAACCACCTACGCCTTTCGGTTCTTGCGTAATTTTAGGGGAGACGGGGGTCCGGACCCCCACTTTTGGAAGGGAGGACGGACCCCCACTTTATAAGTACACCAAGTCAGAAATTTTTCTTGGTTTCCCTCACTTTTCAGACCAAAGTTACGCCACTGCTGCGTAAACTCATCCTTCCCAACATAATCCCAGTAGAACGATATAGTCGCTGAAAATGGAGCTAAGAGTTAAAAGTAAATAAGTGTTTCCTTGCAGAGTACGGATATGCAAAAATGGCTAGTTGCAAATAAGTGCAATATAAAAATGTATTCAAGAAATTTAGTACTATTTGTATTCAAATTTGACTACGAATGCAAAATCAAAACAAGATGTAGTCGGAGACGGCAGACTTCGTTCCGGTACCGCCATCTGGCGAACTCGACAGAACATACGCGTCGTCCCCGATTCTGCCCATTCGCTCCATTACGTGAAAACGACACGTCATTCACAAAACCTGAAGTACGTAACGGGTTGATATAACACAATTTAAAATTACCGTGTGAATTAATGCAGTATAGACTCTAATTTGTTAGACTAAACAATTGATGTTTATCCTGCAATGCATTTCGTTATAGATCGGAGGCTTGGACGGAGCTTTTAATAAAACATTCTAGCTGCGTCGAAGCTTTCTGAAACAATTTCGTAGAACATTCTTATTAATTTCTTGAGAAACATCTAGCATGTTTCTCGCACCACATCCCTGTTCATTAAAAACAGTTTGTTTCAATTGTATTTACGAGGTAGTCGTATTTTGATATATTTAACCAAAAACGCCACTTATATCCTAAATTAGAAGAAGCCAGCACTCACAAAGTGCAAAGGCCCACTATGTTGTTTGTGACTCGTGACGTTGACCTTAATCTTTTGACCCCAAAATAAACCGGTTTTCACCACTCATCATGGAACAAGTTTGGTAATCCTAGCTGGATCGGTTTTGAGATATCGTGCGGAAAAGCAGACAAATAGACAGACAAACGGAGGTAATAGCCTCCCCCGCGACTCCTGTCGGCGTGGGTAATAATGTCATACGGTTTGGAAACGTCGTGTTTCATTTTGCTGGAACAATTTAACAATGTAGAAATTTACTCAAAGTTGGTAGATCTTTCCAACTGGGTAAAATGTGCTCTGATTGACGCTGCCAATAACACAATGAGCGTCAACAATACCTTAAAATGACATATTGTTCGCCCACTATTTTTGCGCTAAAACGGGCTAATATATTATTATTCGGCTGGAAGATAGGCTTCGGCCTAATATTGGATTCACTCTACGGAGCAATTTAGTGGTGTTCACGCGTTCGACAATAACTCCGCCGAAAGTGAACCGATTTGGATGAAATCTGGAACACTCTGAGTACATAGTCGGGGGCTGGCCCTGACAGATTTCAGTGCGATCTGCGCATTAGCTATACATTTTGAGAGGCAAGCAAAATTTTGTTTTTTTGTCCACTACATAACGCACGATTTCACCTATTTCCCGTCAGCCAAATTTTACGAAATTTTAACACAACAACGTCGATCGGTGTCGCTATGAAAACTATCGGAACAGAACTTTGAAAATATTTTAGCGTAAGGGATCGTTTTTCTAAAAAAATGCAAAACGTTCTCACAAAATTTCAACACCTTGCGACTTCAGGCCGCCATAACTACGCAATGATTACAGATCGCCGAAAATTCACTACCAAATGATCCATATACGGAATGTTTCCATTTTTGTAGTTAGAATCAATTCAAAATTATTCCACTAGGCTGTACGCTCCGTACAAAAACCTACCCAAATTTTCGGCAACTTCCGATGTCCGATATTGATTAAACCAAGTACTGTGCTGCCTGACTAACCGACATGGAAGAAAAGCAGACTGAATTGGAAACTGAATATAAGTAATACGGCAGATAACGCCGGCACTTCACACTAGGCATCGTCGAATGTCGAATACAGGAAGTAGACAGCTTGTGCACAGATAGCGGACCACTTTCAGCCGAATACTGTATTGTGGGCATTCCACACAATACAGCCATCTAGTTAATGCTAATGTATCTCAGCAAGCACTAAGTCGTTTTATGCAGAATTAAATGCTCTGTAACTAATTAAATTAATTAATTGTTTTAGCTAATTAAGAATGTGTTAACATTTGGCTCGCTATGCAGTTGATTACGTTTCAATTCGTTTGTTTTGCCAGGCGTCCCGCGTAGCTTTTTACGCTGCGTGCGTTATTGGCACTCAATCTAGTTTTATTGTTTTGCTGCATGTGATGTTCTGTTTTTCAAGTTTTGTAATAAAGTTCTATTTCTGTCGTACCATTAAGCCCCGTCCAAACCAGCAACAATGTTGCTTCGACAATGTTGCTTCGACATTGTTGCTAGTGTGGACAGGGCTTTAGAAAAATATTAGAGTCATAACAAAACATACTGTCCTACTTGTTCAGCTAATCGATCCGTGCATGTTTGTCGTAAACTCCCAGTATTCTCGAGTCTTGCTTGACAGTTCATGCCAATGCAACTGAACTGCAAGCATCACGACCATGTAGTCGCTTGTGAAAGTTTCTCATAACTCACAGTATGTAGATATTCTCTAGCAAGGATGCACCTATTGTTTACTTTAATAAACGTGTACACGAAACCTTCATAAACGTTTACACGCAATATGTTGGCCAGTAACAAAACGCAGATGGTTCTCAGTCACGATAACAGCATTATAGTAAGTAACGTCCAACAGCCGCCTGTGACGTCATTTCGTCAGCCTTTAGTGAATTTCATTAACCGAATATCGCTTAATTTGCACTAAGCCGCAAAAAATTCAAGTTGTACTATAATTGACTGCCTCAGTCGATTCTTAATTTAGTTGACTAAATTTCGTCATTACAATATCGTGTATAATTTGGATACGTTTACACGATAATTATCGTGTGCACATGTAGCCTATACATGCGCGCATCTCTATTCTGTAGGTAACGACAAATCCGTTTTTCTTCTCTTCCATGTCTGGCATTTACGGCCTATTACGTCTCCTGTATATTGCACCACGGTGTAATGATGTCATGTTCTTACTGTTTTACGTGACATCATTACAGTATAGGTTCATAACTACCGGAACCCTTAACTTTCATCGGCATACTAGTAATTCTGCTAATAAGCGTTATATCTATGTCAACATTTCCGCTATTACGTGCAAAATTCACCATAAATTGGCTACCCTGCGTACTCCTTTTACCTTGTTCTACGTGCGTCGAAGTGGCGTAACTTTTACTTGCTAATGTTTCTGTTATTACGCATCACTTCTTCCCCAGAACTGCCTTCAAGGACTATCACCCGGACCGTTTCTTCTGAGGTACTTGGTTTTTTATTTTTAGTATTTTCTTATTTTGTCGTTTTTGATGCCGTGCGCTAGATTAAGCTAGCCCTCCCGTCAGTTTTTGAGCACACGTAAATATACCGTATCGTATCGTAACCCAACAAACCATACTGATCCTACCGTAACTGGTGACGTTGATAAGAGTATTAATATTGTTACGGATTCTTGGATATTATCCCCCAAAAAACCTAGCAATATAATGTCGTCATTATATATTTAATACTGGATTGGATGATATTTGCCGCTGGTGCTCTGTTCTGTAAGTGCCTACAATGTGGTCGATCGTCTGGTCCTGTTGGGAGATGTTTGGGTCAACTCTCGTCCGTAATAGATTCGTTTGTTTTGGCAACCCGAGATGTTTCTCGTAGGCTGCACGACACCGGTTATTTTACGCATTGTAAGTTGTAACTTCTCGATCTTTAGACATTTGACACGTAGGGCTGCTTCTGTCGAGTAATTTACTACTCGAGTACTCTATCGGTTTTTATTTTTAGTATTTCTTTACTTTGTCGTTTTTGATACCGTGCGCTAGATTAAGCTGGCCCTCCCGTCAATTTTTGAGAGCACGTAAATATACCGTATCGTACGGTACCTTATCGAGTACTGGAGTACTCGAGTAAAACCGGAAGTGTAAATTAGAGTTAGTAAACGGATAGGTTAGGGAGCACCGATAGTGTCAAAAATGACGTCATCACTCACCAGACTGATTGACCTTGATTGAGTTAAGATTTTACGTACAACCCGACAAACAAATAGGTCATTTCGGAGTCGTCACTCGCCATACGTTAAATTAATTTCCAAACATAAATTCGAAGTGCTACTCGCTACCGGTGGCCGGTGAGCCGTGGCAGTTGGACGGGCGGAGTGCGGTGTGGGATAAACATATTAAAGGATGTTCGGGGGTAGAAATGGTAACCGGAAATAGAAAGTTTCGAGTACTCGAGTAGTAAAAACTACTTGGGTAGTTTGCTACTTGAGTAATACTCGAGTATTCGAGTACTCGCGGCAACCCTACTGACACGGAGAAAAAAACGTCGAATCCTCGAAGACGTTGGTACGTCTGTGTTCGTCGTCAGAGCCCATGACAATGGTGCTGCTTAGACGCGGATCGGTAAAGAAGTCGACACAACCTGCGGCCGGTAGCTAGCGTCCACTCCCAATGCGACGAATGTCTGACTTGTCCGAATGTGGACGAGGATGAATGATTGGTCCGTATAGACAATAAGGCGCCATCGTTTGTCTTTCTTTTCATTTGCACCTTTTGCGCCGCGTTTCGTTGTCTTCGGGGTATTCTAGAGCAGACCTAATTGAACGGAGCGCCGAAGAGCCACCAACGACCGAACGACCATGTTCAGAATCTCACCAGACCGGACGACGTGCATCGTAGATGTGTGCTGGAATAAGCTCATCATTCCCATTCCCACCCATTCCCATAACTGC
>Ga0209780_1002779_pt1 | contig 12662 bp, 4 predicted proteins | sample WorMetexBAHAMAS2_FD_187384 | JGI IMG/M metagenome (GOLD analysis project Ga0209780, IMG submission 187384) | Marine gutless worms symbiont microbial communities from Max Planck institute for Marine Microbiology, Germany - Inanidrilus exumae... | ecosystem: Host-associated > Annelida > Digestive... | reverse complement strand
ACCACTTTGTAACACCATATTAGGTCAACATGTAAACGTCTTAATTCAAGACTCTGCAGATCGAGACGACGCAGTCTTTCCTCGTATGGAAATTGCCTAAATCCGTTAAGACACTTAGTGAAACGGTGCTGAACACTTTCGACCGCTTCTATATCATGTATTGTGTGTGGTGACCATATGACTGTGTTATATGTCGCAAGATGAATCGGAGGTGCCAAGGTTATCACTGACAATGGCGTGATGAGTAAGCACTAAGCACAGTTAAAAAGAGTGACTTAAAACATTTTTAAAAGTGTCTAAGCTGACAATCATGGATGTTGTTCCAGACCGCTGGAGCTGAGGCTGCGAAGGAACACTGGTGAAAGTCTGATGAAGCGTGTGGCCCATGTACCACGATTGTGTTGCCAGAATGCAACGTCCTCCGCGGTTGATGGTATTCAATGTCACTAGTCAGATAGCTCGACATGCCAGTATAGCACTGCAGAGGGGCTGCCGGCAGTGTGGAGTGAAGGGAAGAGTATTTATATAGCGCCATTTATACTGTGCATAGTCTCAATGCGCTCAGACGTGGCTCACACAGTTTTACCTGCAGATTACATCATGTCTGTCTTTCCCTCGTAAGCGTTCACCAGATGGCGCCACCCCTAACTGAAGTAGCAGACATCAATTTGCAGCTTACTACTTATTTATCTACCCCGAAGGCATGAAAGACTGAGTTGGTCTGGTTGGTTGACCTATAGCGGACAGTTTACCCGCGCCGTGGTGTACTGGTTGGCGGCGTGGCATAGTTGTAACGGCGTTGGTGGCATCAACGAAGTTACTCTACGTTGAGCCCGGTTAGTACTAGGATGGGTGACGCGTCCGGGTTCGACTCCTGGAGGCGACATTTTATTTCGGTATGTAACCAGCCAACCAGGTCGACTCAGCCTTTCATCCTTTCGAGGTCGATAAACCGAGTAGTAAGCTGTAATCGGATGTGTGTTTCCTCGCACGGGCGGCGCCATCTGGTGAAAGCTTACGGGGTGAAGACCTGGTGTGGTTGATTGGAGCGGTGGTGTGTTTGCTAGCTGCTTGCCGCGGGTCCAATTGTACGTTAACGCGTGCAATAAATGGCCGCAATTTGCGCTGCAGCACCACTGGCTCTTGCCAATCAACTGCCAATTCCTACCATTGTACAGCGCGGCTGGTCGCGGCAATGCAAGTAGAATCCGACCTTTTATAAGTAGTCACCCATCAGCTACGTTTCTGGACCGTGTGCTAGATTAAGCTGGCCATCTCGTCAGCTTTTGAGCGCACGTTAATCTACTGTATCGTATCGCATGAGTGCAGGACAGAGAAAGTTCGCCGGCCTAAGACTGACGTTCTACTGCTATGCTACGCTACCAACCAGCGACTGTTGTGACTGCTGAAAATGAACAGATACGTCTTTAAATGTCTTTAAATGTGGCATCGACGAACTTCAGCAGGCAGAGTGTTCCAGACGCAGGTAGCTGCAACACTGAGCCAGCTGGCTGGGTATCAGTAATGTCCTCAGCAATGAGTCAAGTGAAGTGTACTCAAGCAAGCAATCATGAAGCACAGCTTCAAAACTACCACATGCATTCCAAGTACTTTGTACACACATAGACACACACGTTGTCAGTACTACATACCTTGCTGACTGACAAAGCAAACAGTCAGCTGTTTACTGGCTTTACTGTAAGACGACGACTCTATTCGTCCTCCATTTTTCCGTGGATTTTCCAAGTCACCACGGACAACATCTTCCATATCATGTGACACGTCTTGTACAATGACAGTTCTCAGCAGCATTTCCTCACCATCATCATCATCATCATCATCAGCACCATCATCAGCAGCTGTAGCCCGGCTCACAGTGACAATGTTGCCTTGAATGTGCAGCTTCTGTCTCTCAATGAATCCATTCGCAACTAAACAGAGCAACTGGAAATATAACTGTAGAGCATTAACAAAGTACTAAAAACTGAACAAATATGATGTGCAATATGATATCAAAACAAATTATAGTTACAATACATACTGCTTAAAGTAACAGTCAAAAACTTAATGGTATCAATGAGCAGTAACGCAATTAAACTATCTGAAGTGTAACAGATTAAACAAGAAAGACAGTGCACTCTGTCAAAGAAACACACGCCCAATGCAATCACAAATGCCCTGAAAGTTCTGGCAATACTGCATGGATATTCATGACCATCAATGTTACTTACTTACAGTTTTGCCTTCAAGTTCGCTCTTATTGAACTTGATAATTTCTGCTTTGGTGCCAAAGTTTTGTACGATAAATTTCTCAATAACTTGATCCCAAACGGAGGCATTGTTGAGGACTAATTCACGGAATCATTGTTTTACCATGTTAACTGACATGCATGCTTTTACACTGTAGCTGTAACTGCTACCACCTGCATCCACGGGTGGCATATAGTGGAGTAGCCTCTAGATGTAGACGTTAGCTGCAAAATAAGCATAGACTTTTCCTGACGAATAAGCAGTCGTGGACCAGGAGTGGCGGCTCTACCAGGACGAGGATGCAGCAGGCGGGCGGCGCCATCTGCTGCCATCACAAATTGTCATGCACCCATGACAGAGTCACGACGTGGTAACTGTAGGCCGCCACTAAATACGTCTACCTGCTGGGCAGATTGGAGCACCCAAAGGGCGGACCAGGTTGTTTTCTGGCTTCCAGCTACCCAATGTACCCACGTCTGCCCAGAAAGCAGCCAGGGACATCCTAGCTTAAGTGATTCCTATGTCTCATGGAGCACTCTTGCTGGAACGGCAACGTCCACCATTGGACAAGCCACATGATGATAATGATGATACTTTTACAACAACTGTCACTATATCACGCATGATATCTTTGGTACAGGAACTTCTTCAGCAGCCTTCCAAATTGGTGGCATGTATCCTTCTCGAATAGATGCATTAAAAATAGCTGACAATGGCTGAGCTAAATACGGAGCAAAATCCTGTAGAAACTAACTAGGTAGGTTATCCGGTCCTGGTGCCAGGGACATCCTAGCTTAAGTGATTCCTATTTCACATGGAACACTCTTGTAGAAATGGCAACGTCCATCATTGGACAAGCCACATGATGATAATGATCATGATGATACTTTTACAACAATTGTCACTCTATCATGCCAACACTCTGTGACTGGCACAGACAATAACTTAAATATTTTTGTTTCTATACGACAGCACCTGAGGGGTTTAGCCGCATGTAAAAACCATACTTAGTTTGAACACACACATGCACACGCACACACACATACACGCAATACAGCAGTATTTCATGAAACAGATGCATTCATCTTTCTATGATATCTGTATGAAACGAGACACTGCATGCATAAAATCACCTGAATTATCGGCGAACACAACCAAGGCTGAACCAGTTTGTTTGTTGTATTTAACTGACTCAATCGTGCCTCCGCCTTTCTTTTTTGACTCGAGATACATCTCAACAGTCTCCTCCAAACCTGGTGGAATGTCACTCACCAAAACCGCGACGGCAGTTTTCTCTGCTGACGTTGCCAGTTCATCTGCTTCAACGTCATCATGAACAACCGACATGTCGCCAATGTTGTTGATATCCACGCAGGGCTCAGCACTGGCAGACTGGCCTGCTTCAGTGTCAGCATCAGTAAGTGTCTGGTAATCGGTAGACATCTGGTCACCGATGTGTTCAAATTCATTTGATCTCGCTGCCGCATCTTCATCGTACGGCAATTTGACAACAGCGTCATCATCCGTGTTCTGTGCAGCCGCTTCAGTTTCACGCACATCATCCGTCTGTTCCCTGTCGGTACATCGAGGTGAACATCTGCGATGATGCGACTCGGTGATGTGTTCAAATTCGCTGGAGCTTGTCACAGTATCTCCATCACACGGCAACTTGACATCCGCGTCATGGTCAAACTTCTTCACAGATTCTTCCCACTCAAGCACCTCGGCAGTCTCCACATCATCGGTACTTCGAGGCGGACTTTCGTTTCCACTGTGATGTAGTGACCGGCCTTGGTCAACGACCTTATCACAGCTCTCTACCACCGTGGCATCTGCATCACACAACGACCCGCTGCCAGTGCCGTGGTCTACATTCGGCTCAGCTGCTTCAGTCTGTTGACCGTCCGGTGAACACCTCTCTTCGCTGTGGTGTAGGGACTCGACAACTGTATGTTCATTCTGCGCATCCTTCACTGCAGAGCTGCCTGCGCCTGACAATGCTGATGATAACGCAGTGGTGATAGAGCCATCAATAGCTCCAGATACCTGCTCATCAGATACAGCATCAGTCACCATGGCAACAGGCTGGCTCTGACTGGCTTCACTCACAGTGCATGACGATAATGATGATGATGATGTATCACCAAGTTCTCCTGTTAATTCACTCTCCAACTGGACATTACTTCCTGGCTTCTCCGGCTCATTCAACGACTGACCCACATAATCAGATGTGTTGCCTCCAGAACAGGTCTGAAGAGCAACATCAACTTTCTGTTGCTGACAGGCAGTTGTCAGCAGAGACTCAGGTCCAACTGACACTTCTAACTTTGGCTCTGATATGGACACTGTATGCTTCAACACATCGATGCTGCCACACTGTAGAAAGTGCACGGCAACTACAAACATCAACAAATACCTTAAATTTGTAGACCTTTAGTAATCACACTCAGCTAAACTAATTAAAACTAGTTTTAGTCAACTTACATTTAAATTTTAAGATCAATGTTAAACCCAAAATTTTGTCGTGCATCTTCATCGTGTGACAAAGTTGCGGTATGCAACTGTGCATGTCACACACTGCAAATCTGTCAAATAAACAAGAATTGACCAATCAGCATTCGCAGCATTCTCATGACAAAGTTGCGTAGAAGAGAGCACTGCTCAGAAAAAAAGTTGTGCAACTGTTAAAAAGTTGCATGACATGCCATGTCACATTGCAATTTTGTTGTGCAATAAAGTTGTGCAACAGAAAGTTGCACGACAACATCGCGGGTGTGAAATCAGCTTAAAATCTCATGAGTGAGTTATTCAGCATATCGCTTGAACTGAAATCAATTACTCACCATGTAATCAATTACTCACCCTGCACCAAATTATACGGGTTTCACACATACGTAATCGGAATGCAACGCTAGTAAATAAGTGCAATAATTATGTGTTATAAGCGAACAGCCAATTCATACTGTTAGCTACCAAACTTACAAAAAATTGTTGACCTCGCAATATTATTCTGTCATCAGCATTATCAGCTCATCTACCTGGATCAAAGGCAAATCAAAGACTCATCAAAATGCGGGATCTGAAATTTTTTTCTCCAATCACAGCCAATACAAAACTCCTTTGACAAGCAGAGATTACACAACTTTCAACCAAATTATTCAAAACTCACATATTCACATATGCAGTGTCGCAGTGTCGCAATGGCCTAATGGTAACATGCCTGACTGCGGTGTGAGAGGACCCAGGTTCGAATCTCACCGCGGGCAGTTGTGTTTATCACGACAGCCACTGCAATATACAGACTTGGGCATGGGCTGCACACCCTTACTGCAGTGCCTAGGTCGACTCAGCCTTCCACCTTTCGTGGGATGGTAAAATGAGTATCAGCTCTCGGGCTGAGTAATAATAAAATGGCGATGGTGGATGTGGACTGTAGCTGCCATTTCGTTCTGGCGAACTCGCAGTCCAAGTCGGTTGGCTTGGTCTGAGGGTTGGCGGCCACCTCAGCGCCGAGTCTGCATTCATCAAATGAACCGGGTGAACTCTCGCAATGGCTTTGCCATGATGTCAGCACCACAAATATCATCTCGGTTATTATTATTATTATTATATTCTCAATATGTCAAACTGAGTTACTGTTGAGTCAGAAAATTAACAAGACACTTCACGTTCAACACTTACCTGCAGCATCACTGAATGTAACCAACACTTTTCTGCTTTCAGCAGCGTAAGTATGTGAGTCAATGGTGCCACCTCCTCGCTTCTTTACCTCCAGCTTCAGTAAAAGATTGCTCACAATTTCCTTGGGCACGTCACTGACGACAATGCTTCGTCTCCAGTACTCGACAACGCTGTCATCTGATGATGAAGATGACGTCTCCATCGAGTTGCCATCAACCACCGTTTTTACTGATGTTTTCACGTCATCAGCTGCTGTCTCGTCAGACAAATCTGGCTGTGAAATGCTGCCAGCATTTGCTGCATTCTATTCAATTACGCACAGCACAATACGTCAAAAACACGCGACATCTCGTTCACTAGTATACAAAATCATGATACGATGTAACATTCTTAATGTGCACTCAGATGCTGAAAGGTAGCTAGCTAACTCTGCCAGGCAGACAAACTGACAACTAGATGGCTGTAATGTGTGGAGTGAATACAATACAGTATCCAGCTCGAAGGCTATCTGTGCACAAGCTTAAAGCTGTTCACTTCCTGCATTTGACAATGCCTAGTGTCACGTGCCTGTAACTCAGTAATGTCAGCGTTATCTGCCGTGTTACTTATTTACAGTTTCCAATCCACGCCTGCTTTTCTTCTAACTCGGTCTGCCAGGCGGGTCAGTGGCGTACTTGGTTTACCCAATATCGGACATCGGACGTTGCCAAAAATTTCGGTAAGTAGGTTTCTTGTATGGAGCGTACAGCTAGAGGAATAATTTTGAACTGATTCTAACAGTAAAAATGGAAACTAGACATCCTGTAGAGAGATCATTTTGGTAGTAAATTTCCGACGACCTGTAATCGTTGCATAGTTATGGTGGCCTGAAGTGGAGTTATAGCCAAACGCATAAACAACGCCAAATTGCCCCGTAGAGTGAATCCAATATTCGGCCAAATCCTAGCTTCGAGACAAAAAATTAATGAAACAAAGAACGAAAAAGAAAAACTTATAGAATAAGAAATGCGACTCAGCTGCACTTCTGTGACTTACAACAAGACTTGTCCGTACAATCAAACTAACTAGAAAAACTGAAGCAAACTTGGCTCATCATGTCAATCATGTCTGTTGGTGGGATATGAGACCTTCTCACTCAATCAGTTGTAACTCACACAAGTCATAATGCAGGGCTGGTCAGCTGTTGTAATGACCGCCGGTACCAGTAAATGTGGTCAATACAAAAGAAATGCAGTGTATGGCACTGCATTTCATGCACATTACGGACTTCTGCTTTACTGACGAAGCACACTCTCATATACTGTTTAGCTTAAAGTAAGAAAATAAACCACATTTTGAGTGCCCAATATTTATGCCAAAAATTATTCAAATCAGATAAAGTTTGCTGAAGTTACAGCGAACAATGTTGAGACACACTGCTTCACAAAGAACTTTTTAAGAATGCAAATGTACAGTATAAGAATCATAAAACGTTCACCTCTTGTTCATCACTACCAGTTGATTGTGGCACAATTACAAATCCATCTGACAATGGTTCATCTCCTGCAGCAAGCACAGATACAGCTAACTTTATTTCCAGATAACGTGTATAATTCAAAACTGACAGCAAGCAACACTAATTTATATAGGCTCAAACAGCCTATATTACAATCACTTTGGCAGGCCACGGAAGGGTTTTCCGCTATAACTCCCCCAAATCTGAACCAATTTGGGTAAAACTCTGAATACACAATAAATAAATACAATAAAAAACAACCCTTTTAAATTTTGTTAATATCTTTGGCAAATGTAGAGCATTTTCAAAATTCTTTCACTGTCAGATTCTAGAGGAAATTGTTTACACAGCGTGGCAGCGCCATAAAAAATTATCCACTCGCCTTAGGTACATCTCTGCACTACCTTGTGAAACTTCAAAATTACAATTTCAATGGCATATTGCATGTGAAACCTCAGAATTCATCTTGCAAGATATGAGGCCATCTTAATAGCTCGAGTCTGCATCTTATTTTGAATCTTAATCTGAATCTATAAAATCTGGAAAACAATGCAGCAGTGCTGAGAAGGGATGCATGATGTCAGTGAACTGAAGCAGTGGATGATTGATATGCACAACGGGCTGCAGCAAACAATGGTGAAACTCATAGGAGTAAATGGCGCAAACGTCTGTGAGCCTGTGTTTGTACCAGAGATAGATGTTTTCATCACGTGCTTCAATTTTCGAACAATTTATCAGGTAGGTGGACTGCTGTGAGTTGTTACAAACACATCTGTCAGCTTCTGACAATGACAAAGTCGTTTGTTGCATAAACTTCACGGAGTTTGTCATCAAATCATATTCCCAACGTTCTTGCATTATCTGCATTCTGTGCTTCATATATTGCAGAAAAATTAAGAAAATCATCAACGTGATATTCTTGTAGCATTCGTCATCTACACGTTGTTAAGTTTTGTTGAGTTTCAAGTAAAACATGTGTGCACATGTCGCATACTAGTTAAGCATTCGACTAGGGATTCGGGGGTTACCTTAGACATGATGTTGTCGAAGTCACTGCTAATAAACTGAACTATATCAAAGTGTGATATGACAAATAATAACATAGAACTAACAGTGAGCAGAAAAACAGGAATACATGCACAAACGAACATCACTAACAGTATTCACCATAGAATAGTGAAGAATGCATTCCATTTATCACACAGATCCTGCCAAAACTGCGTTATTTAAAAAAACTCGCTGCTGTCGACAATTTAACTATTCTGATAACCATTTTACTGTGCGACGTGACGCTACTGCAACAAGTGCTGTTGTCCTGTGTCTGTCTGTCTATCTGTCACAAGTCTGTGTTCTACCAAAACAGCGAAACATAGGATGATACACTGAACACAGTGCATCAGTCCAGTGACTGTAGTTTTCTGATGCTCTGCAAAATTCCAATGGGGTCACCCCAATTGCGCGCCAAATACAGGTGAGGCAGATTAAAACTGACGGTTTTCCACCATTAGTTGTTTACCAGAATGAGGATGCAATGCTGACGCGTGAACAGTCTAGGCACTGTACTTAGTGAGACCGTCGCGACGGTCTCATTTAGTACAGATTGGCGATAATTATCTCAACGACGGTCACATGCCGCCAGGCAGAAAGACCATGACAGGCTGTCGTTGCCGTCGTGCCGTCCACCATACGCAAATAACACAAGCTTCAATTCCGTGTCACAACAGTCGCTTCTGACACCTGGCCGTCGCGGTGTCCTTCACGACGCCGCCAGCCGGACGACCACCCACGTCGCCAACCGCCACGACGATCGGCGGCGTGGGTGGTCGTTCGCGGCGGCTGGCGCAGACTGACTTTAATGTCGTTGCACGCTGCTTACTATTTTTTTACAAAATCGATATCGACGATCTGCCAACACCGATGATCTAGCATGCTCCGATGTTGTCGATTTTCGATGTCCAATGTGTACATCGGCTAATCTCTAATTTTTTCGTACAGTCACATAGCAGTTGACAAAATTTCAACTGACACAAAACATCACATGGTCCGTCTTCATTAACTGAGCTTCTTGCAAAAATTTTTTTCTGCGATACTATGTCACAAAATCTGAAGATTACACACAAGGAGGATGTAGCAACCAAGGACAGTAACGTTAGTTGTATGACTGGACATTTTTGAGGTGGCACAGTGGCGCAACAGGTAGAGCATTGGACTTGCGATCAACATGTTGTGGGTTCAAAACCTACTCGGGGAAAAGCTGCATAACACCCTTGGGCAATTGTTAACATCTATGTGCCTCTGTCACCAAGCAGTATGACTTGATACCGGCCAAGGGACAGTGATGCTCTGCGGCTGGGAAGGTAACCGCAGGCCTGGCAGAAAGTGCCAACAGGTGGATGACTCATAGTCACCTGTGGGCTGACTGCCTGTACACTGGGATCAGCTCCGAGCCCAACGCTCAGTAATAAGTATGGGAAGCCTTTACCTTTTACCTGACATTTTCAGGCAGTCATTATTTAGCAGGAGACAGACTGGCTATGTTACTATGTGTTCATACAATGTCACACATTGTTGAGTTTTAAACCATCAAATGTAACACAAAAACAGCATCACGGAATACTAGAATCAAATATATCTATACGATACACACCTGACATGATGACTGTGTAGATTGCCTATGATGTATCGGTAACTGTAACTCAATGAAAAACTCAGGTGTATCAATACAACTGTAACAAACAAAATATGTTGAGTTTAAAACTAAACAGTTCAACAATTACTAAGCTCTTCTAAATGCTGCATTTTCATTTTAATGACCACGATGATGGTCATGGATCTCATATTATTATCTGTGACAAAAATAAAACATATAACATATAATTCTATCACAATTCTATCACAATTTCTGCAGATTACACTATGCCATTTCCCTCTAAAACATATATGGCCTGTAAGTCATTTAATGTTTTATTATAATGTTTTATCTATGGTTTGCACACTCGTGTAGAAAACAAAGCTAGTAAATACTTGTACACTCTGATTATTTTCTATTAGTTACTATGTTTAGCTCATGGTGATCGACCACACCCACTGTAGACAGTCACTTCACGTGATAGCAAGTTTACATGATGTTAAGTAATGTTAAATATTAACAGTAATATTTAAGTAAACGTTTGGCCTTGGCTTCAGCATTCAGGCCATCAGGCCAAAACTGGACTAGATCTGGAGTAGTGTTGCCAAGTGTCTAGTTTTTGACCGGACAGTCAGGTTTTTGACTAGACAGTCCAGTGTTTTGGCCAAGTGTCCGGTCAAAAATTTTGGTGTAAACCGGACAATAAAATGTCCGTTTTTTGCTGAGTCCAGCTAGTAACGTAATCTAATGCCCATTTAAAGATTAATGGTATTTAATTGCATTCGGTATCGGCGATATATCGCAATTTCGGATATTTACAATATATCGCCCATTCGCCCCATCTCACTGTCACTCACACTCATACAACTCCAGACTCTCAATTTTTTAGACTTTCAACAACATGAGGATTAAAACTGGAAATCACTCAAGAATGTCCAGTTTTTCGTTGCATTGACCTGGCCACCCTAATCTGGAGGCCGAAGTCAAGGCCAGTACACCTGCCGAGGCCAGTACATCAAGGCCGATGCGTTACACTAGGCCTTGGTAGCACTGTCCTTGGCTTCAGCCTCAACGTTCTGGCCACAGCCTCGGCCTTCAACCCCGAGGCCCAAACCAAAAGTTGGAGTTGGACTTTGAGGCCGAGCCAAGGCCAAAGATTTAGCCTCGAGGTACAGACCAGAAGATCAAGGCCGATGCATTACGCTAGGCGTGGCACAGTGGTAGAACGTCGGTCTGTGGCCAGCTCAACCTGCAGCTGATGGGTGACCACTTATATGGGTAAACCGTTCGCTAAAGGTCAGCCAATTAGGCCAACTCAGCCTTTCATCCCTTTGAGGTTGATAAATTGAGTAGTAAGCTGTAATTGGATGTTTGCTTCCTCGCACTGGTAGCGACGTCTGGTGAATGCTTGAGGGGTGAAGACCTAATGTGGTTGATTGGAGCAGTGGTGTGTTTGCTAGCTGCATAACATGGGTCCAATTTTACATTAATGCATGCAATTGGATGGCACAGTTTGCACTGCAGCACTATTGGCTGTTGCCAATCAACTGCCACTTCCGAGATTGTAAAGCGTACTGGTCCGGTTATCGCATAAGCTGCATTATATAAGAATCCGACCTTTACCTTTACCTTTAGGTCAATGTTATGAGGCTGATACCAAGATGGCATTTATGCCAGAGGAAGCCAAGATTTTGGCCCAGGACTGAGGCCATATGGTGGAGGCAAAGGCCAATGTTACAAGGCTGACGCCAAACGAAAATGCAAACCATGTTAGCCTAGTGTTTCGTTTTGCACCGCAAGTTAGCGTTTTATCGAGTAAACGTAGTTAGTTCTGAGGAAAATAACCTTTGTTTTATTTACATGCCTCATACTGGAAATCATGTTAAAATTCGTCACGTTACACAAATGACCACAACACTCATCCTTTGTGACCTTTACATATTTGGTAGCAAAATAAAATTTCTCAAGAATACATGAATTACGTCACAAGATCAAGGCCGATGCATTACGCTAGGCGTGGCACAGTATAATGTAATGAAAAGCTAAAGCGAACAACGCAATTTCGCAAAACAGAAAGCTGAGACGTTTTGTTATCCAATAAAATACAGTGTAGCGTCTTACATTTAACGGGCGTGTTCGATTCTGTGCCTCAAAATTACGAAGTTTATAACATAAGTAATGGTCTTTGCTTTCAAAAAGCGTTAAATAACAGGAAACAGAACAGCATCACCTGAAACAACGACACATTTAACTACAAACTTCTGCAAACCTCAGTAGTGGGAAATACCAAGAAGTAAATTTGGCATCGGAATATCCCGCCGACGGGTTTCGCTTTCTCCAACTGTTTGAAAAATAATCCGCGTTTTTTGTTCTAAAGATTTCGTAACTTTCAGACACTGTGAATAGGCCCTATTCATAAAAATATGAGTGCATTATTAATATCATTTTTAAATATTTATCGTATGTGCTTCATTTTGCTTTGTTATTACTGGCTTGCCTACACATAATGGTGTAGGGGGAATTATTAAAAGGAATTTTGTAATGAACGATGACGAGCATTTTCGTCTGCTGTTTAACGCTTACGCCCGTCTACACCTGTATCCAAGT
>Ga0209780_1002778_pt1 | contig 12662 bp, 7 predicted proteins | sample WorMetexBAHAMAS2_FD_187384 | JGI IMG/M metagenome (GOLD analysis project Ga0209780, IMG submission 187384) | Marine gutless worms symbiont microbial communities from Max Planck institute for Marine Microbiology, Germany - Inanidrilus exumae... | ecosystem: Host-associated > Annelida > Digestive... | reverse complement strand
CGAAGCACTAACAGGAAGTGATATGGCCTATCGAACAGCGTCATTTCCGATGACCTTGAGTGACCTTCAAAGCCATTCACGGTTTACCTAGTGCAAACCTTTTTCGTATGGGATTTTTTGTACAGTGGTTCAGCAGTTGATAAAAATTCAACTGACATATCGCGCGGTTTCTTTGCAACAGCCGAGTTTGTTGTTAGAAAATCAAAGTAGCTGAGAATGCCTGCGACCACGTTTCGGACAGATAATGTCAAATACCGCAGAATATATCGGCAGTATTATTCTCGTTGAAGTCAGTCGATAACTGTAAAGTTCCCAGAACAGTTGATTCGTCGGTCTTTCCACCGGACAAAAGTCCACGTAACAGTAGGACAGTTGAGCTCTGTCATACTATTTAATTTTCTCTTGTAGATTTGCATGTTTTGTAATGGAAACTTAAATCAAACATGTAGTTATTTCAGTTTGCTAACAAAGGCATTGTTCATTCAATTAAATTACGAAAATGACGGCCAGCAAAAATCTGAAACGCATCATATTGTTCTGCTTAATGCACCTGGTGCAAATGTCTATTTTCCTACTTATTTATTCATTCGCTTACTTACTTACTGCGTTTGGTGAAGTGCAAACGTCAAAACTGTTCGTTACCCTGAGAATCCGGTTAAAGTCATCCTTGTCGACGCGTAGAAAGTGGCAGTTGTTCTCTCTTAGTACAATCGTCGCCGCCCTAAATAGCATCAGAGGGTGAATTTTTAAATTTTAGCATAGTACAAATAACACAGAAACACTACAAATGCCCTTTCAGTCACCCAACCAACAGTGCGAAAGCGTTGAACAAACATGAAACACTGACCCAAACCTCATCCTTTCCAGTTTCCGCATCCACCACCGGACTCCTGACGGAAGAAGCGTTGGTCTGTTTATGACGGCAATAGCCTTTGCGTTAAACGTTATTCATTTTACTAACTGCTTACTTAAAGTCGAAATTATCATCAACATGACCTTTTATTACTCTCAGTGTAGTTTTAGTTGACCCTTCAGTAGGCACTTAAATTTCAGCAACGAGTAACGTTATGCAGCAGCAGTAAGATGACTGGCCCTCAACAACTGATGGGTAAACTGTTACACCGATGTCACACCTGCGATTTTATCGCCGATTTTGTCGCGCAACTTTATCGCGCGACAAAATCGCCGTATGCAACTGCGAATGTTGCCACTGCTACAAATCCCAATATGCACCGTTGTAAATCTAACAGCTTAATTTTGGGACAGACTTAACAATATGCGCACTCAGTTTGTAAAAAAGGTCGTAAAGGGGGAAAGTGGTTCAAAAGCCATGTTTGTTTATGCGATTATTTGCAGTTGCAATATGCGCAGTTGCATGCGGCGATTTTTTCGCGCGATAAAGTTACGCGACAAAATCACACGACAAAATCTCAGCTGTGACATCGGCTTTATGTTGTTACAAATAAGGGGGTCGTAATTCGTTCTCACTGTACCGAACGGTCCAAGTATACCGACTTCGTTTTATCCTATATGATATGATGCCGATGGGTACGATAATACATTTGCTTTCTGATTTCTAGTGTGTCCTATTACTGCACGTTTCATGTTAATTTCATGTTTTCAAATTATCGTAGACGTAACTGTGTTATTGTAGTTGCACTCCGTGTGTGAGCTCTCGTAATAACTATAATTATAATTAATCAATGTAGTGAAAAAGGTTAAGGTTAGCGATTAAACGAGTACTGCTATGAAGAGTGACCTTGGAGCGTCATTGACTAGAGCGAGTTTGCCAAAGTCGTCACCTTCGTGGAGGGTACATACGACTCCCTGCAATTCATACACGCAACCGCAACGTCGTGACACGTCGCCTGTTCACTGCTACTAAAAGAAAGCAGGCAACAAACACTTTGTATTTTTTCAGCTTTAAAATACGACGCCATTCAGTATGATATGACGGTAACAGACGCACGCACTCAATTCATCAGAGACAGCGCAACAACGCCAGCCTGTGTTAACAATAACGATGACAATGGGAACGACAATCTTTGATACACTACAGATTCGACACCGCTCAAGGGCCTCAACTGATGCCCTTCGGTAATAACTGACTATACGTTCGATGACACTAAAAATGACATAAACTAGGTTTACATGTTCACAAAATTTTCAAGAAAAATATACTTAAAAAGAGACAACGCAGATCCATCATTTTTCACTATTTTTTCAACATCAACATTTGTCGCAGGCCGATCACGTAAAAGGAAGTAACGATGTTTCGACCAACCTTGCCGTAGATGACGACGTTCACGGAACCTTTCATGATGATATACCACGACTTTCCTTCGTCTCCTTGACTAAACACTGAACCACAAGAACATCGAACGTCTAGTGTCTCGTACTTACAAAGTTACAATACGCAATCTGAATCTGAATCTGCAACGCATTCATACAAAATGGCCCCCAAACGGGACTATTGAGTTGACTTACCACTTCTTCTGAAGGCCTGAACCAATATGCACGATTTTTGGCGGATATGAGCGTCATTTCGTCCCGACCACATAAGAATGTTAAGTTTGTTTCTCGTCAACGTTTAAATGCAAAGTGGTGCCAGCTGGCGAATGCTAACAACCATTTTGCTGACGAAAATCAAGCAGGCCACTGCATTCGATTGCCTCACATCTGTAAAACGCCTGAACCAATTTGCACAATGATAAATTGTCTTTTTTGAAAACAGTGTGAATGATCATTCCAACTGTCACGCTTGATAGTCTATATCTAAATTCTTCAATCAGAGCATAGGCACCCGTGAGATTGTTTTTCAGGGAAGGGTAGGGGCTAGGGGACTTGGTGAACTGCAGAGCGCGAGTCTATAACGGGGATCTGGGACCGAACCCCCAGCGGGGACAAAGGGCACAGCCCCTGGTCAAGGGGTTAGGGGCGAAGCTTTTAAGCATTTGCACGCCTAAAGGAAAGACCAAAACTTTGCTGTCAGTACACAAAGACCGTCTAAATAATGCATTGGTTGCCAGTTAGCGAATGCAACTGTCACCAATTGGCCCAAACTGATCAGTTTTCAGCCTCCAAGGAGGCAAGTGCCCCTCCTTGGCCTTACCTATGGGCGCCCATGAATCAGAAAACTCGATGCTTACAGACTTTGCCGGCGTTCCAGTGCGCCTCAAACATGAGAACTCCCGCCAGTTCGCGCTTCACCATCGTCGACAGGTGCGACAGCGCTTTGATGTGCAGTAGTTCGTCGTAAATAACCTCCAGGTCGTCGGCAGATCTCTCGGCCGGTCTAAAACGTCGTTCGTCGTGTCATCAACACGTGGTCAATCATGACAGTCGTCGTACGGCACGATGATGAGAGAATAGATAATCAGACAGACAGACATACAGACACTGTATTAAAATGGCTAAACGTTCTGTTCTTTTTTATAGCTGTCCTCGATCGAGGGTTGACCACACCATGGACGTACGTTCTCCATTTATCTCTGTTATCTGTCATTCTGACTTACTCTACCACGGCGATCCTGTCCACGCATTGATGTTGTCCATCTAGGCCGTGCGTGGTCTTCCCCGGCTGCGTACACCTGGCCTCGTTCCTTGCATTATCTGTTTCTCCAGGCAACTCCTTTGTTTCCTCATGGTGTGACCTTAGTATGCTAGCTTCCTTGCTTTGACAGTGTCTAAAAGTTTCAAATAGAGGTGGGGGTAGGTTCAGATCGGCGATTTTCGGCCAATATCTCGCTATATCTGAAAAACGTGCAAGGACATAGTGACTATGGAACGACAATAGGAACTCGTATGCGCTCTCTTGAATGGAGCTATTTTCAACGACCTTGAGTGACCCCTATGTACTCCAAACCACCATATTTTCGATATTTTGTGTCGCCTTTCATACAGATATATAGATAGATAGATACACCGTGTCCGGAAAAAATGTAACCCCCTAGAATATAGTGGACACGTTATTTTGGGGTGACATCACTAATCCCTACGTCACTAAGTAGCCAGCAAATTTCTACATCTGTGATGAGAGACAACATGACGCATGGGACTTGACTGTACCGTGGACGTTGTTATGTGTGATGTGTACACATGTATATACTGTCTAAAAATAAAAAGTTTCGATTGTAGAAAGTAGAACTCGATAAACCAGTACCCACAATCAGAAACTCTTGGTTACTCCGCTGGTCAGCAGTAAGGCATTCGCGTTTTGGTATATTAATTGGTAAAGTCAAAACACTGGCGTACAGACGTGCTCACAACACCACAGCGTTGAACATTGCAAAATGTGGACCATTTGAGCCATTTAAGCCATACGAGTTCTGGACCCGTGCAAACAACTTGAGGCTAGTCAGCGAACCCTGGACCAGCAACGATGGTTGACTGGGGGAGCGAAGAAGGCGCGTATCGTACGGTTTGCGTAGAATCATCCTCATAGCGGCGTCAGGAGCGATCTGACAGAGGTACGAGACGGCGTCGACCACGTCGTCATGGCACTGTCGCAGGTCCACGTCGCACTCCGGGTCCAGTACAGCCGCCTCGTCGTCGACGAACCGATAGAACAGGCTCGAGTCTTTGAACACGTGCTCGCGGCACACTGCACCGTACACACGCACACACAGCTGCAACCGTCGTCGATTACTTCAGTCAACCAGTCGAACACATTAAATCGCAACTAGGCAATTGGTTTCCACTAATTTCAACAAGTATATGTCCGTCCTCGTAATACTCGGACGGAAATGTACGCTGGCCTCGTTGCGTGCTGCCCTCTGGTGAGTCACGTTGAATATGCACCACGCGCTTTATTAAGGTTAGAAAAAATACGGGACAGACAGGCAGACGGACGGACGGACGGATGGACGCCAGACCATTACATTACGCTTATCGCATGTGCTGTGTATTTGGTATTGCATCCCAAAAAGTAAAGGCTCGCAACCGTAATTAATAAAATGACGTCTCACTTTACGATTAAAAGAGATCTTGAATTTGGCTGTCGCGCTTTTCTGAATCACGTCGGATCAAATCACATAGTCAGAGAATTTAGTGACATATTGTTTATCAGCTGCAATCAATTACAAAAATTGCAGCCATGTGGAGTGAATTAAATCACACTTAAAGTCAGTCAAGGCTTATCTCTTCTGTCAGTCATTCGGCTGATGGAAGTCGATCACTGTCCTTCCAGCCGGTGGCGAGCTGAACTTGCACATAGAACACGTGTTTTTGTTTTTAGTGTTAATTCGTGTAAGGCGCTCCCGCAACTTTTTGTGATTGGCGTCACCTAAATCTTGACATTTGTAGTTTAGTAGTAGTAGTAAATGTATTTATGCAACATTCTATCGACAGTGCGCAGATGTCACTTCAATATTCGAGTTTTGCTTACAAGTTTTAATATATCCCGTTTTTTCCTAACGCCATCCGAAGTAGAAGTCATGGAGACATTAAAGCGTTTATTCGCTAAGTATTATTATTATTATTATTACTATTATTATTATTATTATCTAGCCTAGAGAGAGCAGGCAGGACTACCATGTACTAGGACTCCTTCCTCGAGCAGACCCTGCCAGACGCCGACAGCCTGGCCTCGCGACCTGACCAGCAACGGGAAGCAGTGGACAAGCCAGCTGACCATGTCGCTACCAACCATTGAGCGTCGATAGACACGTAGGTGATGTTTACGATCGGCGATCATCTGAGAAGATTCGTGCAGCAAAGCGGCACGCAGTACGCGACCGGCGCGCACTACGCGCTCACACGGCACCTAGATATCATTATAGTCATCGTGTTCACTGGCATCGTATAATACAACACAATTCCACAATGACGGCTCGGTAGGTTAGTCTAGTGGTTACGGCGTCAGACTTGCCGACTCAATGGTTGTGAGCTCGGTCACCGGCCGCCGCACTATCGGTCGGTTGGTATGGGATGGGTGACCAATGACCAGCTCGGAGACTACCTTACCACCTCGGTATGTAACCAGTTATTCAGGCCAACTCAGCCTTCTACCCTCTGTGGGACGGGAAATGAGTACAGGCCAAAGTGTGGTAATGCGCTGCGGCTGGGAAGTAAAGGTAGGATGGTTCATTCCATTCGTGGATAAGCGTATGGGTGGCAGGTAAAAATTAATTGTGTGATCGCTCGTTAACACGTGTCATACGGGTACCTGAGTGCCTTAGAGATGAGCATACTCATAAAAAGGAGCTGTACAAATATACTGTCTTAATCTTAATTCAGTACGATACAAAAAAGTTCTACTACCAAACCGAGTCGTACAAAAATAAATCAGATGACTGTGCACTGTTGTATGTGAATGGGATAAAGTTTAAAAATCGACGGTAAAAGCAGCCAGGTGGTAGGTAAAATGTCCTCGAGAGCATTCTTGCGATATTATCCTCAAGTGACATATGATCTAGCTAAACGGTCTCTTCTTATGTAGTCTTTATACACAGAGAAATCAGTGATGTTACTGAAGTTACTTATTTTTCTGTGAGTTTGTTTACTGATTATTATTAACTGGTCGCTATGAACTTGTGTTATGTGATCACTGCTTTTTACAGTGAAAACAAAGTGTCGCCCTAACGGGACGTAACCATACTGGGCCGCCGTGCAGTGTCGGCCGCCCGACCACCCACGCGCCCGAGGCCGGCCCGTCCGCCGGCAGCGTTACAGACGACGACAGACGACAAACGACGATCAGAGACGACAGACACCAGCGAGCAAAACAGGCGGGCCAGTAATAAACTAATCTTATTCTTAAACCGATGACACCTCTCTGTCACGCAACGTTATTGCGCGAAAGAAAATCGTCGCATGCAACTACGCATGTTGCAACAGCATGGTCACTGAAAAACGGGAAAGAATTTTATTCATTGAAACTGCAAGCGCGATCTACATATTGCATTAACACAATGGCGTACGGCTGCTGTGCTTACGGAAGTGATTGGTGTTGCTGGATTCGTTAGGTCGTCGTTGTCATCTTCAGCGTCATGACTGTACGCGTCGAACTTCGACAGCTGACAGTCATTCTGACGCAATTTCGACGTATCTGCATCATTTGACACAACCATTACCACCACATCCGTGCCAACTGGTGTTATCCACATGACTTGTGATAAGCCGCGTTCACACCTGATCCGGTATGAACGCGGTTTTAGCCGATTCCACGTCGGTTATCTTCATCCATTCGTTCCGGACCAGAACCCTAGGCACAGGATTTTTTACGGGCCAGACTCATAAGGAAATGATCGACGCCTGACGCTGATATTCGGCTGCATCAGTCGCTGGTGTCGTACGCTGAGATAAACGAGGTTATTTTAAATTTTGTTAGACTTGTTAAACTGGGCTATTTTGCATGCGGTAGCATTTGTATGTAGTATGTTCATCAAAGTTGGTAAGATTCCTATATTTTTACCGTAGTTACGAAGTCCCTCGAGATTAGAGCTGCTTGCTTACTTGCAGAAAAGACAGGTGTATACTGACCATTGGTGATGGGCAGGCCAGACGTGTTGACAGAGCAGTAAGGATTGAGCATCGTTTGCATCAGCTGCTTGTTACGCTATACAAACAACAGCGCAACAAACAGTATGTCCGATAGTACTACTAATAATACCACCAATGTTACTGGTTATGGCTCTGTCATGAATATTGCGACAGCACATCCGGTTCACAAGATGAATGAGATTCAGCGCCAGGTAGCCATCGACCTTCATCGACTTGGGCTGCGTATCCGCCTTTATAGGCCTCTCTCGTTTACGCCCACCATCCCAACTTACTATTATTACCCAGCTTAATCTCTCTACACTACGGTCAACAAATACATGGTTTCGATTATACAATGTGTCTCAAAAAACAATACACTCGACGTTTGATCAGAATTTCGACAAACGTAGAGTACACCGATTTCCAAAATCCTTTCACTGTCAGATTCCTGACGAAATTTTGTACACACAGGTTATCAAGATGGTCCATCTTACCTTAAGTTAGTTTCTACACTACCTTGTGAAACTTGAAAATTATAACTGCAGATATAAGGCCGCTTAAATAGCTCAAGTCTGAAACCTATGACTGTAAAATCTGGAAAACAATGCAGCAGTGCTCAGAAGAGGATTCGTGATGTCAGGGAACGGAAGCAGGGGATGATTGATATGTAACATGGGCTGCAGCAGACAGTCATTGATGAAGCTTGCACCAGTGAATGGCGTAAACGTCTGCGAGTTTGTGTTTGTACCAGAGATGGTCATTTTTAGCACTTGCTTTAGGTTTCTATTTTTCAGGTAGGTGGACTGCAGTAGGTATTAGTTACACTCACAAACACTAGTGTCTGTTCTGACAACGCTGAAGTCATTTGTTGCATATACTTCATGGAGTTTGTCATCAAACCATATCGTGATCATTCTTGTGTTATCTGCGTTCTATGCTTCATATACTGCACAAAAATTAAGTAAGTCATCACTGTGGTATTTTTGTAGTGTTTATTGTCGAAATATTGTTAAGCTTTGTTAAATTTCAAGTAAAACATTACTTTTGATGGTATGAGTTAAACTAAGCCATTATTTTAAATTTTTAAATTATGCAAGGTAATGTAGCAACACAGTTAAGGTGAGATGGAACATCCTGTTACAGTCATATAGATAGTTTCCTCGGAATCCGTCACTAAAAGAATTTTGAAAATCGGTCTACATTTGCTGAAGTTATGAACAAAAGTCAAGTGTATTGTTTTTTGAGACATGCTGTATAAACCTTCATTATTATTAGGCCGCATCGCCTGCACGCAGTGCATAAGATGCGCTCCTATTGCTACAGATGTAGGTAGCGTGGTCTGTGTGTCTGTCTGTATGTTGGTCACTCGGGTGTGCTGTGTAACAAGTCTCCGTTGCCACTAACAGACCCGCACGACGCAGTGACTCATGCCCACTGTGTTGTGCACAGATGTCGAAGGTCAGTGTGATAAACTGGTGAGCGAGACCGTCACCAGTTTATCACACTGACCGTCCACCTAAGTTGGCAGCACCTGGGACGATCAGCCGTTCCAGAGATATGGTTGGTGCTCGCCAAAATTTAAATGGTTCACGTGACCTGACCACGCCCCTTACAGGGACGGTTTGCCGTCAGTAAGCTAGCACTTGCGACGATCAACCTATCACCAAATTTGAAGTCTCCATCTCCACCTACTACGAAGATATAAAAGGCGATACAAAATGTCGAAAATGGGTTGGTTTGAGGTAGCTAGGGTCATTCAAGGTCACTGGAAATAGCATCATTCGATAGATCGCATACGAGTTCCTTTTATCGTTTCATCGTAGCTGCGTCCCTATCTTGCACAGTTTCTGAGATATAGCGAGATATTGGTCGAAAACCACCGATTGTAACCTACACCACCTGTATTTGCCACCCCGTGGGGACGACTCCGTTGGAATTTCACTGAGATTTTTGGCATCAGAAAACTAGAGTCCTTGGGCTATTGTACGCCTTTTTGCATGATCCCAAGTTTAGCCGATTTGTACCGTGCCGGCTTGTGACGGACAGACGGACAGACAGACAGACGGACAGACACATGATGACAGCATATACCGCGCTAGCATAGCGTCGCGCAGTAAAAACGGCTGAACTGATCAAGATGCCGTTTGGGAGGCTGACTCTTGTGCCGCAGTGCGTCTAAGAAACCATAATTAGGCCTACATTAGATTGGGTCAAGATTGGACAAATCCATTCCCATACCGCCGGGTGACATGTCGGCGAATTTCTCTTAGTCAACTCAATGACCACCTTTTGTCAGTACGAATGCAATCGACTGACTGGAAAGATTTGTCTCCGAAATGTCGAATGGGACATTAAAAATTCTTTATTATCAGTTTTACCGCGCAACGCTATGCTAGCGTTGTATGTGCTGTCGTCGTGTATCTATCCGTCAGTCCGTCCGTCTGTTCGTCACAAGCCGGCACCGTATTAAAATGGCTAAACGTTCTGTTCTGTGCTAGCCGTCCTCGATCGAGGGTTGACCACACCATGGACGTACGTTCTCCATTTATCTCTGTCATCTGTCATTCTGATTGACTCTTCCACGGGGAATCCTGTCCACGCATTGATGTTGTCCATCTAGGCCGTGAGTGGTCTTCCTTGGAGCCGCCTATAATATCTGTGGAACGGTTTAAGCTGAAATCGTCAAATTTTGCATATAGATAGAATGTATCAAATCCTAGCCTATGGATGACAAACCATTCCTAAAATGAGCGTGGTCAGGGTCACATGACCCGTGTTCAATTTCGATGCCCCCAATCATATCTCCGTATCAGCTGAAGTGAGAGTCGCCAAATTTTGTATGCATGTAGAATATATCAAATGATAGCCTTGTGATGACAGACTACCCCTAATGGGCGTGACCCGTGACCCGTTTTATTAAATTCTGCCCCAATCACATCTGTGCAGTCGGTGAAACAAGGCACTTCAAATGTTGTGTGCTGACTAATACAGAGCTGTACTAGTGCAAGAATGATAGATTACCGCCGAGAGGGATGGGTTCAGGGTCACGTGACCACTTTAAGTTTTGGGAATAAGTAATAATATCTCAAAAACGGTGCAAGATAGAGACATGGTTGCAATGGAAGTCTAACAGGAAATCATATGTGACCTATCGAATGGCACTATTGCCAATACCCTTGAATGACCTTGAAGGTCACATTTGCTGTTTGAAACCTTTGTAACTCTTATACCTCGTGAAACATAGCACGAATTTACTAACAAACGTGTCGCGCGGTCCCTCCATGGTAGCTGAGCTTCTGGTAATGACTACACCATAACACACAATGTTTAAATAACTTCAACCGACGTATCGTATCCCCGCTCCCCCATTAACTCCTTCCTGTGGTGAAGCGGTCTCTCTATCATCATGTCCAACAAATGTGGCCTGGGGCTAAGATCAGCCGAAAACGATTTTCTTGCATTCTGAGCCGCATAAACGCGTCTGGTTGCAGAAGATTATTGAATCTGTGGTCGGTTTTTGCTGCCTACATGTAGCCTGTAACGTGTCGGCAGGATCACAACCAAGAGGAGTCGGATCGTGGCGTGATGTGGCTCAATTTACACGTGACCCGGTTTTACAGGTCGACATATAAAACTGGGTCAGGTCGTCTACCTCCCAGAGGATCTTGAAGTCTTTCTGCTCGACTCGCAGCAGCTCGCAGTATTCTCGAGTGACGACTGTCGAATGCCGCGGACTGTCGTTGAGTATCGACTCGCCGAAAGCCGTGCCCATTCCCAGCGTGCACAGCGTCACCGAGTCCTGCAACGTTATGGAAATGTTGCACACGGTCCAGCGTGACGAGTCAACCTCGCGGAAAATAATTATTTCCTTTTGTCACACGCTCAGCAGGTATTTGCCAGATAATACACGGAGTACAGCCCACTGTGCGTGGACAATTTTATTTACTGAGCTGGCCGCGTCTAGCCGGAAGCGTAATATAACGGTTTCGTGTTCGTTGTCCGTCTGTCTGTCTGTCATCTTTTTTCTGACCTTAATAGAGCGCGCGGCGCATACTCAATATGACTCACCAGTGGTCAGCACGCGACGCGGCCAGCGTGCATTTCCGTCCAGGTATTACAAGGACGGTAATAATAATAGTAAATGTTTATTAAACAGTTGAACAGACCGCAACTGTGTACATACTTGTTGTAGATCAATTACCTCTTCAAAACTAGAGGCCTAAGATCCCTTGTTATCTGGACAACGCACATCGTCTTAGTTTGCTGTTATTAGAAGATGCATTACTGCAGTGGTAGTTAATGAGTTATGTTGAGAAAAGTAGGCAGCAACGAGGTATAGGTACGTTGGGCAATGGTGTACCCAGACTCCTAGACTGGAACAGGGAGTCACACCTTCTAAACAAAAAATCCTGTTGCATATCAGCAATGAGTATAATCACATTACTATGTAGCTACTATCTCGTTAGGCCTGGTACTAAAGGTTGATGATCAGCGACAACTCGCTAGGTCACTTTGCATTTACATATAAATGTAATTTGGTTGATGAACCGGCGGTCGCCCCAAACGAAAATGATAATTACGCTGTTGATGTTAGAGGAAGTGAGGTCTCGGTGACCCCGTCAAAGTTTGGGGATCTGCAGGGCAAGTAAGGATTCGATCACTAGTCTTGACTAGTGTAGCGCACATTTAAACTGTATACTAGATTGACGTGAATTGACTGACTTTTGAGTCGCCGGTCTCCGAGACGTTCATGTCGAGCGAACCAGACAGTACAGCATACCAGTTGGTACCAACGTCTCCTTGGCGAAATACTGACAAATACATAGTCATTGACATCAAGCCAACCGTTGCATTCGACATGGTTGTAAAACATACATTTTGGAATAAAAACATAAAACATGTTTTTATACTTCAATAAGAAACATTAAGACATAGAATAAAACATGCCCGTTGTGTCATTTGTAGTTTCAGACTGAGTTGAAAAGCTATAGAGAGTTATCAGGCCTCTTATAGTACACAGTAATTGTGCTCGTCTATGTGAAACGTGAAGTTATACATACATACATACATTTACATTTTATTTGCCTCAGGCAACATGGCCCATAAACACACAAGACATGCAGATAGACAGAAAGACAGATATTATAAAATGATAGAAAATACTAAAAATACATGTAACA
>Ga0209780_1002777_pt1 | contig 12666 bp, 3 predicted proteins | sample WorMetexBAHAMAS2_FD_187384 | JGI IMG/M metagenome (GOLD analysis project Ga0209780, IMG submission 187384) | Marine gutless worms symbiont microbial communities from Max Planck institute for Marine Microbiology, Germany - Inanidrilus exumae... | ecosystem: Host-associated > Annelida > Digestive... | reverse complement strand
GCTCTGGCTTCGGTCCATGCTGTGATTTGAGCCCAACCCCGCCGGAAACTGTCATGCCCAACATGAATGCAAAATTGTTAAAATTGGTGAATTTTGAAGCCTTAAAATGCACCAAAACCAACTTCTTCCGGGGCTCCGTCCCTGACCCCGCTGGGGGAGTGGAGAGCTTACAGCGTTCCCCCATGCTCCCTTGCTGGTGGTGAGGGAACTTGCTACCCCGCCCCAGAACTCTACCAAAAACTCTACCCACGCTCTTGGCCCTTTGGGCCTCGCTTGAGCCCCTCCTGTTAATGTAAACCTCTTTAACCACCGGCGAGTAAATACTAGTGAATGAACCAAATTTGTTCATGAAAGGCCCCTGGCACGACACCAATCGTTGCAATGATAGTCGCAGCAACCGCGTAGTCGTCAGATATGAACGTATCAAACGCGCTTTTGGCATTCGACATCCAATTTTCGCATTCTAGACGGTCAATTTGTCGATGCCCCGAGGCGCGATCGTAAAGCCATCAAACGACACAAAAAGACTAGACCGGACACGCGCAAGCCCCGAGCCGAACATAAGCGTGACCGTTACGGTCCACTGATCGAGCCATTAAGGAGATCTGAAGGACACGCCAACGGCTTATGACAACATCAACTGGACAACTTATTTTCGTTCGTATAGTTCCAAACGTATACACTTGCTGATAGAAGACACTGTTTTGTCGATGCCTGGATGCTAAGAATGGTTCACGGTCATTCAACAAAGCGAAAAGTTTTGCTTTATACATGTGGGCCTGCAGTATGGGACAATGCCGCCATCCCTGCAATGTCGTAGAGTTATAACATTTAATTTATTAATTAAATTATATTACTGCTATAAAGAACATAGGCACTGCATTTCATGTAATTCTTATAGAGTGGTATAATTGTCTTCTTCACGAAAACTGCATATTGACTTCAATCTAAACATTTTCACGTATCCACAAAATTATTTTCATTATACTGCACCGAATAATTGATTAATTGAGTTAAGGTCTTACGTCCCACTCGACGCAGAATAGGTCATTTCGGATCGACGTTCTTCCCAGCCAATCTCTTGCCTTGGTACTGAAGTGCAGAGAATGAAAAGGATTTGCATGAATTAGGAGCGGATTTTTCGGACGACTGATCATTTGTGGAGGCTAAAGCCAATCTCGACAATAGTCTCAGCTGCCGCTGACAGACCCACACGACGGAGAGGTTCAGCGCACGCTAAATATTCCGTTTCGCATCATATGGTAATCAACCTTTCTTCTACTCGGCCTAGCTGCTGAATACAGATCTTGACGGTGGGTGTGATCAACAGTTGCCCGACGACCATCAGAAGTTGACGATACTCACCGGCAAACTAAGTCGACAGCTCCTGAGACGATCAGCAGTTCCAGAGATATGATTCTTGCCCACCAAAATTTACAGGGTTCACGTGACCTAACCACGCCCCTTCAGGATGGTTTGCCATCCTTGGACTAGCACTTGCTACTGTCAGCCTACATACCAAATCTAAAGTCTCTATCTCCAGTCACTGCGAAGATATGAAAAGGCGATACAAAATGTCGAAATTGGATGGTTTGGGATAGTTAGGGTCACTCAAGGTCACTGGAAATAGCACCAATCGATAAAGCGATACGAGATCCTATAGTAACTATGTCCCTCCTATCTTGCACCGTGAGATAATAGTGGAATATTAGTCGAATATCGCCATTTGTACGTACCTCACCTCTATTTGGCACCCCGTTGAGGTGACCCGTTAGAGTTTCGCCTAGACATTTGGCTTAAAAACTAGAGTCCCCGGTCCATCGTACGGCGTTGTTTACATAATCCTAGGTTCAGCCGTCTTAGTAGAACACCGATTTGTCGACTGACAGACGGACAGATGGACGGACGGACACACAATGACAGCAAGTACCGCGGTAGCATAGCGTAGTGCGGGTAAAAACGTGAGTTGTAATTATGACTATAGCAAAAACGGTAAGCAGCTACGAGGAATCACAAACAGAGCTTATATCATGATATCAATCTGTCGTAATTACTGCTGAGTTATCTCCGGCAATATGGGCAACACTGGCTGCATGTCGTTGGGTTCGGTTCGGACTTTGCGTCCAGGTGTTGCATGCGGTGCGGAAGCGTAGGAGGCTGAGTTGGCCTGAGTGGTTTCTTACATACCGAAGCTCGGTATGTAAGAAACCACTCAGGCCAACTCAGCCTCAACCGATGTGGTTTGCCCGGCCAAACACGGTCACCCGTCTCAGCTCAGTACTAACCGGGCCAGACGTAGAGTAACTTCGTTGATGCGCCAAAAGTCGTTGCCGCTACGCCAAGCCACTAGCGTGCCAAATAGTCCAAAAAGTTATTGCCCGGACACACAGAAACGCAAACACTAGATCGACTGCTGTATCTGGACCACTAAAGCAGTGGCGTAAATCTGGCTTGAATTCTGGGGGACGCATGGGCGGATCCAAAAGGCTTGGTGGGGGCGAGGGGTAAGGTATGGGGAGGAGGTACGTGGCCACATGGCTAGGCCCCCTCTCCAGAGAAAATTGATTTTTTTCAATTGAAATGACGTGTTTTGGTGCATTCTGAACGCTATTTTTTATGTGACCTCGCGAGAAAAAATCTTGAATTATTTGCCTGAAGTAGTGATTTGGTGGACGTTGAAAATGTACTGTCCGGAAGTAGTGAATAGTCTGTCAGAGTCATGGGGTTGGTAAGCTAGTTTTTGCCACATTGTAACGTAAGCAATCTGGTGCTTGAAATTTTAAAAACATGGCAAATGTGGCGCGACAATTTGCATTAGCGTCCCCACTCCAAATTCTGAGGGACTCGTCCCCCGTCCCCCATACGTGATGTACGCTCATGCACTAAAGTGCTCGGCATAGAACGGATGGAATCAGTCCGAACATGTTCTAGAACACGCCCAATATATTACTGCAACTGGCATAATCGATGGACGGACAATGTCCGGCTAAACCCTATAATACTCGCGTCTCCGAGCGGCCGAGATCAGCGCGTTAGCGAGCCATTCGCACGACATATTTATTACTTAGCCGTTAGTCGGATTACGTAAATGCTACCTAGCTGATACTGACGGTAGCCAGTGGCGCATGCAGAGCAGGCCAGAGGGTCTCGGCTCCCAAATGCCCGGCACCTAGATTTCAGCTTAATTTTTAAAAACTCATTACCCTATTATTATTATTTACTGGTTACTTTGCAATTGCAGTTATATATTAGAGAGCATTCGGTAGAACGCATACTTCCGTTATGGCACACTGAACTCGAAACTGTGTCGTCACGGGCGAGCAGTATAGGTGCGCTATCCCTTCCCTAACCCCAACCCCAAAATCCTAACCCCAACCTTCTGAAATATAATAAACTCTTCTCAGGTCCATAATCTACCTAGTTCCAAAACGTCATGAAAGTCCACGCGTGACTTTTTTTATTTATTCTGTTTACAAAAAAGACAAACAAACAAACAAACGGAGGTCCAAACATTACCCCGCCATTCTGTGGCGGGAGTAATTAATTAATGTAAGTTCGTTTAATGTAAACCGATGGCCCCAGACGAAAATCCTACATGGCTTGGCCAATGAAGCGTCATGAACCGGCTTAGATAGGCGTATATGACATAATATGTGCATGTCAGCTTCGTTTACCTTGCGTATATACGGCCGCGGCTTACGTCCATGCATACAAAACGGTTCTGATGATGGGCAGTTACGGCACTGTCAGATAGAGGTTAGGCCCCCTGTAGGGGCCTATACACGCCAATCAGCGAAAGAGATCAGCCAAAGCTTATGTCAGCATAACTCTAGCGCGATTTTAGGCCTGTGTACCACTTAACTATAGGCCTAAATTGATAGTCCAGTGCTGTATACACGTAGTTACCCGTACCGACGGACGTGGCGTGGGTAAGGTTTTCAGCGGCGTCTGTCTGTCTGTTTTTTCGCACGATGTCTAAAAAAACTGACGTAGCTAGGATCACCAAACTTGACATAGAAATGTTCACCATGAGTTATGGAAACTCATTTATTATGGGTCAAAAGGTCAAAGGTCAAGGTCACAAGGCACAAAATAGGGCATACCGTCAGTATCAGTGTGCCATCAGTGTGCCATACTACCGGCGAACATTATTAAACTCATGATTGATTGATTGAAAACTTAAGACTTGCCTATTTTCGACCTAGCTGATCAAGCAACAGCGCCTCTGACTTGTTTTAACGAATTATAGCGCTATATACGTTTTTATTCTCCCAGTGAAAGCGAGGAAGTACGTTTTTACCGGCTCTGGTTTGTCAGTCTGTCTGTGTGTGTCTGTCTGTGACCACGATAACTAAAAATATTGTGGACGGATTTGTACCAAATTTTACGGGAAGGTTCCTAGGGGAAAGGGAAGACCAAGTTCGTGTTTCGTTACGATCGGTAGAGGGATGTAAAAGTAACGGTCAAAAAACTCCGTAAACCGGCGATTGTTTACATTTTATACTTCTAATAGTATGTGTGGCAAGTGTTGTCAAGTGTTGGCGACAAAACCCCAAATTTCGCTTTCGCGGGGAGTTGTACTCTCTCAGAGTACTTTCCATCTAGTTTGTATTGTACTGTGGGTTTTTGCACTCTTGTGAAGTGCCGACTTCTTCCAGTTTGCCTTATTATCAGGCCACATCGCCTTCACGATGCAGCCTATTGTCATGTAGATTTCGCACGTAGCGTGGTCTGCCTGTATGTGTGTCTGTGTGTGCGTTGGGCACACGGGTGAGCTGTGCAAAAACAGCTGAACCGATGGATATGCCGCTTGGGGGATGACTGTTGTGGGTCCAAGAAACCATGTATTAGATGGGGCTCCAGATCGGATGAATACATTCGTTGCCGGAAGCGTGACAAGACATCGATGCGCGGCCTTTTGCCAAATTACTCTATACACCTGTTATATACCGTATGGCGAATCGATGATACCCACACAGTCGCTTTAATTGGGTATCATAGACTTCGTGTATCAAGTGGACCTACCAGCTCAGTCGTAAAACAATAATATAGGGGCACCTACCTGTCAAAACACCCCAGCGTCGAGCTATTGATCGTGGTCACTCGGGAGCGACGCCTCGGTCCTCGCTGACTACGCGTTAACAACGATGATGACGATAGACTTTGTGACAATCAGTTCATGGGTTTTATAAATAATAATAATAAAATAGCATTTGTATAGCGCCGTAAAGTCCAAGATACAGAGGCGCTGGTGGCATCATGTTAAGACTGTCTGAACAGGTGAGTCTTGAGGTGTCGTTTGAAAGCGTGCACAGTATAGCAGGATCTAATGTCAGATGGTAGTGAGTTCCAGGTGCGCGGGGCCGCGACCGAAAATGCCCGGCGAGCGAGCTCGCTTCGCGTTCTTGGGACAGTCAGCAGCGGGGCGTCGGATGACCGCAGAGGACGAACTGGAACAGCCGACTGATGCATGACAAGTACCAGTCAACTGATGACAAAATTACTCGCAAAATCAGGCAGCGTCGCGCGGTCCCTCGGTCACCGCTGAGCTCATTGTCCCTTCCGTATATAACAATGTGTCACCATAACGGGACGTAACACTACTGGTCCGCCGTGCAGTGTTACCGTGGAGCTATAATTAGACTGGAGGCGGGATGACGTCATCGCCTGGCCTGCACGGGTGAAGCCGCCTGCAGGCCGGCCGTGGAGTGTTAGTTACAGACGACGACAGACGACGACGACGACAGACAACATACGACAGACGCCAGCGACCGTTATTAGTCTGCCCCCTAGCACCTACACTATGTGTAGGCGGACAAATAATAACACTCACATACGGCATTTCATACAGCGACTGCACCAAGGTTGCGTAAAATAGGCCGACTGTGCTAAGCGTATGCGCAACAGTATTATAGATCTTTACTGAAGACAGACACTGTACTGAGATTGAGACGAACCAACACGTCGTGTGCCTTATGCAACAGCTGCTGAGGTTGTTGCTGCTCCTGTTGCAATTGATTACCTGCCATTCACTCAACACCTTGTCAAAAGCCTATAGGCCTACATCATATGTTTTTGATCAATACATGGTTTCCTGTAACATTTGACTTACGTACTTCAACTGAAACCATGGTGCATGCTTTTACTACCCGCGCGACGCTTTGCTAGCGCAGTGTATGCTGTGGCATAGTGTCAGTCAGTCCGTCTGTCCGTCCGTCACATAGAATCACGCAAACAACACCGCACAATAGCCGATGGACTCTAGTTTTATGATGCAAAAAACTTGATGATATTCCGATGAGATCACCCCCGACGAGGGTGCCAAGTGTAGGCGGGGTCGGTAAAAATGCGTTTTTCGACCGGTCGAGAATTCTCCGGCTCAAACGCCGTACCGCCGAGGCGCCGAAAATTTGTGTGCATTTGCGACGATCGCCCGCATCAATGACGGTGCGCTGGCGGAGGGATATGCGGTGTGGTCAGTAACGTTCGTCGTCGTCAAAGTCCGTTGATAACACTTACGGCACTTCAGCGTTTCATGTATGTGACAAGGAGCATCGCATGCTCGCTGTGCGATAGCTGAGCCTATACTACATCGATGCGTGTACAAAACTATAACATGTGCAGGTAGCCGAATAAAAAGAGCCAGTTGCAGAAAGTGCTCATCAGGCTGACACGCGATCTGTTTGAGTTATTACTGGCCCGCCTACACATAGTGTAGGGGGCCAGACTAGTACGGTCGCTGGCGTCTGTCGTCGTCTGTCGACGTCTGTAACACGGCGCATATGCAACGTAACTCACCAGGGGGCTGCACGCGGCTGGCCAGTAGTGTTACGTCCCGTTAGGGCGACACCTTGTTCGTACAATAGTTGACAACATTTCAACTTACACAGAGCGTCGCTTAGGTCTTTCGGCAACAGCTCATGCTGCCTCTTATTAATAACGGCCAGATTTTAAGAAGAGCAAGAGAAAGCCTGTTTGTCTGAAAATATTACAATGTTATGATAGACTGATTACCAGAAAAGAACCCATCTTATTTGCTCCAGTTTCTCATCCGAAAAAAACATTATAACCTTTTGGCATAAATTGGTATAGGAATTGGATAATTTAGGTACGTGGTACTAGTATAGACGACAGTAGCGAGGGAATAAAGATTAGAAATCGCATACATTTCCCTTCGCAACTGTTGGCGGGGTAGGCCCCTACTGTTCGTTTGGCTGAACAGGATAAATAACAAATTATGGATGAATTTTCGAGACATTTGTTTAATAGCTAGACTATGGAATAGTATTTTGGAAGGTTAGAGTTAATTATAGGTTAAATTATTGGATAGACCAGCAGGCTGAGTCGACTGAAGTGAGGTGAAAGTAAAGTCGGGAAAATCGATTAACTTACGGCCCACTGTCGGAAAATTTAGGAGGGGGGTAACCGCTGCTCACCGGTAACGACACACGACACTACTTAAAATTTTTTTGTTAATGCGGAGTGGCGAAGGTATTTGCTCCACTGGGTGCTATCTTGATTTACTCATTATACCGCGCGACGCTATGATAGCGTGATATATGCTGTAGTCGTGTGTCTGTCTGTCCGTCCGTCCGTCCGTCCGTCCACTCGTCTGTCACGCCGGTATTGTATCAAAACGGCTAAATGTAGAATCACATAAACAACATAAACAACGCCATACGACAGCCTAGGGACTCTAGTTTTCTGACGCCGAAATCCAGGAGGAATTCCAACGGGGTCACCCCCAACGGGGGCGCCAAACAGAGGTGGAGTATGGTAGGTTCAAATGGCGATTGTCGACCAATATCTCGCTATAATGCTAAACCATTCTCAGAAACGGTGCAAGATAGGGACATACATACATACATACATAAGAGTTTTTAGCGAACGTTCGCTATATGCTATCGCCCGTCCGTCTGTCGTCTGTCTGTAACGTGCGTGGCTGTTGGTTGCGTGGCTCAGTGGTAGAACGTCGATCTTCGGCCGGCGTACTTTCTCTGTCCTGCGCTCGACCTGTAGCTGACGGGCGACCACTTATGTGGGTAAACATTCCGCTATGGGTCAACCAACCAGGCCAACTCAGCCTTTCATCCCTTCTGGGTCGATAGATGAGTAGTAAGCTGCAATTAGATGTCTCTTACCTCCGTTAGAGGTGACGCCATCTGGTGAACGCATACGAAGGAAAGGCAGGCATGGTGTATTTGCAGGTAAAACTGTGTGATCCATGCCTGAGCGCTTTGAGATATACATATATAAAAGGCGCTATATAAATACGCTTCCTTTCCTTTTCCTTTCAGCCAGTTGAAATTTTCGGCAATTTTTCTTCGCCATTCGGTACCTTGGCCATCAATTGACATTCACAGAAAATTTTACTGAGATCGTCCCAGGGAAACCCATCCCTTGGGGTTTAAACGCAAGAGGGGTAGCCAAATATAGCGATTTTGGAGCTTTCGGAGGCCATATCTTAGAAACGGTGCAAGATAGGAGGTAAGTTAGTATTAATCACTAATAGGACGTCGTATATGAGCTTTCGATTGGTACCAAAATCGGTGACCTTGAATGACCATGAACGACGTAATAGTCCTTATTTTGCTTTATTTTGACGAATTCGTTTGCTTCCGGGGAACATTGCGTACAAGTGGTTGACAAAGCCATAACTATGGACAATTTACGATTACTATGTCTACTGTCTAGTAATAAACGTCTGCAGGGGGACCACGCGACGCCCACGGTATAATGTTCTATAACTGCAAGGTGGAAATTCTGTAGCAGATTCACAAATTCAAGACTTAATGCGCAGTACTTGCCTAGCTATCGTCTAATTTGTTAAACGAAGAAAGTTTTCTTTTTTGGTATTTTAAAGTATGTGTGCGATATCGTAGTAATAAAGTTCACGTTCGCTGTCTGATCTACTGATGAGTTCTTGTTTGTATAGCGCATATAAATTCGATAGAGTCATTATGCGCTTAAACGTGACATAAAAATAGTTACTATGACATAGTGACTATGGAACGCTAATAGGAACTCGTACGTGCTGTATATATTAGCGCTATTGCTAGTGACCTTGAGTGACCATAAATACCCCAAACCACCCCATTTTCCACATTTTTTATCCCCTTTCAAGTTTCATATCTTCGTAGTGAGTAGAGACTTCAAATTTTGCTAGGTAGGTTGACGGTAGCAAGTGCTAGCCCATGGATGGCAAACCGTTCCTGAAAGGGGCATGGTCAGGTCACGTGAACCATTTAAATTTTGGTGGGCACCAACCATATCTCTGGAACGGCTGATCGTCTCAAGCGCTGTCAACTTAGTTCGCCTGCGAGTGTCATAAACTTCTAATGGTCGTCAGACAACTGTTGATAACACCCACCGTCGGTATCTGTATTCAGCAGCTAGGCCGAGTAGGAGAAATGGTTTGATTACCATGATGCGATACGGAATGTTTAGCATGCGCTGAGCCTCTGCGTCGCGCGGGTCTGTCAGCGGCAGTGGAGACTTTTGTTTTGTTAAGTACGCAAAGTGTGTGCCGAATAGTGAAAATTCCCCTTGTTCACCCTCCCCCCACCAAACACAGTCGTGTATCGTACCTTCGACAGGCGTGACAGAACACGAGGCTCCTCGCGTGCTGCTGTAGCTATGATGTCGCAACGAACGAGATGCGACCGGCAACGAAAGGTTCTCGGCTAGGTGAACTGCGCCGGCCGCGGCTGCGTGACTGACTAATAGGCCTACGACCGACGGCGCGATGCAGCGCGATGAGCTGCGGCGACCGGCGACTCGGCAGCTGCTGTGTCGGTGACGTCAGCATCACGCCAACTTAAGCCGTCGTTATTACTGGCCCGCCTACACATAGCGTAGGGGGCAGATTAGTAACGATCGCTGGTGTCTGGCATCGTCTGTCGTCGTCTGTAACACTCGCATATGCAACGTAACTCACTAGGGGGCAGCACGCGGCGGGCTAGTAGTGTTACGTCCCGTCAGGGCGACACCTTGTAATACTAGAAAAACTCTCGTCGATCGAGGATCGAGGTCAGACCGACGGCGTCACTGCGTTACCACGCCCACACTCGCTGGACATGACCTTTGACCTTGACATACGACCTCGACTTTCGACCCCAGGCGAGCTATGGTCATGACCCCCACACAAACTGAAATTTAAAGGTCATTCGGTTCAAAAGATAGAGTGAAAACAAGACGGACAGACCGCCGCTATCCATTGTATACTTTCCCGGCGGTCGTCAAAAAAGACGGATAATATGATTACACTACGACCAAGCGCCGACTTGCCGGGTGCACGTTTGCAGATAGACCCAGAAAATGGTTTAAACGAACGGGTGCAAAGCACCCAGCAGATCTACATTTAGCCCCAACATTCGTTATTGTGCTTTCGAGGACAGGAAAATGAATGCACAGTAACATAACATTGCATTTCAGTATTGATTTATGACTTTCTGTTGGCCATGGACCATGGTCGCTATACATATATTAACACTTGCCATAAATCTGAGCGCTCGAGATGAGTATCGCGCTCACTATAAGGCGCAATAAAAAATCCTGTTTGCTTTACTTTATTTCGCTACAAGAGCAGACATAATGACAGAAAAGTATACAGAAATAGGCAGAAATAGTATACGCCAGAACAGAGAGAAAGAGGTCTAAACACAGAGATAAACATGGCATCGGAGAAAAATTGTTCACGTGTTTGCAATATATTATTCTTGTCGAGCTGCTTCTCGCACCCGCAGTAGCGGCGCCAGAGTCTAACAAGTAAGGGGCCAAAGAGAGTTTTAGGGGGCACATAGCGAGCGATAAATTAGGAAAACCCTGGCCACAGCCCCGCCCAGGGGGCAATTTTTGTGGCGGCCCCTGCCCTCCCCCCGCTGGCGCCGGCGCTGCACACCGTACAGTTCATGTCCATGCAGCCCAGGCAGCAGATCATAAGAAAATATTTCGACTGTTTAACATGACTGTACCACTCAGTAAGAGCAGTGTTAGTATTTATGAATACCGGCACTTCGCACACAAATCTCAATTTTCGATAATCATATAAATTCTTAAAATCTAGACGTATACTGTATCAATAAGCCTATAGAACTTATTGTAGGCCTACTTGCAACCAAAGTCAAACCATGCTAGTCTAGATCGATTTGAGGTCGCCACTTAAATGGAGGTTTTGGGAGATTTGACCCCCTGCCTTAAATAGGGATCAGTTTCAACGCAACCTCCAAAAGGCACTTTCTTGCACGAAAACGTTTTGACGTATAGATCGTCTGACGGTTTTGCGGATGACGTCAGGTTTTCGCATAATGCAGAGAACAGGCCAGAATCAAAGTCGAAGCGTTTGATGTTTCGTCCAGTTAACCAAATGGTGGTACAGCCGGATGTCAGACCGGAAGTACATTACGTATTGCAGTGTCGTCAAAGGAGGTTGTACAGAAAATTTCGTGAAATTTGGACGTGTTATTTTTTGAGATAGGCCTATGCGGACATTCAGACACGTTGATCGTATTATTTCGCCCAGGACGAAGCAGTCATGAAAATTAATATGTATGAACGTCTTTGGCTACACGGAAGATGCGAGAGCGTACGATCAGCAGCAGTGCCGGCAGTTGTTCATTTGCTAAATAAACAAGTATGCGCTGCGGCCGCCTAGCTACAGCTTCCCTCGACGCTGGGCACACACTTAATGATTGTGGTACCGTTGGTCGATTGTATTTCCACGTTGCTGTGGTCAATGTTATTTCTGCCGTCAACACTGCATCTATCACTATGATATTACAATGCACTGGACTGCTGGTACAGACCGGGTCCAGTGTCCCAGAACAATGACGGCTGTGGTGAATAGCCACACAGAACCGAAACCACAATATTCCATAAACGACGCAGGGGGCACAACCACGGTTGAAAAGTCGGGGGACAAGGGGTGTTGTGGGGGTTAAGGAAGGGTACACTCCCAACCAACTGGGGATCTGTGGAGTGTCGTAAGCTCATAAGCGTGGGCACCCAATACCTCTCTCCAGAGAACCAAATGACCAGTCTTAAGCAATTCAAGCCAATTCAACGCACTACAATATGCAGTAGGCCTAGGACACATTGACGCGTTTTTATCGAGTCAGGCCGCTTTATAGGCCGATCTCGTCTGGTACTAGGCCGTTTTTTCTACGTCCGAGCGATTCGCTACGCGTTTTTAAACTCTAGACGAGATCAGTCCGACCGCTCTGACTTTGCACTGACCGAAACGTGCGATGAAACTGGACGGCGTGCCACGCCCATTGTTTACTGTTTTCGTGCGGCTAAAGCATGAATATGCAGTGTTTTGTCCGATTTAATAATGTTTATAAAAACTGTATTTGATATAAACCTAGCTTTCCGTAATCCGTATTTGATTAATCAGTAAATTTAGCATTTACGCAATTGGTCTGTTGACAACGACGTTGCTGGCAGCAACGTCAAGGTCCGGAACTGCTTGCATTGTTTTTTTAACGCCGCGGGACGAGACTGATCTGAGTGTAATCTCCTCCAAGTGATCTCGTCTCGGACCGGATTAATCCCGTTTGGAGAAAAAAACGCAGCCATCGTGCAATGACTGTCAGTAACAGGTTTAGTCGAAGCGGCAATGAATTGGACCTAACGCGCCTAAAGCCCCGTCCACACCAGCAATAATAT
>Ga0209780_1002776_pt1 | contig 12668 bp, 12 predicted proteins | sample WorMetexBAHAMAS2_FD_187384 | JGI IMG/M metagenome (GOLD analysis project Ga0209780, IMG submission 187384) | Marine gutless worms symbiont microbial communities from Max Planck institute for Marine Microbiology, Germany - Inanidrilus exumae... | ecosystem: Host-associated > Annelida > Digestive... | reverse complement strand
CGTAATCGTTCGACAACCGATCGGTGGACAGACACACACACACACACGGACAGAAACCAAAGTGATTAGATAGTCTGCCAAATGCATTTGACAGACAATTAACAGCATATGCGTTCCGGCGAGCGTACATTGTTACGAAGGACACAGTATCTGCAAGCAACGCGGTCAGTGATAAATAGGCAAAATAGCATCACACGCGTGTGTTCACAAAATGTCTTCAATAAGAAAATACTTAGTCTAAATTCGCAAAGCTTGCAATAATTTAGTTGAGGCTGAAAATGTTCTAGGGCCGGGTTTAGGCTCTACGATAAGCTGCTCTGCTGAGCCTGTAGGCTAGTTCCAAGCGAACGACATAGCGTACATCATCCGTTTATGTGAAGAAACATCACGTGCTTGTTGGCAAAAGGAGTGTCTGTTTGCATGTCTGGGTTCCACAGAAAGCTTGTCTTGAATAGTTCGAGTTGTTAAGATGTTCTACAACGGTCCGTGCTCATTTAATTTCGACAAGCAACATTCTGTAGAACCTGATCAAGCCAACAATCTCTTCTTTTGCCGCCAAGCACGTGATAAGCTTATATTGTCTCCATGCAACGGTCGTATTGATGTCGTGGTCGTAAAGAAATGTAATCCGACGAGACTGCGAAGGACTACAACTTACATGTTACTTCCTCGTTATCGTGGGCGCATTCAGAGAGGCCAGGAGCTGCGGCAACATCAAACCTTTAGCACAAAATTTTCTACAGGTTCAGGCCCTACTGCGATGCAAGTCTTCGGAACTTCTGCTTTTGTTAATAAATAAATAAATCTCCCGGAAACTTGTTTCGGGTATGATTACATTACTATACGTATTACCTTGCACGCAACTTTGTTTGAGAAATCGGTGATCTTAAAACGAAAATCGGACTCCGCCCTTGTTTGATATAGTATCTTAACGTTCTCTTCGTTACACGTGTCCTACTTGTAATCGCGGCTTCGGCGTTCACAGCGACTGTCATCCAGGGGCATCGCCAAGGGCGGTCTATAGGTTGGTAAATAATGTCCTCTAGACAAGTCAGACGGCGTTCCTAAGATCGATGCATATCCGTTGAGTTGGCAGCGCTGTCAATGAGATTAGTCAGGCATGAAGCTTTGCCGCCTCTCTACATTGATTCCAAAGTGGCCGTCTATTGCCTTATCGGAACTGCCTACAATTTTCCCCTTCCCGTACTCAACCCCCAATGTGGAGGGCCCGTCCCCCACTCCACTCCGCCCATTGTCTACCCCACTTTTTAGAGCTGGTGACGCCCCTGTTCGCATCGTCCAGGTTGTGCGTTATAACTCGCTGGTGTCCTGCTGCTGATGAGGCTGTTGCGGTGGCGGCTGCGGCGGCTGGGCGTCCTGTTGTACGTCATCGATTGGTACAGCGACGCCGTTCACCGTCTTGGACATGAGTCGACCGTCTTCTTCAACGGTAACTGTCTCTACGCCGTTGTCCACCACTCTGCACAGCAAATCATCAGTCACGCTTTGAGGACATTGTGCTCAATAAAATAACTCGTTACGACTACCACATCCTGCACGCTCACCGGCCACATCTCGCACAACTGTGTCTAACTCTTCTCCTGCGTCTTAATGTTCTATTTTTATGTTTTTATAGGTTTCATTGTCTGTTCATGTAAATCACGTTGCGTATGGTAACTTGATTAATATACGAAAATTACGATGATGAAGTAAAATTTTTTCCAATGCCCATCGGCTTCGTATTTTGTCATCCAGCAAAGGTGGCGTGGCATTTTCGATAACGGCTGTATCAAGGCTTAACCGATTAAAATTTGTATTCTTCGTGTATATGTACTAACAACTAGACGGGTTGCAGTGTATCTGAAGACACACCGCAATATAAGCTCGAAGAGAGCGTTTACCACCGGCGTACTCGACAGGTGACGCAACTGTTTACTTATTTGCTGACGCACAAGCTGTTTAGTTCCTCATTTGACGATACCTAGTGTCACGTGCCTGCAACTGAGTGATTCCAGCGTTATCTGTCGTGTTACTTACTTTCAGTTTCCAATTCAGTCTGCTGTTCTTCAGTATATGCTCACTAGGCCGTACCAGCACTGCAGCGTACCATTGGTTTTAATACACAATATCGGACATCGCACGTTGCCGAAAATGTGGGTAAGTACCTGTCTGGTGCGCAGTGTACATACCAAGGTAAAGACTTTGAAGTGATTATAACGGTAAAAATGGAAACTAGACATCTCGTACAGAGACCATTTGGAAGTAAATTTCCGGCGATCTGTAATCATTGCGGAGTTATGATGGCCTGAAGTCGCAAGACCTGGAAATTTTCTGAGCAGCTTTTGCGTTTTTTTTGAAAAAAACGATCCCTTATGGTAAAAATTTCAAAATTCTGTTCCGAAAGTTTTCACATCCTTGTTGAAATGTCGTAAAATTTTTCCGACGGAAATCGACGAAATCGTGTGTTAGTTACCGGACAAAAAAAATTCGGCTCCTTCTCAAACTGTCTCGCGCCCAAAATCTGCCAGGGCTAGCCCCCAACATTTAGCTCACAAGGTTCTAGATATCATCCAAATCGGTTCACCTTCGGCGGAGTTATATCCGAACGCGTGAAGGCCGTTCTTTTGCCCCATAGAGTATTTTCAATTTTCATGATAGGCTCTTGGAGCCTATAATAAACTGTTCCACGTCACCTTAACTCGATGTAAACAGCTGATAAAAGCTGGAATAAAATAAATTACAAACGTAGAAAACGCTAGAATAAAAGGCACATTTCTATTTAGCCTATAACAGGTGGTTGATCACGGCGCGTTCTGACTGTCTTGCTTATTTGCGCCTTAGAAATATTATTGTTAACAGCATTTCGGTGTAAACAAGACGCAGATAGCAACGTCGAGAGAGTATCAGTACTACAATAGCAAAGCAACGCAAGTTCTTGCTCGCCATCAGTCTTTTTATCCACACATGCCGATAGGCAAGGTGTGGATATATCGTTTACTGTTTGTTTGTTTGTTTGTTTGTAGTTATGTACGGTTACGGATTTTGTTGGCGAGGATAAAGCTAGCGGCGTCAAATTTTGCACGGTGTGTCAGGGGCGTCCTGGGCAGGAAATCTCCTATTTTGGGGAAATTTGCTCCCCAGAAGCCCAAAATCGAACCAATCGGTCACCACTGGGAAGTATTGCCTAGGGTGTATATCCTTATCCCACCGTAAACGTCACGCCACAGATGCGCCGTTCGTGGAATATCGCGCGGCGTGCGACGTAGGTTGGCATGTGTGGATATACGGCCGTCCCCGAAGACGGACGTACTTGTTATCAAGACATGCCGATAGGCAAGGTGTGGATATATCGTTTACTGTTTTTTGTTTATTTTTGGTTTGTATTTTTGTGTTTTTACTGTAACGGATTTCTTTGGCGAGGACAAAGCTAGCGGCGTCAACTTTTGCACGGTGGTTCAGGGGCGTCCTAGGCAGGGAATCTCCCATTTTGGAAAACTTTGCTCCCCCAGAATCCCAAAATCTGACGAATCGGCCAGCCACCGCGAAGTAGAGTTTCCTAAGGGAAGGCACACCACAAACGTCACGCTAGAGATGCGCCGTTCGTGGAATACGGCGCGGCGTGTGGACGTAGGATCGGCGTGTGTGGATATACGGATGTCCGCGAAGACGAACGTACTTTTCGTAGTTACGTTTTGATGGGTCTGTTTTATTGTAACCTAAGCAGGCTTCTCTGTCGACGTTTCAGTGCTGTCTACTTTCTCGTCGTCATCATCACCTAAAAACAACCAGAAAATGGACTTCGACGCCTTAGCGTTGACGTGGCTGCCACCTGCAGCCTCCATGGAACACAGGGTTGCCATTTGAAACATGATCAGTCCAGTTATTTTTACCGGGGCCCTGACGATTTTTGCTAGGGCCCTGCTTCCCGTGGGCCCTACCCTGGTGACGGGGCCGAGTGCACATTCTGTCTAAAAGTAAACGCAGAACTCAGAATGGCGTGTTTCGTAGACTGTATTTCAGCAGATCATTCTCCGGTCTGTACAAGCGAGTACAGCCGGCGTCGTGACCAAAAACCGCCAGACCATACGTACTTTTTAGTGACGATCTTGCGGCCTTGTACGAATCGTGTAGATGTTGTAACAGACTTGATGGTCGACGACGTAACCGATGCACCGACCCGCCCAGTCATCGCGTCGTCACTCCTGTTACACGCAGAGTCAACAAAACCGCACACGTCTGCTGTACGATTTCGCCAAATATTGGCCTATTTTCAATTCTTACGTGTGGACTCGGACGTAAATTTATAGTAAAGTGGTGACTAAATATCCCTCAAGTCCTTAACGCGTCGCTACTCCTCTTCCTTCACGGATCGTTTCTCCTGAGCTACTCGGGTTTTGTTTTTTTTAGTTTTTCCTTCTTTTTCGTTTCTGTGCCGTGCGCTAGATTAAGCTGGCCATCTCGTCAGCTTTTGAGCTCACGTTAATCTACCGTAACGTATCGTATTTGTGATTTTACGTGTCACTTTACTTCATTATCGTTGCTAGTTTTCCTATACAAATATGGCACAAGGTGAAGTATCGACGTATTTGGTACTAAAAGGCGTTTATTAGAGCGCATACCTTCCCCACCCATTTTGACCTTTTAAAATTTAATCACCTCGTCCCATGTGGCCAAGGGGTATGACTAACAAAGTTTGGTGACAATCGGACTTCGCAAGGGAAAGTAAAAATATGTAAGCGCTAAATCACAAAGACACCAAAATTACTGCTGTGTCAAAAAGTGAAAGAATTTAGAAAAATTGACAACATCTAGCGAAACAAGATGATGCGTATCAAACGGAGCGATCTGCGACTTCTAACGAATAAAGAAGATGTATTGAGATGTAATTCGATGTAATTCGTAGGTTGAATAAATCGCCAGTCGTAGTCCGTAATCTCAGAAGTGACAGCTGATTAGCATCGCCTGACTACAGTCAGAGAAGCAATTAGACTACATAAGGGCTGAACAATTGTACCTTTAAAACCATCCTAAAGACTGTCGAACAGTATTCAGCTACAGTGTTTTCTACGGTCGGCGCGGTTGCCAATCGTCGCTAATTTGTTTAGCGCGTTAGCAACACTTAGCAACTAAACTGAACTGTTCTTTTTACACTACTTTTATTGTCAACCTATCTGCATATAATGCTTGTCAGCATATCTGTATAAAGTAACAAAAATCTACTTACTTGCTTACTTACTTATACGATGCACAGCAGTCTTTTGCTTACTCTATAGCTGGATGCAATTTTAGTTTTCGTACAATCATAGCACTAAGTGGAGTCAAGATGTCAAAGTTCAAGGCCACCGGGTAAAATACGACATTAGCGTGTGTCTGTATCTCCGCAGAATGCTCTTTCCTTATAACCGCTATGTTGTTGTTAAATAATTAACGTTAACGATAATGAGAAATACTATGAAAATGAATCGAAAGACAAGTAATTAAAAAGAAAAAGAAAATGATTTTACAGAACGAAAAATCAACATCATGTACACTGCGACAGAAATATTAGTAATGATAATAATAATAATAACAATAATAACAAGTGGTCAAAGAATTTTGACTAAAGGCCGCATCGCAGGAGGCGAATTTTTCACGGGTACAATGTAATGTTACACCGACCTATCTGGAGTATTGCAGTCGGCTGCAGCAGTCTCGCTGTCGTGCCGTTATTGAGGATTGAACGAGCCCTTTCGTTATTGACTTTTGCCGCGTACACCGCAGCAGATACTCCCAATGCTTTGCAATTAGCCGAACAACTCCCAAAATTGCCCAGGATCTCAACTCTATCTAATACATGGCTCCTTTGGCCCACAAGAGTCACCACCAAACGGCATCTCGATAGGTTCAGCCTTTGTTGCACAGCACATCCGTGTGACCGACACATAGACACACAGACGTGCGACATGGCATGTGTAGCAATCGGCCGCATCTATGCACTGCGTGCATGCACTGCGGCCTAGTAATGACTAGTAAAACTAAAGCGACATCACGTGAAAATGTATTTTAAAATGTCAGTTGACAACGTTGAAAGAAGTGTGCCAGGAACAAAAAATCGTCGTAAAGTATGGTCTCACGTTCGAGCTAAAGCTAGAGTCGGCACTCGGCAGCCATAACAATAACTCGGACAATTCCTAAGACGCCGCATCATGGAAAGTCATTACAATGGTGCGCCGTGGCAACTCTCGCTGTGTTATAAACGACCCGTGTGTAATCCACTTCCGGCCGCCGGCCAGCAGCAGCAGCAGCAGCAGCAGCGGACGGTAGTTAGTTGTAGATTGATAGCACTCATCAGCGACGCCGCAGACCTGATCAGTAGCACGGCCAATAGGTCACCTATACCCATCAACTGACGGCTATACATCAGACCGTCCCCGCCTTCCGGCTCGACTGTGAAAATTAAATAAGTAACGCAACCCGGCCACAATCGCAGACGCTACGACCAGCAGAACTGTAGCGACTGCTATCAGACTCTACTGCGACTGATCGGCATTGTCAGACGGTCCGCTAGCGGTCCATCACAGACACACAAAAAACATTTAACTTTTTTATTTGCGTGACGTATTTAAAGTATTTTAAACGTTTTTACTTCGCCCCGATCAACACGTCTGTTTGTCTGTCTGTCTGTCTGTTCGCTTGAATATCTAAAAAGCACACGTTCAAATTTCATTGAATTTTCTATAGACATGTTATCTGTGGCCGTGGCTCCGTCTTCCTTTGATGACAGTTCAATACTAGTCGTACGTTTTATTGCGCAATACAATCCACGAGGGCTCTCTTGGGACGGCAGCAGCCCTTTTCGATGAATACAAACGACAGAAGACGAAGATGAATGCCGCCGTCATGTAATTCTGTGCGTCTTTGATACGGGACACATTGCTGTCGCAGACTCTCAAAGAGCGCACAAAGGATTTCCACCAAGGAGTGGAGGAAAAACCATCGATCACTGACAAACAGTAAGTAAAATTATAGGTCGGAGTCTAGATGAATATCTTATCGTTTATAGGGGCGGACTTTGCCACTTTTTGGTCAGGGTCTGTGAGAAATTTGGGACAAACCACTGCAGGGTATCGAAGCGAAGTCCGGAGAGTCTCCAGAAAATTATTGTTCAACTTTAAGTGCGAAATAGTGCAGTTTGAAAACATTTTGACACTTCAGCACTAAAAATTTAAATAGTACATTTGGAAAATTCTGGGGCGACAACAAACAACTAAACTTGAACGGGAAACGTGGTCCCACACAAGCAGCTGTTTTACAGGCACACAACAGTTTATATCAGTCTGCAGCATAAAACCACCAACGTGCTTGCGTTTTACGAGTTGAAGTCTGTAACGCGTGTCCAGTGCGATGCAAGACCCACGGTTACCTTCCCAGGCGCAGAGCGTCAACTCCGATTGACCGGTAGCGAATTATACTGTTTGGTGACAGGGACACAATGGTGTGAACCACTTGCCCAGAGTCGCCGTGCCCTAACCGGGAGTCGATGCGAACTCGCCATAGAGATGGGCATGGGATTGGGAATCCCAATGGGAATGGGAGTCCCATGGTAATCCCATGGGAATGGGACAAGAATTAAATAAAACGTGGGAATGGGAATGGAAATGGGAATAAAACAGGATGGGAATGGGAATGACCCTGCTAGTAAGTTTGTAACATTTCGGTCCACTGCATGGGTATGGGAATAAAAATGGGAATGGGAATAGGTCCATGGGAACGAGATGAAATGTAAATGTAAAAAGCCGTTCCCGCACATCTCTTCTTTTGATCGCAAACACGTTTCGCCACTACGCCACGCGCGTGAAAAAGTTCGCGTTATAAATTCATGCATTGTTATTTGTTATTATTCGTCCGCCGATGCGGCAAACAGGTCGACGTCACTCAAACCTGACCGTTCACTGTCGTCGATCACGCGAGGGCGTCCAGACGCCGGCGTGGTACCCCTTGAGACCGTAGAACCAACGAGATCGTCCGTCAGAGGCGCCACTGGCTGTAACTCATCTGTTACAGAAACAAACACACCGCGATAGACACATAACACCTCACTGCAGCGCCACTTTGAAGTTTGAAAGGTGTGACACTATGCATAACTGAATAATAATAACAATACCAAGGTGTCGCCCTAACGGGACGTAACTGTACTGTCCCGCCGCGCAGTGTCGGCCGCCGGACCGGCCACGCGCCCGGCCTGGCAGCGGCCGACCGCCCATGTGCGTTACAGACGACGACAGACGACGCCGACAGACGACAGCGTGTAAAACAATACCAGCCCATTAGGCGGGCCAGTAATAATAATAATTGTACACATTTCTGTCACACGAAACAAGCGAGTCTTGTTAAGGTCCTTTAAGGTCATCTTTCTGTGCAGATTACACGAATGCAAGATGGCCACTTGTCAGGGATACGACCATCATATCGGCACTCACCTCATCTATACGACAGACATCCACAACTATTTCGCTGACTGTCACTGGCGCTTCTCTGAGATTCGAGTGATAAAGGAAAATATAGGAGAAAAGACATTCGTACGGGCGACCTAATTACCGGGAATGCCGAAGACTTCAGAAAACGGATCCTTTCCGCCGAAGAAGTCATGAAATACGGTTCTTGGGTCTCGCAGTTTGAAGTCGGACGACAGCGGTTGGCCGAGCCCCGGACCTCCGTTGACAACAGAAGACCCGGCGATGTTTTCTGACGACGCCAGCGTTCTGTCGTATAATTCCCTCTGTTCAGCTGCAGGCGGAACAAAAGAATACGCATGTTCCAGATCTGTGCAAGTAACCACTTCGCCCCCGAATCAGCGTCTATGAATGTCTATATGTCTGTCTGTCTGTCAACTTCGACAGGTGGCAGCACGGGAGCGAAGTTGCATGTTGGTTTCTGCATGGTGTACCCAATCATAACATTAGTTGTTTTATACTCGGTCTAGAAAACTATATTCAAGTTTAACCGCTGAGATTTCAAAACAAAACAAGCCCGCAATTGTAGACAGCATCTTCGACCCCGGTGCCGCCACCTGGCGAACTCGACGAAAAATATGCGTCGTCTTTGATTCTGACCCATTGGCTCCATTATGTGAAGTACATAACGTATTGCAATGTCGTCAGAGGATGATCGAGTCCCGGCCCCATAATTAACGTGTGTACAGACAACTTCTGAAGTTTGCACATGTGGTTTTCGGGATATGCGAACAGACAGACAGACACACAGACACGCTGATTCCAATACTTCGCACCCATTTCTGGGACAAACTAAATGTGAATAGTCATACGAAATCAGGATTAAGTACTTCAAAACAAGACAAACAAAAGTTCTCGTTTGTAATCATATAAACATTATCTTCAATTTATGAACGCGCACAAGGATACCCAAGACCAACTATACGTGCCTGTGACTCATTTACGACAAAAGGTGCTATGAATATTTATTTTCGTTGCATGGAAATTAATTGATTGATTCACTTTGATGTACAATGCACAAAAATACGTCCAAGAAAATTTAACAGAAGACGTTTTGTAACCAATTTTCGACGAACGTGGCCAAAAACTGCCAATAAAATAAGTGATATTACAATTCTTTCAAATGACTACACGATAGCTACCGTTGGTCAGAATCTGATAAGCGATCGAGATTTCGTTGAATCGTCTCTCGGCTTCGCTACTGTTCGACGGATTCTTGTCCGGATGCCAGCGCAGAGACAGCTTACGGTACCTGTTTAACACAGCACGGCATACCGGCACTGCAGGTGTGCTGAACTGTACATCTGTGAAAACGCTCAAACATGACCCAGATAGCGTCAAGATGAACCAACAAGCCAAATATCTAGGTCAGAGGTCAACTAGTTCAAGTTACTCACCGGACATTGAGATAGACTCGGCTCGGTAGTCTAGAGCTTAGGGCGTGGCGTCGGACTTACGACTCAATGGTCGTGAGTTCGATCCCCGGATGCCGCACTATCGGTCGGTTGGTACGAGGATAGGTGACCGTCTTCGGGCGGGCACACCACCTCGGTATGTAACCAGTCACTCAGGCCAACTCAGCCTCCTACCCTCTGTGGGGCGGGAAATGAGTACCGGTCAAAGTGTGGTGATGCTCTGCATGCGGCTGGGAGTAAAGGCAGGGTGGCTCAGCCCATTCGTGGATAAACGTGTGGGTGAAAGGTAAAACTGTGCGATCCTCGTAAACAAGTGTCATCCTGAGCGCTTTAGAGATGAGTTTCATAATTAAGCGCTATACAAATCTACGCCTTTACTTTCACAGACACAGACACACATATCAGTAGCAGATGTGACTTACGCCTTCTTGATGTCGTCGCATGTGGCAGTGTTCGATACAGCGAGCACGACGTAATGCGTGCGTCCTGATGATGACGACGGTGATGACGTCGACGAAGATGACGATGACGTCATTTCTGCAGTCGCTGTAATCCGACGTGTCAGTCTGCACGAGTACCCAGTATGCACCGCGCTGCAATAACCGAGGGCTTACGCGGCCAGCGGCTTGTTTCGGAAATCGCAACAGCTGATATCGAGCAAGTACAGTGGAATTTTATGTTTTGCAAAGACATAACATGATGCAACGAATTCCGAAATATCCGGCGAGCAATGGCGACTCTCAGTGGTCATTTTACTCACCTTGGCTTTGGGAATTTTTAAAATACCCAAGAGGCATTCTAGTGTGTATAGTGAAAACATCTGTAAGTTGCATCCCCGATCTATTGGGGGAAATATTCTTTTTTTTGAGGGAATTCCCTCTAAACATGCCTAACGCTCGAAATATTGCAGCTCGCAAAAATGATAATCTACACGACAAAGACTTTGCTTATCGTTGACAGCAATAAATAAATTTATGCAGCTGCCGGAAGTGAATGTTCACATGCATTCGTTCCTTGTCAATAGTACTGTAAAGCGACGCTATCGGCGAACATCTGAGCGCAGAGTGAGAGGGTTGATGATCGAATACGTCATGACCGGCGTTAAAATGCAATCCGCATCGATCTTAGATGCGTGATCGATATTTTGACCGACGACGATCAATAAACCGCACTTTACACGGCCTGCCGGCGAGCAAATATGACCTTCAAGACGAGCGGCACTGCGTATATATGACCATAATAACCATAATGTATATTGGTTTGTCACAACATTACCGTAAGTGTATTGCAAATGGCTAAATCCGTCACCTACGTCGTTCAATGTCATATTGGAACTAGTAATGGTGTTAGCACTCGATGAATGTGGAATCGGGATAGGGTCTACGGTATGGTCATACTTAAGATGATATCAGATGATACCAGTTTGTGGGCAGATAAGAAACGCGAACTAAATGGAGTTCATCAGACTATAGCAACAGGTTTGGGGTGACAATTTTAGTAACTCCATGGGAGTCTAAGGTCCAGCGCATTGGTAAGGTTAGCCAACAGATGAACATCAAGTTGAATAGCAGTGTATAATTATAAGTAAGTATAAGTTGAAGATTATTTTTTAGTGTTTTAATTGCATATATACACGATCTAGAGCAGCTAACTCTGAAACTGATACAGTAGAATTACTCCAAGTGTAAAGCTTGCCGTTTTTACCGCGCGACGCTATACTAGCGCGGTATACGCTGTCATCGTGTGTCTGTCTGTCCGTCCGTCCGTCTGTCTGTCCATCACATGCCGGTATTGCATCAAAACGGCAAAACGTAGGATCAGCAAACAGCGCCACATGATAGCTCAGTGACTCTAGGTATTTAGGCCTAAAGCCAATAATCTCGGCGAAATTCCAACGGGGTCGCACTCAAGGAGGGCGCCAAATAAAGGTGGAATAGGTTCAAATCGGCGACTTTCAACCCAAAACGGTGTAAGATAGGGACATAGTTACTATGGAACGCTAATAGGAACTCGTATCGGTCTATCGAATGGCGCTATTTCCAGTGACCTTGACTGAACCGTAACTACCCAAACCATCCCGTTTTAGATATTTTGTATCATCTTTCGTATTTTCGTAGTGGATGAAGACAGCAACTTTAAATTTGGTAGATAAGCTGATCACAGCAAGTGCTAGCCCATGAATGGCAAACCATCCCTGAAATGGACGTTGCCAGGTCACGTGAAACATTTAAATTTTGGTGGACACCAACCAATCTGGAACGGCTGATGCTAGAGTGGCCGACTTTTGTACACAGGTAGGCTATGTCAAGTCCCACCATAAGAATGACAAATCAATCTTAAGAGGGACGTGGTTAGGGTCACGTGACCCACTTTAAATTTTGGGGACCCCATGGATATCTCTGGAACGGCTACAGCTATAATCTTCAAATGTTGCATGCAGGTAGACTGTATCAAATCCTCGCCTACGGATGGCAAACCACCCTAAAAGGGGGTGGTCAGGGTCACATGACCCATTTTCCATTTCGATGCCCGCAATCATAATCTCCGCGTATATCAAGTACAAGTCTGGGATGACAGATTACCCCTAATGGGCGCGGTTAGAATCACGTGACCCGTTTTCCGTTTTTTTTTAATTTTGCCCCAACTATATCTGTAGAGTTGGTCAAGTTAGGCACTTCAAATTCGTGTGATGATTGATACACATGAGTACTAGTGCATCTCTCTCTCTCTCTCTCTCTCTCTCTCTCTCTCTCTTTCTCTC
>Ga0209780_1002775_pt1 | contig 12670 bp, 15 predicted proteins | sample WorMetexBAHAMAS2_FD_187384 | JGI IMG/M metagenome (GOLD analysis project Ga0209780, IMG submission 187384) | Marine gutless worms symbiont microbial communities from Max Planck institute for Marine Microbiology, Germany - Inanidrilus exumae... | ecosystem: Host-associated > Annelida > Digestive... | reverse complement strand
CCCACCAACCCCCCCCCCGAGACGGTGGGCAACAAAAACACGTTGCCCACCCTACATAAAACTTATCTGGCTCGACGTGGAGTACAACTAATGCACAACAACGAATAAAACCATCATTGATTGACTCCAAAAAACATAACTACAAGGATAATAAAGGATAAAAACTTTACTTCCTACGATCTTATTTTTTATAATGAAAAATTCAGGTTCGTATAGGAGTCCAAAATTTATTTTGGACGAGCCAGTTTGTTTTTATTCGTTGTTGCACATTTGTTGTACTTATCTGGCTCGACTTATCCTTTATTATAAACCATCCCTGTAGTTATGTTTTAAAAATCCATGGCGTTGAGCGAGCGTAGGGTGAGGCGCTGATGCCCCAAAATGTGCGTGGGACGCACCCTACGCTTGCTGAGTAGGTAGGGTGGGTAAGCGGGCGCCACGATCTTTGACTTTATCCACGATCTATCCGCCCGCTCGCCCACATTCCTTTCCTTAAGGGGGTGGGCAACAAAAAGGCGTTGCCCACCCTACTTGGCTGTGGGCAAGTATTTTACAAATAAGAAAATGTATATAAATTAATGAATTAAAGTGGAAAGTGCTTTGTTCTGGCTCGTTTTTTTAGTCGTTTTGAAACCCATCATGGCTCAAATGAAATAAACTCTGGCGCTGAAATCGATCCGTCGTGAAAAATCCGATTTTTTCAAAAAATCGGATTTTTGGGAGCTGAGCGAGCGTAGGGTGCGTCCTACGCACCCTTCATTACTGTCGAATTCGCTCCTTAAGTTCTAATAAATCATCATGCTGACTCAATTGCAAATGAGCAGTTGCCCAAGCGCAAAATTTATCCAAAGAAATTGAATTCGGCCTTTCTTTCTGCATGGCTTTTTTTAAGTCTTTACCATGAAACCACACAAGGTATTTTTTTTGCGCCCAGAATTCAGTATCTTGGAATTTTTCTTGATAGGCGTTTAAATGTTTTTCAAACTCATCTTGGTTCACGCCTTTCATTGAGTCTGTCAGGTTTGCCCTCACAAAACAGCAATTTAGTGCTACTACTGATTACACTCACAATTTAGTCCTCCAAACGGATAATGGATTCATGAGGAGAATCATCAGGTAAAATCTGCTCAATATAATCAGAATGAGTGCTAATAATAAATTGATTATTTTGCCCCATTTTGGGCAGAGCGCGGAGAAGGGCTTGTTGCATTGGGGGATGCAGATGTAGTTCAATTTCATCAATTAGGATGACAGAATTATGAATATTCCAATTCACAAAATCGAATCGGAAAAATAGCCTTTTCACCGCCCGACATTTCTGAAATTTCATACTGATGTTGCCCATCATAAAAATAAAACCAAGGTTCACTCAATATGTCATCAATATCTGGACGCAACAATGCCCCTTCAAAATGACGCTCAGGGAAAACGGTTTGATAGGCTTTTTGTAGCTCGACAAATAAATCTTTTTGTCCGGAACGAAGTCCTTTAAATTTTCCCATTTCAAGCTGTTGATGAAATAGGGCAAATTTGGACAAGCGATCACGCAATAATTCATCAGATATTTCAATGCTTTTGCCATTATGCTCAGAAGTTAAACTGGTTGCGGTTCGTTGTTCTGTGTACCAAAAAACCGTGCCCACCTGCTCAAACAGTTTGTAAGCTTCAGGATGCGCTTTAACGATTTGTTTGGCATAGTCTCGTCCTTTAAACTGAAACAATGCCTCTGGCGTATTGGCATAGACTTTCTCATTTTGCAGTGTCAATGTCACAAACAGGTTATCAGCAGGCTTGATAAATTTATCAACAAAATGATTTTCGTTGTAATATTCTTGGGTAGCCGTGATTTCTGTTGGTGAAAATTCTACATCAACTTTTATCTCCATAGGCAGTTGCCAATTGCTATTGGCTAATTCCAAATAAAATCCGGGCCAATTTAAATCACTTAATTTTTCTAAGCGTCCCGTCGCATTGCCTAAAACGGCGGCAATGGCTTGTAGAATGCTGGTTTTTCCGGAGCCATTTTTTCCGACGAGGACAATCAAATTTTTGGCTAAGCCGGTTTCTGGATCGGTAAAATCAAACGATTGTTCACGGAATCGTTTGAAATGTTTTAGATGTAGTGATTGGACTTTCATTCTGATTTTCTACAATGAGTGTTTAAGTTTCACCAATAATCGGGCATCATTCTGGGTGTTCACCGACAGCGTCATGTATCACGCACTTTACCCACCCTCAATATAACTTCCACAATAAGTCATATCAATTATATATTTCTCAAAATATTATTCCTTCCAATGCCACAATCTGTGACTGGCGCACAATCCCCTGGATAAGGATTTGTTAAATTAAATCTATCTGAAATATCATCAAACAATGATCTCAGATAAGCAACATAAGGTGAGTTATCTAACAAAATAGAATCCCAACTAATTTTTTTCAGTGCTTTAACCCCCCCTTGGTTTCTCGATAACGAGAAGCTCTATTTAAAGTCACATCAGAACAACACAGATAATCCAGATATCGTTTAGGATGTTGTATTCTATCGTTTGGATTTTTTGCCCAAAATGATGTTCCTTTTGGTGCATTGAGATAATCATGATCATTCTTGACTTCAAACTTTTCCACATCAATATGACTGCCCGACACTGTTGATTGGAGAACAGCACCGGCGCGATTAAGTGCATTAGGGACTTCACCAAAAAAATAGGCTTCAACCATGGGTACCAGCATGTGAAAAGAACAACTATCACGCAGTCTACTAATACGGGATTGTCTTGTTCTTTCGCTTGCCCAGTTATAATGCTGAATATACCAATCAACCGCATCATGAAAGCAGCTTGCCACAAGCTCTGGTTGGTGAAGGTTGATAATTTCTAAATCGTCAATAACGATAACCATATCGGGAGGTTTACTTAGATTAATTTCTGCAACCAAAGCCGCAGCCAATTTATCAATATTGCCATCTGTTCTATGTGGTTTGGGAGGAATTTTACTCACATCACCAGAGGTAAAACTTTCCATTTTGTATTGTGGTTTAAGAAAATTAATATTCGCCTGTGCAAAAACAGTTACCTGATTTAATGCCTCATGTAGTGCTAATTTTTCTAATTCTCCAGTGACAATCAATTGAATCTGTGCCATTGATTAGATTTCCTGTCTAGCAAATGCGTTACCATATAAATCGCCTAAAGAAAAATGTATTAACCAGTCTGGATCGCGATGTTTATCTAAACGAATCAGTTGCTCAGTTTCATTTTGTTCCATCACATACACTTTTTCAGGTTCTTCTTTAAACTGATTGAGTACCACCGGTGAATGAGTGGCAAGCAAGACTGTCAGATTATGTTCAGCCGCGCGTTCTCGAATGGCTTCAATCATTGTGCGAATAGCGTGGGGATGCAAACCATTTTCGGGTTCATCAATGGCAACAATGCCACCATCTGGCACTGAACAAACCGCCATCAAATTTAACAGTGCCACCAGAAAACCATTTGAAACCGAAAACACAGAGATAGGTTTATCAGAATTGGGTTGAAAAATACGAATAGAAACTGTTTGTCCCGCTTTTTCAAAATCAAGCTCATCAAAAAAATAGGGAAAAGCTTCACGCAAAACGTCTATAACAAATTCATAACGTTCTCTTTTGGGTCTGGATGTTTGCCAATTTCTCAGGACAGAAAAGGCATTTTCACCGCTAGATTTGAGTTCATTTTCCGTTCCATCAAAAGAACCTTCCTTACGCAATCTCCACAAATGGTAGTTATAATAATCTTGATAGTGTGCCAGCGGTTGGACAAATGCTTCAAATTCACTTTCATTGTCAAATTTCTGATAGTCATAAATACGCTTTAAAGCCGATTCATTGGCAGGAATAACAAATTTATCGGATTTATATTGAAATTGAGATACCCCAGGTTCGACGGCGAATAGGGTAGAATTATCTTTTTTCAAACTCTCTGAAACAGGATACTCAATGGCACCAGAATTGATTACAGGTTTTAATTCCCAAATAAATCCCCCGATTTCAAGGGAAAAAATGGTTTGTGTATCTGAGGGTAAATTAAAATTGAGAAATCCATAAGAGCCACCAGAATAGCTCAGTGCTTTACCAAAGCCATGCAAAAAAGTATTTCTTAAAAGTTCAAGCGCCCCAAGAAGCGTCGTCTTGCCAACGCCATTAGGGCCAACAATCAAACAAACCCCATCAGGATTCGCATCAACAACTCTGATGCCTTTATAGTTAGTCACTTGTAAATGAATAGTCATAATTTAAAATCGCGCAAGGTTGATATGGTTTTGAGACAAAGTGCAATCTTCAATATTTACAGCTCTTCACCAGGATAAAGTTTTCCATTTGTTGATGTATAAAATACTATTTTATCATAACTAGAACGCTTGTTAAAGCTGATATTACCAAACGCTTGTCCAAACTGTTCTAAACGTCCTGTAGCATTGCCTAAAACGGCGGCGATGGCTTGCAAAAGGCTGGTTTTTCCAGAGCCATTTTTTCCGACGAGGACAATCAAATTTTTGGCTAAGCCGGTTTCTGGATCGGTAAAATCAAACGATTGTTCACGGAATCGTTTGAAATGTTTTAGGTGTAGTGATTGGACTTTCATTTTGATTTTCTGCCTATTCTTCAGTTGACATGGCGGCTCTCCTTAAGCTAGCCGGTTTGTTTCGTTGTTGCAAACAAAATGTGCGTAGGACGCACCCTACTCTTGCTACATGCGAGTGTTGTATTGTAGGAGCAGGAGTGGGGTGCGTCCCACGCACCAATCTCCCTTGAACCTTATAACTACTCTTGCTCCTTGGAACCTTATAACTAGCAATAATCCGTTTATTCCCCTAATCCGTTGTACTTTCCTCCTAAAGGAGCGTAGCAACGAGGGTGTAGTGCGGGAAGGCCGAAATTTACAAGTGGAATGGCTATTTCCGCCCTCCAGCGCTAATATAGCTAAATTAAGGGCAAAAAAAAACACCGAAGCAAATGAGCTTTCGGTGTTTTTAAGTGAGTTCTGTTGTAGGGTGGGCAAAGTGTTTTTTTTGCATGCCCACCCCCCGAGACGGTGGGCAACAAAAACACGTTGCCCGCCCTACATAAAACTTTACCTTCTTGTTTCATTAAAGTATGGCAACGAATTTGTCTGGACAAATCTATAAATCGGGCCTAAAATTGACACCAAAACCATTACTCATCATTGAAATGTCAACTAACCTCTATAAAAACGCCTCAAGGAAAGAATATAAACTCACCAACGAGCAGCGCAATATCTACCGGAAAATATCTCAAGAAGCCAGAGAAGCCAAAAGGCGTGCCGAGCAAGGGCTTTTATCCACTATCCATTCAATCAACACGCCACGGCTTGATCCAAACCAGTTAATGCCACAGTTGGAATCTAATGGGCTTACAACTCTGAGCCTATTTAGCGGCGGCGGCGGATTAGACTTGGGCTTTGACAAAGCCGGATATACCCATCAAGGCGCCTATGAATTGATACCGGTTTGTGGCGAAACCTTAAAAAGCAACCGTCCAAACTGGATTGTTCATAGTGGCCCTGAAAATGGGGATGTCACCAAAGTGGTTTGGCAAGACTATATCGGCTCAATAGATGTTATCCACGGAGGACCTCCATGCCAGCCTTTTTCTATTGCAGGGCAACAGGCGGGCCAAAATGATGACCGGAATATGTGGGGTGAATTTATAAGGGCTGTCAACACACACCGGCCTAAATCTTTTGTTGCTGAAAATGTCTTAGGCAGACTCAATCCCAAATTTCGCGGCTTTGTTCAAAAGTATATATTGGATAAGCTCCCGGATTATCATATCCACATTTTTGAACTTAATGCTGCCGACTTTGGTGTACCTCAGCAGCGGCGACGTGTATTCTTCGTAGGCTTTCGTACCAAGGCGGCTTTTAAGTGCTTTCAAATTCCAAAACCATCTCACAGATGGAAAAAAAGTCCCGATGACCTATTTGAGGAGACTTTAGCTAAAACGATGGGAGTTAGAGAGGCATTAGGTCTTCCAAATACGGGTTATGATGCTTTGGCACCAACCTTAAGAAGCGCATTCACGGGAAAAAGAAATACAACCTCGGTGTTGAATAGTACCGCAGGACAAAAAGCTTGGTGGAATCTAGGGATATGGCCCAATGGCGTACAAGCTAATCGAGAAAAAGCATCTGCTTTTCCGGCAAAATACGATCATTTCCGACTCTCAGTACAAGATTGTGCTTTATTGCAAGGATTCCCGGAATCTTGGCGTTTTGCGGGTGCTGTTTACCAGGTGTTAGGCCAAATAGGCAATTCAGTTGCACCTCCGGTTGCCTATCAAGTTGCGAAATCGGTGGCGGCTGCACTCATATAGATTCATTTAAATATTGCTTGACCAAATCTCTAAGACGTCTGGCATGATTGTCAGTTATTTCTTCCCAGCCAGAAAAGTAACTTGCTGGTATATGAGGATAGTTTAATGTGCTTCCTCTTTCAATGAGATATTTAGCCCGATCACTTAAAATCTCTAGCATCCGATTGCGACTATAACCACCTTTCACATCTTGTAGCTCAAAATACTTATCCTTTTTGTACTGCATTTTCTGTATTCGTCTAGCATCGTGATATGAATAGACCTTTTTCTTACCACAAATTTGATATAGATCATATAGAGTTAGCTTTTTAGAGACTATATCAGCAAGCTCAAAGTCAGGGCGTATATATTCGGCTTTTTCCTCAATCCATGGAGCCATCATGCTTGGATTTCCATATTTGTAATAAACGTATTCCCCTTGATAAAAACCAAATAGCCAGTGTTTCCCTTGCCATTTATCAATATGATCTGGACCAAAATCCCTGACTGTTGTAACAGAAGCTTTTGAAGTTGTTTTTAATTCAAATGGGATATTATTCCCGTCCAATTCAAGGAAAGCATCAACACCAGTTCTTCCTTCATATGTATCCTTAACGAGTTCAAATAACTCGACCATTTCACTTTCTCTATAATCATCTTGAAAAGAATTTTTCATTGCTCATTTCTTGCGAAAGCGTACTGTAACACTACAAAATAGCCGGCATAAAAGTTGTAGGGTGGATACGCTAACGCTTAATCCACCCTACATGAAATATGACAATGTCAAATAGCTAAATCAAGCCCAAAAAAAACACCGAAGCAAATGAGCCTTCGGTGTTTTTAAGTGAGGGCAAAAGTTTAAATCTTTACACTTTACCTTCCTGCTTCAACTCCTCATACCACAGCGCATTATGATGTTTAATAAAGTCCACATCCACATTCCCGGATTTCATCGCTTCTAAACTTTCAGGTTCTTCAACAACAGCGAAGTAAATATGAGCGATTAGTCCAATGATCACCAAAAAGACAGAAGCGGAATGCGCCACCAAAGCCCAGCGGAAAATTTCGCCATACAGAGCCGTTTCTGCAAAGCTTAGAAACATCGGGGCAAAGAATAAATACAATCCAGAGGCAGCGATGAGTAAAGAACAAAAAATGATCATCGTACCCAAGAGCCGTTGAGCACCATTGTAACGTCCCTGCGGCGGCACCGGGGTATCCTTCATTAAGCCAAACAAGTGTGCCAAGGTGACAACCATCGACCATGTATCCTTGATAGCCGCCATTGGAGTCAGCACCAGCACATTCTTGAGAAAGGGAAAGACGACGCTTGTGAAATTAAAAAGGATAAAAAGCGCAAAAACGATCATCCAAGTAATCCCCACAATAGCATGAGTCAACACAAGATTCTCGTTGCCACCAAAGAGTCCTTGCATAAACTCAGGCCAAAAACCCGGCACTACCCGCACAAAGTCGCCAGAGATAATCCCAAAGCCGCTGATAATCAGCAATAGCCAGCAAAGGGCATTAAACCAATGGAGGCGGATGGTTTTTTTATCCCGCACTCGAAGCATTTTATCAGTCATGACTATTTTCCCTCCTGATTTTCTGTACTGACTTCGTTACGTCTGCCTATCATTTTGATCACACCAGCACCAAGGAATGTCAGCACCATAGCGCCAATACCGATGGCACCGACCGGGTTGACCACGTTTTGCATCACTTGACCAGCCAGATGACGCTCATGCAGTTTAGGCATGACTTCATCTGGTATCGCCTCACCTGCCGTGTAATAATAATGATTAGGCCCAATATTCACCTCGTCTGTCGTCAATTTCACCCATTCTTTTTCTTTCAACAAGCGTGAGACTTCTGACTCTGGATCATTCATATCACCAAAAATCAGGGCACGACCCACACAGGTTTGGACACAAGCTGGCTCTAGCCCTTGATCAATACGGGGTTGACAGTAAGTACACTTGCTAATGGTATTCGTTTCTGGATTGAGCCAACGCGCATCATAAGGACAAGCGGGTACACAAAGTTCACAGCCCGAGCAAATGGCATCATCTTGCAAAACAAGGCCATCTTCCCGTTTATAGGCAGCGCCAGAGGGACAAGCCTCAATACAGGGCGCATCATCGCAATGTTGACAGCGACCCGGGAATAGCATAACCTGCGGCGTACCGTCTGCTTTCTCCAGTTCCACTTGTTTAACCCAGTCACGGGTATAACCCATCGGTGTTTCCCACTCCGCTCGACAAGCGACGACGCAAGCTTTGCAGTCTATACAGCGCACTGTATCGGCAAGCATGACATATTTTTTAACCATCTTGAATTCTCCTTATGCTTTTTCGACCTTGACGAGAGACAACCCCATACTGGTAGAGCCAATACGCTGATCTTCAGCCTGGGAAGCTAAGTTGCAATCCGAACCGCCTTGTTTGTAGGCTGTCGTCATGCGCGGATCGAAATGTCCAAAGCCATGCACCATAAACACGGTGTCTTTGCGAATACGTCGCGTGACTTTGGCCTTAATCTCTTCAGTACGCCCCTTACGATCGGTGACTTTGACCCGATTTCCCTGTTGAATGCCGCGCTTTTGGGCAGCATCTGGATGGATCCACAATTCGTTCTCCGGCATGAACTCAGCCGTCCAGATATTATCCTGAGTACGAGCATGGGTATGGTAACCAACGCGACCAAAGGTAAAGTGAAATTCATCCTCTTTTGGGCGCACCTGTTCCGCATAATCTAAAGCATCGTCAAAGCCCATCATTTTGAGTGGCGATGGAATCAGTTCTGCCTTACCACTGGGCGTTGGGAATGTAGATTTGAGGCCATGTTCGCCGGGGAAGTTTTTCTTATCATCGCGGGGTACCTTAATAATACCTTTCTTTTCGATTTCCGCCAGCGACGATCCGACCTTTTTGAGCCGATCATCAAGTAAGTCTTCAATTGATTTATGGGGGAAATAGGCACCCAAACCAACGCGATCCGCAATTTGTTTACAGATATCCCAGGAACCGCGAGTATCATGCAGGGGTTTCATGGCTGGCATACGCACCGCCACATAACCTTCCCGTGCGCCACCAATCTGTAAATCGTCATAGCGTTCTAGGTAGCTCGCCTCTGGCAGGATAATATCGGCGTACATATTCATCTCGTTGGGTATCACGTCAGCAGCCGCAAAAAAATCAAGATTCAAAAGTGCTTTACGAATAACATCATAATTAGTGCTGTTCATAAAGCCGTTACCACCGGCGGTGAGTAGCATCTTGATAGGATAAGGCTTCTGATCGGCCATGGCTTCCCACATTTTGTTGGTCAAGCCATACTGGGCATTGGCAATCGGCCAGCGTCCCGGTACGCCAGCACCATCGGCGCGGTGGAATTTACCATGTTTGTCAGCAACATGCTCAAGTGGTACGTTTGGAATAGCGTAGTTGAAGTCACCGCCAGTATCAAGACGCTTAGCAATATGAGCATGTTCAAATTCTGGTAGCTCAGGTTCAGGCACCTCGAACACAATGGGATTAAAAATACCGCCTTTGCGATCCCAAACTCCAAATAGGGTGTTGAGAATGGTGATAGATAAACCGGTGCCTAAGTCATTGGCAGAACGGGTCATACGGCGAGGGGCGTAGACAAAGACGGAGGGTGCCTTAGCCGCCATTTCTCGCGCAATGCGGCGGATGGTGTCGGCGGAAATTTCCGTAATTGGCTCTGCCCATTCTGGAGTGTATTTTTGTACCCGTTGTTTGAGTTCATCAAAACCAATGGTTTGTTCAGCAACAAATTTCTTATTATAAAGTTCTTCGTTGACGACAACGTGGATCATTGCTAATAGAAAAGCATGATCAGTCAGCGGACGGATGGCATAGTATTCATCGGCTTTAGAGGCTGTGATGCTATAGCGTGGATCGCAGTATACGACTTTTGCACCGTTGGCAACACCGTTCACCCAACCCAAGGTTTCACCATTATGCAGAGATTCGGTGACATTACGCCCCATCATCAGAAAGTATTTACAATTTTCCAGATCGATGGTTTCGTTACCGGTGAGGTTGCGCCCGGTTACCATCATATTAGAAACACCGCGTGGTCCACAACAGAGTCCAAAGACGGGACTGGTGGTATTTGGCGTACCGAAGGCATGGGCAAGACGGTGATAGGGTTTTTCCCAAGTACCATGACCGATCATAGCCAGTGCTTGAGGGCCGTACTTTTCTTTGATCTTTTTGAGTTCCTTAGCAACCGTGTCCAAGGCTTCGTCCCAAGTAATGCGCTTCCATTCGCCGCTGCCGCGCTCTCCTACGCGCTTCATGGGATATTTGAGACGATTGGGGGCATAAGCCACCATCAATCCGGCATTACCTTTACCGCAAACGACTCCCCAGTTATTGGGATGTTCTGGATTGCCGTCGATTTTCACGGCGCGACCGTCACGGGAGCGAATTTTCAGGCCGCAGCGCCAGTAACACATGTCACAAAAGCCAAATACTTCCGTGGTTTCTTTCAATTTTTCGTGTTCGTGGGGCGCATTAATTCTTGCTAAGGCTTGGCTAGGAAGCCCTGCGATACTCAAGGCAGTACCGCCTACCGTCGCGCCCAAAAAGGCACGGCGAGACGGGTCAAATTTGTTGTGGGTACTCATTCAATATTTTCTCCTGAGTGTCTGAATCAATCAATTGATCAAGAAAATCAGCAGCTAAACGATAGTATGGTGCTGGTTTAGCTGCGCGTAGGGCCGCTGTGAACTGCGGTGTCCAGCGAGCCAAATGCTGTTCCAACAATTGTTGTTGTGTTTGCTGTGTATCTTCCTGGCTGGCAAGATATGCCATAAATTCCAGTTCAGAGACGATATGGTCAGGCAATAGGCCACTGTTTTCAGCGATCTCAACGCCGTGACTTGCCATCATTTCTTGGATTTCTAAGGAAGATTTGCCCATCAGGCGTTGATCTTCATCCAGCCAATACGATCCAAAGGGCTGCACAACTACATTAGGAAAAGCTAGTATAAATAGTCGGCTATATTCTGCCTCAAGTTCCTCGTTATAGTTCAATTGTGGTTCTAAGGCGATCAGAGTTTCCCGCCAAGGGGCATATAATAATTGGGCAAGTAAGCCACGCTGCATTTCCAGACGTGCTGGTGTTGGCTGATTAAACAGCCCACTAGCAAAAAGATAAAGCTGGGGTCGCATTTCCAGTTCAAACCTATTGTTGTGAGTTGCCTTTTTTAGATGCGTATTTTTCGAAATAAAATATTAGCAAGTTTAATGAAAAAGTAAAGTTTTTTTTATACATTAATCATCAAATGGCTCCATTTATAGTGATTATTTTAACTGTATTTTTTAAGATAAATGATTAAATATCAAAAATATTTGTACACGCAAATATTACAATGTTTTAATATAAAAATATAATAATAACTAACACATAAAAATAATAGTATTGAAATAAAAGCGATTTTCAAATTAAAATTAAATATGAACTACAAGGATGTTATATAAGCAAGGATAAACCGAAGCCTTAGGCTAGGGCAACCGTGAGGGATTGCCCCTACGGTAGGGGCAATCCCTTGTGGTTGTCCTAAAAACCTAAACTCGCCTTTTTTCTTTTAGGAATCAGGATTTGGTTTAACGCTTGTTAAGCTCTAATGCTCAAACAGTTGATTTCGTCTAGTTTTTTATTCCACATCTTTTTATCCACTCCTGATGTCCTCCTTCCTTTGTTGTTGGTTCGTATTTTGATGGCAATTCATTATGTTGACCACCTTTCAGGGCATTCTGCATATCCCATTCGCCAATATTTCCGAGAGCCAGCTTTTCTTCTAGCCGACTACCACGCTGGCTCGTGCAGGGCGTTGAAGGCGGATCTTTAGGCCAAACGAGTCGCATAACATAATTCTTGTCGTTATTGAAAAAGTCCTGAAAAAAACGATAGCCACGATTCACCGAGTTGAGTCGTGGCTTTTTTTATTCCTTATTCAAATAAAATCGGATCAATGGCGTTGTGAGCAGTTAATTAGTAAGTAATAACAACTAAAAGAGGAGGTAACAATGTCATTTCTGTGGGAACTGTCTTTACAGTCGAATAATTTTCCCGATAACATCGAATGTCGCATCTGGGAAAAAGCAATCAAGCGAAAATCAGAGAATTTATCCCTGATGAACTTTGGAGCTATTGTCGTGCGACTCGTTAGTCCTAATCAGCTGATACAATTTCTCCGTTGAAACAAAGACTTAACAATAAAACTTCAAGCCTGGTGTGAGATGCTAAAAGTCTATCTCACCTGTTGAGGACTCCAACAGAAAG
>Ga0209780_1002774_pt1 | contig 12670 bp, 7 predicted proteins | sample WorMetexBAHAMAS2_FD_187384 | JGI IMG/M metagenome (GOLD analysis project Ga0209780, IMG submission 187384) | Marine gutless worms symbiont microbial communities from Max Planck institute for Marine Microbiology, Germany - Inanidrilus exumae... | ecosystem: Host-associated > Annelida > Digestive... | reverse complement strand
CCCATCACTTTAAATTGCTTTCTCATATTTTTGTACCGTGTCCTAGAAGCTACTTAGCTTATGCCACGTTAATCAGTACGTTCTACTACTACTACTACTACTACATTGTAACCTCCCCCAGTAGTGTCCGGGGCAAAGCCCCAGCCGCTGTTGATTTTAGTGTGGTAGTGAAGCACCAAAAATTGTGTCTTGTAACAAGTTTTTCCTAACTGTGACAAACCCTTTTGCCTCCCCATAGATCTGCCACAGTATCCACATAGATACATATCAGTCAGACATCAGCACTTGCAAGAAACAGCTCAACTTACTATGAATAACTACACATACATCAACGCAAGTTTCAAATGTTTATCAACTACTTTACACTGTGTTCTTCTACACGACTACTTCATACATCATTTCACCTACCTGTTCTCACTCTTTTGATACTTAACCGAAATAATACAATAACTGTTTAATAAGCTTCAAAAATGAATCACCTTTAAGAGTTTTCTGTACTTCTTCATTGCAAGAACAGTAATTTCGGCTTCGTCTTTTGACGGAGAAAATTCTTTAGTCAAAGATTCTCGATTTGTGGCAAACCATTCTTCAAATCCTAACCTATCCAACGTGCCACAAACAACATCAGTGCCATTGTGGCTGTCATATCTATAGCAACAACAACAACAACAACAACAGTGGTATGGCCTTTACACAGGTGAACCTATGAATGTTAGATGGCACCCCCAGCTAAGAACTGGAAAATTTTGTCCAAGCATATCTATAGTTATCAGTACATGCAAAGCCTTGCCGATGTACCCCCGAACAGTGTTTCATGCCAACGGCCCATACAACTGACTTTCTATACTCAAATGAGCACCAATAAATATTAACACATTAACAAGGGCTCGTAACGATTAAAAATTTTATTTGGTTAGTCAAATGCCTTTAATGGTTAATTAATCAACTAAAACTGATTAAAGTCAGTAATTCAATAATGGCAATTGCACATTTTTCATGGTTATGCCTTAGAATAAAGGTAGTATTAAATCACATAAATTACTGCAATCAAGCATGTCCAAAGGTGCTTACTTGTCAGCAGCAGTAGATTCCACAGCCGTTGCCATTGACGACGACAATGATGCAGGCTTCTTTCCAGATAAAAACAATTTCATCTGTGGCTGTTCCTACAGCATTAATAACGTCCATCATTCATTCAGTTGCAGAGGTACGACCAGCAGATAACTACTGCAAAGCTGCAGTCTTTAAGGACATCAAAATTACATCAACATAATTGCAACAAATGTTACTGCACAAAATTCAATCAGTCCAGGTGTAACGCTCTTCTCAGTTCTCAGAGCAGCATTCTGCTTATTAGCAAAATACAAGTAGCAAACAATAAAACATGAGAAAAATAAAAACAAATCAAAAGGAAATAAATGCAATGAAACCAAAATCCAATTTCATCACATTATAAAATACTAACAAGCAACAAAACAAACTGGGTCTATTTATATCATCCATGAAGCCGACATAGAAAATGTCATGTATATTGCTACACGCCAAGCCGTGTTACAGATCTGCAGACTGCCAATCTGAATGTCAGCAACTTGTACATATGCTGGCTACTTTTAAACTCTTATGGATGATGTGTGTGATGGCCACAATGAGGACACTATTACTCAATTATGTAACATCAGGTTATGCTGGGATGCCATAAGTCCAAATTAGGAAACATCAGGACTGGAGGGATTATTCACAGACTAAATGTCATTGTTAACTCTAAACCAAAGGCATCAATGCAACAAGTTTATAATTACTGGATATTTATCATCACTGGATATTTTGATTTCTCCTCTCGACTCTCGAACATACTAGAAAGCCAAGACATTAACAACCAATTATGCTTCGCTAGGACCTTCATAACCCACTAAACAGAAAAGCAAAGTATATGGTATATCATGATTTACAGCAAAAAGTATATAGAAGTCATTAAACAGAGTGAACCTTCTTGCTGCGTGGTGCTGATGATGGGGTAAATTTTGTCGCTGCCGATGCTGACGTTTTGCCCTGTCTGGATCTGTCCATGCTGTCAAACACCGATGATCCTTTGCTATGACCAGGCGTCACTTTGCCAGAGTCACCGGCCACCTGCCATGTTACATGCGACCATTACCTGTAACTTTAGTAACGAGAGTCATAATAACAATGAAAACAAGAGGCTGAGCTATCACAGAGGGACTGTGTGACACTCTATGTCAGTGCAAATTTTGTCAACTGCTATACAAGTGTATGAAAAATTCCATTGGAAAAGGCTTGCAACAGGTGAATGACCTTGAAAGTAACTCAAGGTCATTGGGATTGCCACCACTTGGTTGGTTGGTTGGTTGATTGGGAGATTAACGTCCCCTTTCAGCACAAAAATAGGCTACATCAGGGACATGGTCTTGGGTGGAGGTTTAGTTCCGCTAGGTTGAGGATGGCCAATGATACAGTAACCTCCCGACCTTGTTGCATTTTTGTTCAGCGACGACCCAAAATGGGAAAGGATAGGGGAGGCTCATTTAAGTTATTATGCTAGAATCTACAATAGGGTGGAAACTATCCAACCACCACAAGACCAAGACCTATTTATCAGTTCAATGTGGTATCTTGTGTAATTGCTGTTCTTCAGTTCCTATAACATATGAGTGCTTAATATGCTTTCTGTGTTGGTCTGGCTTTGGAATGTTCCTTTTAGGTAAAATTCATGAGAAGCATCCGTGGGACCTCCCACCCACAGTACCAGACTGCCCATGCACCCCCAATTACCACCATTTGAAAGACCATATATTACTTCCTATAAGTGTTCTGTCGTTACAACGTCTATGTCTTGCACCATTTCTAAGATATTACCACTTCTACGATGTATGTCACTGTCTGTGACCTTCAGACGTCCTTCAGAGTCAATAAAGCAGTTGAAGTTACCAGCCACATGCATTTTCCTATTCATGTGTAAACATATTGTGGTTAGTAAGTGCTATATTCCCAATATATGGGACTTGGAAAATAACTGTCAGCTGCAGTGGAGATCACAACACATGATGTGTCTTATTTAAAAAAAACTGTTTTGATGTGTCTTATTTAAAAAATAAAACTGTTTAAATTTTGCTCAGAATTAAAAACTTAAGTACTAGTGAACAGTGAAATGACAACCAAACAGTAATGGAAAACAGGCGTGAATAAACTGATTGTTTTATGAGACAAATACAACAGATGACAGTATAAATTACCTTGAATGGATTTTTCTTCATCGTCTGTGAGTCAGATATGGACGCTATCGTTGCCATTTTGCTCTCATCTTTTCTTGACAAGAATGCTGTACAGCATCAACACATAAGCCATGCGCACACAAATTTGTTTTATCACACGTGCAAAACAAGCATATTTCTGTGCAAAAAATGTACATGATGTTGAACCACTGGCAGTTAGCTGAAACACTTCGAAAACCTTTATTTCACTATGAAAATATGATAGCATGATTATGATTAATAAATAAAATAACAAACAAAATACAGTAAGATTTCGTATTTTCAAAACAGACACACACTCATCACGAGGGCTCCTGTGTCAATGTGAGATCTTCCTGGATTAACAATGACAGCTGACATCAATAACTTGCACAGGCTTCAGCAAGATTAGAAACCAGGTTTTCTGAGTGAACGTGAATACATCATCTTAACCAATAAGCTATGGCTGTTCGACATACAGTAACATACACATACATCAACCACATTCTAGATGAATCAGGGCTACACGTCGTTCTCAACCTCAAATTTTGTGCAGCCAGATGCTGCACCGGACTCCAAACGGGCGAAATGCTCACTATACCTTATAGTTTCTTCAATACCAATGGACTCCAGATGTTGCTATCTTTACGTATGTTAAGTAAAAACATTTGTAAAGTGCCGTAATCACTTAAGTGTTAGCTGCTAGGGGTGGTTAAAAACATGGTGACTCTCTGATACAAGTACCGATAGAAGTATGTCATGTAATTATTACAAACGACGTACTAGGCAATGGACGTAGGACAGGACTTTCAAAGCGACCCTGCATCTCGTCATGATCTTTGACCTGTACGTTGATGGCACTGTCGTCATCATCGTCGACGTTTCTGTTTGCGAAGCCGTTTTCAGCATGATGACTGTTCATACTGTGACGACTGTGGTTCCACCGTGACGATGCATCAGATTCACTGACACATAACATTAACATTTCAATAAACAACTGGCGATGTTACTTGTAACAGAAAATTAATTAATTCAAAATATTCAAGTCAATAATTGTAAAAACAATTTTTCCAATGTAAATTTCCAGAAATATCTAACACAAATAAGCGAATACGTAAAACATCAAAACTGGGCTAAAACTGTGACTTTTTGACATTCGTTTATGGTCTGCAGCACCATAAATATCATCTCGGTTATTATTATTATTATTATTATATTCTACTACGTCTATGAAAACTTCATGACAAAATCCAGTTATCATTATTATGGTGTCGAACATCATAAAAGGTGGAAATAACAAAAACTTTTTTTTAAAAAGCACACATAAGAAGCAGTACATAAAGTTTTGTTCGGTTTCAATCATCTGCTCTTCGTCGGCTTTCATCTGTGCAATATTGCCGAGCCGCTCCGCAAGCTGCATCAGGTGCAGTCGACTTGCATACTTGATTGCAAGCTGGACGGTTCGTGAGTCGGGCATCAACTCACACAGCTCAGACGCTTGCATCTCTCGACCGGACTTGCACGCAAGCTGCACAAGCAGAGACAACTACGGATATTAAGCAATTAATTTTTTAAATCGTGTTAATCGTGTGATTAATTATTTTAATCGAACGTTAATCGCGCTTAGCACACATTTCCTTTGTGTTATATAGGTGTAGTGATAACACAGGTTACAGAGGTGTAGGGGTAATGAATGACCAGTGATGTGAAGACGCCTCCGTGGATGCGTCCGCAAGCTCTTTGCACGTCCGCGGATGCAACTTAACGTGTAGCTGCAAACACGGATGGCCGGACACTGACGCGTCCTTCGAAGGTCGTCAATTGCAAGTAATGTCCGTGCTTAATGAATGTTGATTTTCAGTTTCGAGTTTGGAATAAACTTACCATTCTGTATTCTGTACAACTCGTAACATGATTCATTCCTTTCGCACTAAAGTGTTTAAGTCCAGAGTTCATTGCTGAGATTACTGCTATTAAGACTGGATACCGATACCCTACCGTCCGCGGACACCTGTCGTTGGACAGCTGCGAACGCGGACGGTATTTCTGCGGATAACAAAATATCCACGTCTGCACATCTCTGTGAATGACATCTCTGCATAGAAATTAGATGGCATTGGCTTCACTGTGATTGGCATTAGCAGGCAGTGAGTTGCAGATAACATACGCGGACCAGCAGCGTGAAGTCCCATCTCATACAATGACAGGTCAGAACTATTAAATGCCGAAGTTAATTGTATTCAGGAGAATTATAATTTTACATCATAACCTTATGGTTAGGACAGACAGAAAACACAGCCAGCCAAAACTGGTTACACACTGCAAAAAGGCGCATCAAAGATTCCTGAAGTGTGACAGTAGTTTCTGCTTTTGCGTTCTCGTCAACCGTCTTTCCTTCAGTTCGTCGACGCTCAGTGTGTTCACCAAACAACACGGCGCGCCAGTATCCTTCCTGTCACGTAACACAGCTGGTCAATGTCCTACAGACTACCAATGACAGCAGTGTACGTACAATTACAGAGTTCCAATCTCCACAGAACACATACGTACATGTAGACAGAACAGCCGTTTTCAAGCAAACCTGGTCAGCCGGTTGTGCCTTCATTTTTTCCCTGCCAATTCTGTGCATCTCCTTGGTAGGATAGACCAAAAGTTTTCATATCCCCATAACAAATCTCTGTAGCAGCCAAAATTCCCCTCCATCAAAATATATGACTGCAGACAAAAAATGTGCAGCATGGTTTAACTTAATGAAACAAAATTAGACAGATTGGAAGCTCAAAAAAGACTGTGTTAAGGAAGATATTAACTGTTTTTTTGTACCAAGAAGACACACATATCAACATTTTTTATATACTCCATAACAAACGTCTTCCTCAGGCGTCCCTGCTGTGTAACTCCATCCAGCTCCATTACTGTACAATGTTTGATACAATTTTTATGTTCAACATATCCATACTACCTAATTCTAAATTTCTTGACTATTTCAATTAGAGATGCACCGATAACTGGCCGATTGCCGATAAGCGTTATCGGATGATTAGTATGTTAGTATCGGTCAACTGTCGTTTACACAATTGGTAAGTACAAGTTTTTATTACATGATGTGGGGAACTTGGTTTGTTTTAATATACGAAACTCCGATTGTAGAATTCAAAACTCGACTCAGTATTCAATAACTTATTACACAGACCCATAAAGAAGCCTACTACAGGCTAGCATGGTAGATGACTGACGGACAGCAGTTTACTGGCAATTATAAAGTAGCATTCACACTGCGGCCGTTGAAGGCCATAGCACGCCCACAATCGAACGTGTGTGAATGCGGAGAATGGTCTAAAAACTGACCATTAAAGGCGTGCTATATGCGGCCGTCGACCACCGTTACGTACGTAACGTGCGACGATCGCAACATGCGCGTTACGACCGTAATGAGCGACCATGGCCGAAGTAAGAACGCTACTTAACAAAGCGGACACACAGAGTCGAGGGGGGAAGTAAGTGACCGGCAAACTGTGAGAACGGAGACAGCTGCAAAGTCCTAGCATGTACTCGTCATCGCGCCAGTGTCCTTCACTTCTTCCCGACGCCGGACGACAACCTACACCGCCGACTGACGCGCCGGGACTGGCAGCTCGGGCGCATCTGACTTTAATGTTCCCAGGCGCTGAGTAATTCCCGTTTGACGGCGGCGATGTCCTTGCGACAGTTAGCACGTTGCACGCGGCTTATGCGATTGAAGATAATTATTTTAGTAAAGCTGCTGTATTCTCGTAAAAAAACTGTCTGATGTTGCGGATACGATATGATCTGATACGATGCGGTAGATTACTTTACGTGGGCTCAAAGGCTGACGAGATGGCCAGCTTAATCTAGCGCACGTATGGCACAGAAACGAAAAATGTGGACCAGCATGGCAGCTTCGTGAATCTACATCTACTGATTAATCAACAGCACAATCGATGTATCTGCGCTACGCCCGAGTAATGATGAAACGATACCGCCGACAGGCCACCTACCACCAGTCACGGCGCTACACCAGGACACACCAGATCATATGACCTTGCTGTACGCCCTGGATCAAGTTACGTGAATCGAGTTTCAAGTTGGTGAAATTCTAGTCGAGATCCGAGTTGCAAACCGAAGCTTCAAATAATTTAAATCTTTGTTTGAAAGGGGATGAGTCACTTTGAGCGCAAATTTCAGGAAGAATAGGGGGTCGCCCACCAAAGACCGTTGGCGTCAGAAAACTAGATTCCCTGGACTATCACGTGACGTTGTTTGCGTGATCCAAGGTTTAGCCATATTAGTAGTACACTAGTCCTATTTATTTTTACTCCTTTTTTCATTATATTTCAGTTACAGTTCTGCACAGAAGACTAAGCTGGCAACCAATCTGCTTGTTAATGCACATTAACTATTTCTAATTGTATAGTGTCGTTATTGACTTAAGCAGCTATTACCTATTCAATTGAAATTAAGCAAATTCCATGAAACTGACCTCAAGAGTCCCTCTGTCAGTTGCCATTTCACAAAACGGCAACTGAAATGGCAAGAGTAGCAATGTCGGCCGTGGCAGCACTGGCGGATACTTAGCACCTTTGCACAGCACCGCTCTAAGAACATTCCACAAGCATTCTATTATCACACATAGGACATCACAGAACAACCTTCAGACAAAATAAATGCTCTAACATATGCACTTTTCATGCAGGATCAAACAAGATCACCAACGTTGCATTAACTGGTCAGCATGCAGAGTAAATTTGTTAAAATAACTAGAACTGTAAGAAATGCCAAGCAGGATATCTGCATATCCTACATCAACATATAATTAGTATACTCATCTAAATATCACTACATTATATCCTACAAGGATGAACAGCATGCTATATTAATCAAGATACAGTTAGCTGTCAACGTATAAACATCAATTTTTACCTACTGAGTAGAAGGTAATGAACTATCCTGATGAAACTGGCACAGTACCCCCATAAACCCCGAAAATTTCCTTAACATTCAGCAAAAGATACACCCAAACAGGGCGACTTTACTTCCAAAATTAACAGCTTCTATGGGCCTATGCACATGCCAGAAAGTTATAAAAGTGAAAAATTACACGGAAGATATGATCATGATAAACAGACCTTAAATAGAAACTGAAAATGACAACAAAAACAACTGCAGACCTTAGTTGCTGAGGGTTTTCCCGTAGTCCGACAACCCACATTGTATCGAGCTTGCCTTTACACTATCAACAACACGTAAACATCATCATACAGGTACGGTCAACAGCCAACACATACGTCAATCTGATCATGATACGTCATTCTTATGTGATTTGCATAATGCTAAATGACAATTTACGTGATAAAAACTGTCAGATAGTACTCATAATAAAAGAAGTGACACTGACTATCCCAAGGTAGTGATTAATCAGACTTAGGGCAAAGTTAAATAATAATAATAATAATAATACAACATTTGTATAGCGCCATAGTGTCCTATGCGGGATGCAGAGGCGCTTGAACTGCAATACTGGTAAATTTTAGCTCTAGTGAAAGTCAAGACAAAAAACGTCCATGTGGATCACAAATTGTATGCTACACAAGGCAGAACAGCAAATGCTGTCCATACAACGAAATTACAGTAAACAGACAAAAATACAACAACCATTCAACGGCCATTTACAAGGACCACCCTGGTGATCAGGCACCATACAGTAGGCTGACCATACAGTAGGCTGCAGGAACACACTGCAGGAAGGCTGATGTTGTGCTGTCAATGAGACAGTACGCCGCAAAGCCAGATCTTCCACATCGAGTGGCAAACCGGGGACCAAAACCTCCCAACAAGAGTTGGAATCCTGCTAATTTACAGCATCCAAACTGACAATCCAACGGGATACCAGCTCACTTGGGTCACCAGTGCCTCCATCTCCATTGTTTCAACTATTATTTTTCATGTCAGATGCTCTTCCTGCCACAAAACATTCAATTTATTCTGCCTGAAACAGACATGAGCTCATGCTGGATTTCATAACCTGCGGCTTGGTTACTTATTGATTGGTTTACTTATATCCCCTCAATGCCCTGATATAGAACATATGGCCCATAAATTCCCTAATCAGCACTGCCCAACTGATGCAGACCTAACTTGGAATAATTCTGGACCAGCAAGCCTGACAAAGACAAATGGGAAGTCACTGTAATAATAATTAGACAGATGTTCAAAAGCTAACATGTTGCCTCAAGTTTGCAACTTCGACCCAGGTTTTGCCGAACCCAGAACTCAACATGCGGACGTTGCCAGCAGAGTCAACACTGTACGGCGTTCCTTCAGCAGTAAACCTGCCACAGCATATTTTAAAGCAAACATGCACATATATCAAATATTTCATGAAGTACAACAACGTGCAAAAATCTTATGAATTTACTTTAGTACCTGGTATTGTTTATTAACCCTTTGACTGGCAACCGCGCCATAAGGCACGTGCGATCTGTAGCTGTAGACCTTCACTGCCTTATGGCGCAGTTGCCAGTCAAAGGGTTAAAAGATAATTCTAAATGACAATCCAATCAAAACATTCTAAAATACTAAATCTAAATTGCAGTCTAGTTTTTAAAATATTCAGGTGAAAAAACACACTAGATCAATGAAAGATGGCTAGTAAAGCTCTGATAACAAGAATGTTGGTACTCCTTACTGTCAGCCGAAATGTACACTGGCCGATTCGTATGCTGCCCCATGATGAGTCACTGTGAGTACGCTGACAGGACAGGACAGACAGACGGACGGACGGACGGATACTAGACCATTAAATTATGCTTTCTGCTAAACGCAGCCAATATAATAATGATATCACAGCAACAACAACTGTAAATAGTAATGAGAAACCAAAACCAAAAAACAGCAGAAGATTACCCTAGGGATGCAAGAGTGGACCTGGCACTCAGTGGAAGATGGTCAACATAAGGCGGCAACCTTCTCCCACGCACCGAAATCACACGAACAGTGAGACACTGATCACCAAGTACTCCTACTCACACGCACGTATACAAACCATTTTCACCACGATCCTCAAGCCATTTGTCCTTTGTTTCCCAGGGATGACCAGCACACAAACATTTTATGTGGTCAGAGGCCCATTGTGAAGCCGCCACAAAGACTCACTCGCTGCAACTCAGCGTTTCTTCATCCACCATCCATCACCTGATACTGTTCATCTGACATCAGCTTGTCAATTCCAGTAACCAAGTGCACCGTTACAGCATTAATGCACGTTCAAACGGTGATAATAACTGCAATTATACCAATCAATTCACAAACATAATCATTCCACACACACTGAGTCAAACAAGCAATCATCCTAATGGCGGCAAAAGTGCTGTCAGCCCACTTTTTTGCCATTTAGACAAACTATTTGTCCTTTCCAGGGATTAGACCACGGTAGTTAATAGGCAGCCGATGATGTTCTATTCACGTCTACTACCACTCACTTGGTTTTCATGATAAAACTACCAATGTAAAGTTTTCGGACTTGAGGACGTTGTGGTCATTTCTAATGTCACACGGCCACTCTAACCGATGGATTCGACTTCCAGTATAATTTCCTATTGTGTTCTATAGTACCAGTTCTAAAACGAACCATTTTGGAGCTAGGGTATGGAAGAGACAATTAAACAGACAGCAACGTTGCTTAATACCCCTGCTTTGGTACGGGACAAACTTTGTAACTTTTCCAAACGGTGGGCAACACTATAGTGACAACCTTTTCTGTCAGCATGGTGCCAACAATATGGAGACATCTCAACACCAACCGAGCCCGCTGTGCTGAACAATCATCAGCTTGTCGTCGGAGGCAGCCATGGATACAACTGGTCCAGCGATGCTGAACAGCTGCAGCTGGATGCCAGTGATGGAGAAGATGCGGACAATACGCTGGTCCGTTGCTGCAGCCAACCAGTCTCCACCGAGACAGATCACCTACACACGTGTTATACTGTCATCACCCAAAAGTTCTCAGAACTACATTCACCAACTAGGACTTGCACCGAACAGTGTTTACTTTTAGTACTTCCTTTAAGGCTGTTGAGCAATTAATTTTTAAAATCACGTTATTAATTATTGTAATCGCACGTTAATTGCGGGTTTAACGCACATTTCCTTTGTGTTGTGATACAGGTGTAGGGGCAATGAATGACCAGAGATGTGCAGACACGTCCGCAATGCATTTCGTACATCCGCGGAGTAATGCGGACGCAACCTTGCGAGTAATTGCGGACGCGCATGCAGACGGCCGGACACTGACGTGTCGCGTCGTTTTAAGGGACCTCATTTGCACGTAGTGCGCATGCTTAATGAACGTTTATTACATGCAGTTTCAATTTTGAAATCAACTAATGGTTTGAAATAGGCCTAATCTGTATAACTCATAACACCATCGATTCCTTTCGCACTGAATTTTTTTTCAGTCCATGACAGAACAGAGTACATTGCTAAGAATGGATACTGATGGTCTGCAGACGTCCATGGATGCCTGTCATTGGACAGCTGCAGACATGGACGGTATATCTGTGTATGCGGCTGAACATGGAAGCCAAAATGTCCCCATCTGCACATCTTTGTTAATGACGTCTCAGCATAGAAATTAAACAGCATTGGAATTAACAGAATGTTTCATCGTAGAATAGTACAAGAAGCTCAGCTATGCCAGAGGGACCGCATGACACACTATGTCAGGGACTCGTTTGTGGAACAGTTTGCCGATAACTCTGTGGCAGATCTCTAGCTTCAGACAGTTAGGCGATATCTTAAAAATCATTTATTTGGGATTTAAGATCACAGCGCAGTGTGACGCATGATTTTCTATAGTATATAAATATTCTTAGTTACTTAAATATGTGCCATGTTTCACGAGGTTTAGGAGCTAGAAAGGTTGCAAACAGCAAGTGACCTTCAGGGTCATGTAAGGGCATTGGCAATGGTGCCATTAGATAGGCCACATACGATTTCCTATTAGACTTCCATTGCAACCATGTCTCTATCTTGCACCATTTCCGAGATATTATCACTTATTTCTCAAAACTTAGAGGTCACATGACACGTGACCCTGAACACGTCCCTTTCAGTGGTAGCATCAGTGAGACAGCGGCTCCCACAGTAAGACGGATGTCTGAACACTGGTACAGTGGATGAAACTATAAGGATACTTACCTGCTGAACACTGGTACAGTGGATGAAACTATAAAGATACTTACCTGCTGAACACTGGTACAGTGGATGAAACTATAAGGATACTTACCTGCTGAACACTGGTACAGTGGATGAAACTATAAGGATACTTACCTGCTGAACACTGGTACAGTGGATGAAACTATAAGGATACTTACCTGCTGAACACTGGTACAGTGGATGAAACT
>Ga0209780_1002773_pt1 | contig 12673 bp, 5 predicted proteins | sample WorMetexBAHAMAS2_FD_187384 | JGI IMG/M metagenome (GOLD analysis project Ga0209780, IMG submission 187384) | Marine gutless worms symbiont microbial communities from Max Planck institute for Marine Microbiology, Germany - Inanidrilus exumae... | ecosystem: Host-associated > Annelida > Digestive... | reverse complement strand
GAAATTCTGTAGCAGATTCATAAATACAGGACTTAATGCGCAGTACTTGCCTAGCTATCATCTTGATAGGAAGTCATATATGAGCTTTCGATTAGTACCAAAATCGTCTGCAGAGGGACCGCGCGATGCCACCGATATATTATATAACTGCGAGATGGAAATTCTGTAGCAGATACTAAAATTCAAGACTTCATGCGCAGTACTTGCCTATCTATCGTCTAATTTGTTAAACAAAGTAGGTTTTTCTCTTTATCGGTATTTTGGAGTAGGCCTACGTGTGTGCGATATCGTCGTTAACAAGTTCACGTTCGCTATCTCATCTCCTGATGAGTTCTTGTATAATCCTCCAGATACATATACAACTATGGGGAAACCCGTAGGGTAGAATTTTAGAGTGTCAGGAGGAACTGCGACCAAAGAATGGAAAATTCACTGTTGGAATATTGCTACAACATTAGGGCCAGGGTAACAGGTAGGCCCATCACTATCATGGTACGTTGCTATATAGAGTAAGAATTACCTGGCTTCAAGACTGATTGAGTTAAGGTTTCATGTCCCACTCAACACAGAATAGGTTATTTTGGACATGTCCTTCCCAGCCAATATCTTGGCCTGGTATTGAAGAAACTTAATCCAACACAACAAAAGCAAGCGACACAGGAATAAAACGATCTAAGCAAACTCAAAAAATACAAAATGGTAAACCTAAACAAATGCACATGAACAAAATCTAAACCCAAACCAACATACAAAAACGCTGCGGTTCGAGTTCCGAGACTCAGTACGTCAATGCGAATTCTGAGAACAGGAACTCCAAAACAAGATCTAAGTGTCGGAACTCAATCCTAACCATAACCGGAACTCGTTTTGGAGTTCTGACACCGTGTGAATGTACAACAGACGGCGCCATTTGTCTAAACTCCGCTGTAATTAAGAAATAAGCCGCAATTTAACAATTTCTTAATCTCTATAATAAGCAACTACTAAATAACTGTAAAACTATAATTCCCTAACCGTACAGTAAATCATAACCATACTTACGGTTAAAAGTAAAACACCATATAATAAAAGCGGACATAAAAATAAGTTGAATTTTTCATGCAGGGTATGTGGGCCTTGCCACCTTGCCAGGGTGGCCTTTTGATATTACAGATAAAGAATATCATTGACGTAGTGTGATTTTCGTTAATGAAAACTAAAACGAAAACGAAAAAATAATGAAAACTAAAAAGAAACTATAACGAAAAAATAAAAAACGAAATAAAATGAAAACGAAAAAAATTCAAAACGAAAACGATAATAACGCTGACAACAGTTCTCTGAAGGCGGCACAGCGGCGACTGGCCGACTGCGTGTACTTATGTCCAAGATCGCCACTGATCTGATTTCAGCCCCAGCGTCACAGGATTATGCTGAACGCCTGTTTAGCATATGTGGCGACCTGATGGCGGGCAAGCGGAACAGAATGGCAAAAAACCTTAAACGTCGCGTATTTCTCCGAATGAACTTGAAGTACATTTGATAATGTGAACCCGGTAAAAGGTCATGAGTGTACGATTTTAACAGCTGATTTTAACAGTGACAGATATGATTCTGAGTGTATGATGATGATAATGATGACGACGACAATCACGATTAACTCTGTGTATGTGCTGTATATGCCTTATTGTTATTGAACAGTAAGTAAAACCAAGACTAAAATTAGATGAAAACTAAAACTGAAACGAAAAATACTGTAAAACTAAAACAACAGTAAAATGAAAAAATAACCAGAAAACTAAAACTACAACGAAAAAATATTGAAAACAAAAATAAAACTAAAAAATATTCTTACAACGAAAATGAAAACTAAAACTAAAAAAATAAATCAAAACGAAAATCACACTGCAGTGATGTGCATTCAGCTGTCGAAAAGGGTTTATTTTGGGGAAATATAAGAAAAGAGGGGTATAGTCTTTTTGGTGGGTAAACAAGTAATAGTTTCGACACTCAGAACTCGTATTGAAGTTCCGACTGTCTGAACTCAAACCACTTCGAATTTAAAAACTGGGGACACACAGAGATTATTTGGCACACTTTCAATCAACGAAGTGGATATGTAGCCACTCACCGGCCAAATAGTCACTGTGCTATTTTGCCGGCAACTGGTTCAGTAGTGCATCAACTATTTTGCCGGATTTGGCGTGAATATATTTACGTCACATTACCTCACTATTTGGTTATTTGTTTCATGCCCACAAAAGACCTAGCCCCTTTTATATACATACCCCACAAATAATGATAATTGATCAATTTTTTCTTGCTATCATTTGATCAATTTCATCTTGCTGAGCAGAGTCCAGCTAAATCAGCAAACGGGTAGTGCAATTATTCGCTTCACCCATAAACCCTAATGCGCACCTCCACGAAAAATTCCTGTTATAAATCCAGAAGAACCTTTTAGTGGGTGTCAACAAAGTGCGCATAAATGTTATGGTTTAGTAGGGTTAGGGTTAGTTTTAGGATGACTGTAAGGTATACTGTGTCGGTTAGGGTTAGTGTTAGGATCAGTTTAGTTTGACTGGTTAGTGGTAGTATTTTAGTTGCATTATGTGTCGCCATCTGGTGAATGAATTAATATAACTGGCAACTGGTTAAATAGCCGCGATTTTATTTTGCTGGTGACCGGCTAAATATCCTCTGCCTTCTATCAAACAGTAACTGAAACCAAACCCTTAGACTAACCCTAATCCTGACCCTATTCACCCTACTGAACCATACTAACCCAGCGTGCGCCCATACTAGTGTCCACGTATGCGTATCATTATGCACAACTGTCGTACACAGATAATCATCATAGCCCAGACGCTGTCTAATGGATACGTGCATACTGTACTGTCACGCCCTGAGCGGTGTGCACACCCTCCCCATCGTCGTGATACGCGGTCTAGAACTAAAGGCTGTGGCAACGGGGAATAACATCAGCAGCCGGTATACTAATGATACTAACATAATTATTCAATTCTACAACACTCATTGAAGACTTATTAAATATTTCATTTCCTGTATCTTTTATTCCTTCCATAATGGAGCTTATGCACTTAATGAACTAAAAAACAGATGTAAGTAGTAAACCATGTAAACAATCACACATAATTAAAGATTCTTTGCACGTTACGGTAAAAGTTCAGCGTAGTGATGGGCGATACTGATAGTATACCGTGGAACAATCTGCGGTACTGGTACCGCCGTCGGTGCCGAGGTCACGATACTTTATGATACAGTAATTAGATCCGCGATATCATAAATACTGCAATAGCTGGAGTATTGACTCAACCTTGAGCACAGCTAGTGCATCATCATCTAGCAAATTGCAGAAGAACGAGTTTTTGTTACGACCAATACGATACGTCATGATACGATATATTTACCTGCAATCAACGCTGCAAGAGGTTGCAGTTAGCTTAGTGGGCGGCAGAGAAAATTAACCGTGCTTTCCGTGTGTATTAAGCACATCATGCGCTACTTGTCAATGCTAGATGCCATATGCTAACAGCTGAGAATGTAGACATACATTTTGGACAAACATTTGTAGGAGTAAAATTCAACGTTTGTGTTTATACAATCTGTCACTGATGGGGAGCTAAGAAATCTGTTTAATCAAAAGCAAATTTTATTTTCATTTTATTATTGTTCTATTTTTGCTACTGAAATCTGGCAGTTTTTCATAATTTGCTATTGAAACAATGAACTTACTTACTATTACTTTATTTAATCTGTTAACTTAACTAGTAACTCTTAGTTCATTTTTTAATAACAATGCTTAGGCCTACTTACAAACTTAACCAATTTAAAGTACACTTAACTTATGCATCTCATCAATTCACATCACTATCACTTGCATATCCAATGTATTTACATTGTTCATGTTTTGAATTGCTTTTCCATTACCATTTAAACTGTAGCATGTTTCATAAAGATTCAACTCTGCCTATTCATGGCACTGACAATAGCAACAAAATTGTTCAGCGTCTCAATTATGCAAAAATTAATGTCATCTACAAATATTTTATTTTGGAGCATGAAAGAATATGCTGAATATCAAATTATATACTTAAAACAACAATGACCTCAAATTGGGGGACACTGCAGTTAGCTAATTACTCTAACTAGAGTTTAAACTTATTAGACATGTTATGGAACCAGGTTTAAAAAACCTCTGCATTCAGTCTTCATCCATATTTTAATTTTATTATGTTAAAAAAAATTAATCTGACACTGAATGAAAACCACAGATTCTTTCTCAGACACAGGTTAATTTAGCACGACTAGACTAAAACATATCTATGAAATGTTTTTTTAAGAAACAGGCCACAGTATTCAATTTAGTGTGTTACTTATTGTGCATAATTAACAGACTAGGTCTGTTGTGTTGCTGTTAAGAGAATATTAAATTCCTTTTTGGCTCAGTCATTACAGTTTGCTGTCATCGTAGCACTGAATCATATGGAACTTGTCTGAGAGTTCTAAAAAGTTAACTGAATTTTTTCAGTGATAATAAGAGACCTCACAAAATGATTATGGTCATTTGCTAAGACAAGACAATTCTTAATATAACACGAACTCAGCATAAACATAGAAATGAAACTTTCACAAGTCTAAATTCACACACTACGTTCTTCCATAACGCTGAGAAGTCCCACAATAAGACATAAAGCAACAATAATTTAAAAATCACACATCCAAGTCACAGCAAGGGAGAACATAAGGGCCCTGTAGCCATAGGCATCACTCCAGGGGATAAGGTGGATGTGTCCCCCAATATTTCACCTGAAATATTACACCCACTTGGAAATCCCCCTCCATATTTAACCTTTGCGCTCTCTTATACCGTCAAGGTATATAGGAATAACAAACTTTAGGCTTAACAATGCACCAAAAAATTTGGCTTCCCCAGGCCATCTGGGACAGCATGTTTCTGCCACACTTTTCCATCAAAACTGTCCAAGTGTTAAAGACTCTAATAGAACCAGTATGTACCACATTATGCCTAAATTTACTATATATTCTGGGAAAGATCACCCAGACCACATGCAACGCAAAGTCTGCCCTTAATTTTTCATCGAGGCTACCAAGGAAAGAGACTGAATAACGTCTGTTGTGCAGCATCAGTGGGAGGCTACACAAAACCAAACTGTCACAGTGTCACTTATCGGAACCACAGAGGCAAGTCTTGCACTTGCCACTGCTTCTTTGACAATTGTTTGTTCTCTGCAAAAACTTTTTTGTAATCTTGTGCAGTTGTCTCCTCATCCGTAATCTTATCTTTAAACAAGTTTGGAAACTCGAACTCATAGCCTTCTGCCTGTCAACAGATACATAACACAATAACATGAACATGCTGTTGTGAGGCCATTTTATCATTCATACAGAAGAAGCAATTGCTGCAAACAGAGCAAGATACTTGACAGCAACGTGCTACAAACCGGTTAATATGGCCTTAAGCAGTCCTGGCTCTGTCGGGACAGAGAACAATGCTATGTAACAATGCACAATGTAGCACTGGTACTTTCAAAATATGCCTTATCTGTTCAGTTTAAAGACACTTATTTATTCCACAGGACCCTGGTGTCGGAGAATCAGCTTGACGGACGCGACGCCCCTCACTTTAGTTGGTTGCTTATAATTTAGTGGTGCTTTCAAAACAAGAATTACATCAGGATTCAATTAATAGATGAAGAAAGAATGAGGTATCAGAATTTGCATCAAGACACACATTGCACAGTGGTAGAATGCCAGTCTCTGACCAGCAAACTTTCCCTGTCCAACGCTCTATCTGTAGCTGATATAAGGTCAGCCAACTAGGCCAACTCAGCCTTTTATCCTTTCGGGGTTGATACATGAGTAGTAAGCAGATCCAGATGTGCGCCACCTTGCTCGGGCGATGCCATCTGGTGAATGCTTACGAAGAGGATGCAGGATGGCTCATTCCATTCGTAGATAAACGCGTGGGTGGCAGGTAACAATGTGTGAACCCCATGCCACCTAGCCTGTTGTCATGCCGCTGGTCACTATTCATCGAGTGAAAGTGTTGGACAGACTGCATTTCATTTTTCATTTCATAACTTATCACCAGTCACTCTCAAGATCAAGCAGACAGACATGTTTTACAGGATGACATATGGCCATTAAACCAATGTCTGTGACTGTGCATGCCTAGGCTCTAAATTAACTAACTGTAACATGTTAACAGTAGGCATAGCTGCTATCAATAAATATAAAATATATTCTGAAGCATGCACTACATACCACTTGTACCCATGCTATCTGCCGATCACGAGCTGGCTGAATACTAAAACCATATGTTGGATGTGTGCGTTCCTCTCCTGCAACACAACAGTAACAAGTGGTAAAAAGAATTTTGACAAAAGGCTGTATCGCAGAGGGGGGAGGGGGATTTCTCACCGGAGAAAAGTTAATGTGACACCAGTCAGTCAAGAGCAATGCAGTCCACTGCAGCTGTCACGTTTCTAATTTGTTGCAGCATACACAGCAGCAGTGCCTCATAATGCTTTTCAACGAGCCGGACAGCCCCACTAAAGTGCCTCTTCCCCTTGGAGAATCTGAATCTAATACATAATTCCTTGAGCCCACGCGAATCACCCAGCTAAACAGCATTGTGATCGGTTTAGCCGTTATTGCATGGCTCATAAACGTGCCCTATAAACAGACAGACACACAGATAGACCATGCTGATCTGTCTGTAGCAATAGGCTGCATCTAGCTATTGCTCTGATGCAGCCTAATAATAACAGTAACAGCAACAACAACTAGCTGGCTGTATTGTGTGGAATGCCACAATACAGTATTCGGCTCGAAGCAGTCCATCATCTGTGCACATGCTGTTTACTTCCTGCATGCGACGATGCCTAGTGTCACGTGCCTGCGACTGAGTGATATGAGTGTCATCAGCCGTGTTACTTATTTTCAGTTTCCAATTCAGGTCTGCTTTTCTTCTACGTCGGTCAGCCAGGCCAAACAGTGGCGTACTTGGTTTATCCAATATTGGACATCAAACGTTGACGAAAATTTGGTTAGGTTTCTTGTATGGAGTGTATAGCCCAGGGGAATGATTCTGAACTGATTCTAACTGTAAAAATGGAAACTAGACATCCCACAGAAGGATCACTTGGTAGTAAATTTTGAGCAATCTGTCATCATTGCGTACTTATGGCGGCCTGTAGTTGCAAGACGTTGAAAGTTTGTGAGAAATTTTAGCATTTTTTAAAACAACTCCTTACTATAAAATTTTCAAAATTCTGTTGCAAACGTTTTCATCGCGACACCAATCGACACTGTTGTGTTCAAATTTTGTGAAATTTGATCGACAATAAATCAGTGAAATCGTGCGTTATTTACCTGACAAAAAAAAACAAAATTTTGCCTGCCTCTTGAACTATCGCTACTGCGCGGATTGTGCCCAAAATCTGCCAGGGCCAGCCCCCAATAATGTACTCAGAGTGCTCCAGATTTCATCCAAATTGGTTCACTTTTGGCGGAGTTATAGCCAAACGTGTGAACACCGCCAAATCGCCCCGTAAAGTAAATCCAATATTCGGCCAAAGCCTAGCTTCGAGCCGAATAATAATAATAACAGCAACAACCATACTATGGCCTTCGTGTTTTTCTGCCAACATGCTCTTGCTGACAACAATGAATGCATTTCTAACACTGTCCGTGCATAATCAACAGATGTTCATATGCAACATTACCCGATGCTAATTCTATTCATACACCAGTAGATGTATGGGTGCCTGTACATAGCGGCTGTCCCTTCCATTGTCAAACTTTCATCTAAGTAGACATTACCGGTAATTTGTCCCATAAACCTAGCACGAATGTTTTTTGTTTACGGTACGTGCCAGTAAAGCAAACTGGCACCTTTATCACACGGCAGACATATTTTTCAAAGTTTGGACAGTAATTTACGTGACTGATCTGGCAATTAACACAATTATCACAGAAATAGCAAGCACTGTATTTATACACTGAAAAATTAAAAATTAATATTACTTTACAGAACCTAAATAGGAAGGCATGACTTGCATGAAGAACTGTTGTGAAAAATCAACTTAAGGCACACCGCCTCAGTGATAGTATTAGAATGACATGCACACCAACACGTTTGTTTCCAAAAAGCACTGAACATAACAGATTGTCGGAATCACTGCTTGCTACATCAGTGTTTGTTTATTAAATGGCCACTTGGCCAGTGGTCAACATTCACACACACACACACACACATGTAACTTTGCGCGTTTTGGCTAACAGTGGAGATTCACCCAAGAAGATGGGGCATCCTTTCTCAACCGTCAATGAGCTTGGTCAAGTATTGTTCATCCCGTCTTGGGCTGGTAGATACAAATTCATCACCAGGCTTGGATGTAAAAGCAATGATAAGATGAGGAGCAATAATAACAAGTGGTCAAAAATTTTAACGAATGACATGACTAGACTAAGACATATCTAAGTAATGTTTTTAAGAAATGGGCCACTTTCTTCAATGTTGAGTGTGTTACTTATTGCTCATAATTAACAAACAGAGTGTGTTGTGTTGCTATTAAGAGCATATCAAACTACGTTTTGGCTAAAATAGCCAGTTTGCTGTCATCGTAGTAGAGAGCTTATTTTTCACAGCAGGGAAAATTTAATATAACATCAGCCAGGCATACTAAATGATCCCTTTTGCAGCAAACAACACAGAGCCAGACAACCCCATAAATTGCCCCTTCCTGTGAGAGTCTCGACCTCCATCTGATACACGGTTCCTGCGGCCCATGCAAGTCAGCCCCCAAACAGCATGTCGATTGGTTCAGCCATTTCTACAGGGCTCACAAACGTGTCCAACACAGACAGACAGACAGACCATGCTACTCCGTCTGTAGCTATAGGCAACTATTGCTGCAATGCGGCCTAATCATTATCATCAACATCATCATCATATATCTAGCAACGTACGATGACATACCTCTTATAAGTTCACACCTGACTGACAAAACGGGAACTTTGTAAATTTTCTCTAAGTAGTTCTTCACGTCATATGTAGTCATTCTAAAACGTTCAAACTCCAGTTAGAAAGAACTCATAAGTGTTCACAGATCTAACATGGCCTAAAATATTCTGTCCCAAATAATTTGAACTTGTTTTCATGAATAAACTATCATGCACTGGTGTGATGCATGACAAAACCAACTGTGAATACCCCATGTTACATCAGTTCGGTGTTACTATGTTTCAAAATTTTTGTTGTAAGATAGTTTTGGTATATTTTACTAAAAATGCGGTTTCTGATTCGTTTTTGGTTGTTTTGATAAACGTTAAACGTCATAAGTTTGAATGTCAAACAGTCTGAAACAATTGCATACATGCAGTTGTAATGCACTTGAAAAACCAACAACAGTGACATAACCAGCAGGACATAACTTAAGAAAGTTACAGAATGCACACATCTGTTATAATCCTAGAATCATTAGCCAGAGAGGTGCAAATGTTTTTTGTTTAATCTATATATTTACTAATAACCTCCAAGATACTACGACACCGAGATCATGATTTCTGAAAGGTCATTATATTCTTCTTTTGTCCAAAACTGCTGCAACATTTTTGCTTTTTTGCTGTTACCATTAGTTCGATATGTTTATTTGCTACAATAATTACAGCAAAATAATTTACTGGAAGAAAATGGAGAATGTGTGCAAGAAAGACGTTAACTAGAAGGGCGTTCAGTAGAGCGCATACCTCCCCAAGGACCTTGACCTTTGACCTTCCAAAATTTAATCACCTCATCCGTGTGTAACGCCACACTCGGCAGACTATTCTGCACTGACACAGGGTTAACTGATGTGTTCATTAGCGACGACAAGACACGATTGGCACACGTTAAGGAAGTCGGAAAATATTACTCAATTAGAAGGGCTCAGTAGAGCGCATACCTCCCCACCGACCTTGACCCTCCAAAATTTAATCACCTCGTCCCCTGTGGCCAAGGGTACGACTGACCAAGTTTGGTGACAATCAAACTTGAATTGGCATCCGGAAGTTGTTCACAAACATATACCTATATATCTACCCGCAAGAGCGAAAACATAACCTCCCATCACCTTCGGTGGGTGAGGCAACAATTAGCAAGTAACTGCTTACATAATGATGATTATTTACTGCAATGCACTCCAGCCTAAATTTCTATGCTGCTACTCAAAATCACACAGCAAATGCAGTTGTGAGCTTCACTGACATCCTACAATTAATTATGTAAAAAAAAGTTATAAGCAACTCAGCAACCAGACTGTTTTTAGTATACTGTACCGAAGTCTGGATGGTCCAATATACTTACTGCATATGAACTTCAAAAGTGACGGTATCCTTTGGTAGATTTTCCTTTAATTTTATCATTCTCATCCAGAAGAGTGGAAGAAACAGTCGTAGTTGAGGGTTGCCTTTCACGTACAATGGATAACGTGGTAAAATACGCTGCCATAATGGTCTACAAAGAGCAGATTATTCAGATTATTTTATGCAATGCACTGGCAATAAATGAAAAAATTGCCTCGTGCGGAACTGATGGTCGACTCTTCTAGGGACGCGGGACAACAGACAACATGAAGAACCCAGATTTTTCAAGACCTCGTGACCTTCTTCCTGCCTTCCTTCCTCCCTCCCGTCTCACTTCCTTTCTGTCTTTCTTTCTTTATTGCCAGCCTACTTCAAGACCTCAACTCGAGACCATGTAACGGTCCAGTATAATAACCCAGGGAGAGGAGGGGAATTAGTAGGTGTGTGCACTGTGCAGCTGTGTGCATGAGTCCGGGGAAGGCGGATTACATTAGGAGGTAAACAGCTTGAAGGGTATTTCTATAGACGTGGCCTACTGTCTGGCTTAGCCCTGACTGGAGCTGTGTGATGTGCCAGCCAGTGGCCAGCCAAGTCTATTTACTTAGTTTACACCCTGCACGATGTGCAACAACTTGGCATAACATACATGGCAAATGAGAATGGCTAGTGCCAAGATTAATGGGTGGCACTTAGATAACCAGGTTTTAACCATTACATTACTGCTGATGGCAGTGATGTAGTCCTCGAGGCAGATGCCTCGCCTCAAGGCTGCCTCAAGGCAGAAAACTTGGATGCCAGTTGCCTTGGTATTTCATTGACTTGCCTCGGCCTCAGAAAAAACTGTCTCTGCCTCACCTTGGTCTCGACCTCACTGCCTCGGTCTCGTCTTGGTTGATATTATTAATAGGTAAGCCACATAAACACCAGATTTTGGTTATGGGTTAGCCTATTTAAACTATTGAATTGATAAGTGATGAAATCACGATGGATTACTGTAAACCCTATAGTTTGGTTAATGGGTAAACCTCGTACAACCCAGAGTGATGGTTAGGAGTCAAGACAAACCCCATACTGTAACTTGGGCATTTGCTGCCTTGCCTTGCCTCAACCAGTAAGCTTACTGCCTCGGCCTTGCCTCACCTTACATCTCAGCTGCCTTGACTTGTCCTAGTGAGAATTATTTATCATTCGGCATTGTTACCGATGTTACTCATGTGCAACAGTGCTTTTTCGTTCTATGGTGCATCAGCGGCTATGCCGCGTTCGGGACGAGGCATAGTACTAGTCTAGGACAAGTGCTGCTATTGTCGCCTTACATAATCGCCAGCAGTGACTGAAATTTCACATCACGTAATTTACTGAATAAGCCAAAATATACCAATATAACAGAACAAGTTTATCGAAGTGGCTATACATGGCGGGTGACGATCGTTAGCTATTCATTCATTAAGGCGCCAGCCTCAAACAGCTGCAGGTCAACTCGTCACATGACCAACTCGTTACACGGTCAACTCGTCAAAAAGTCAACTCGTCACAGTCAACTCTTCACACGACCAACTCGTCACATGGTCAAGTCGTCACATTGTATAAGTCAACTCGTCACACAGTCACCTCGGCATACAGTCAACTCGTCGCAGACATCGTAACTAAGCATTGCATCTTTATTATCACACCGACGTCTACTCTACAAGCAGAGCACTAAAACAAAATACAAGAACTCGTCTTGCAGTTATAGAATATTTATACCGTGGGCGTCGCGCGGTCCCTCTGCAGACAATTACTACTAGACATAGTAATCGTAAGCAGACGACAGACAGATGACAGACAAAACGGTGATAGCATAGGCCTATAGCGAACGTGAAGGCTGCCAGCCAACTCGTCACATGACCAACTCGTCACACGAGTAAGCTTATTTTGGAGTTAGCTGGAACCAACTACTCGTCCCACTAACAGTCAACTTGTCACACCCGTGTGGTAAACTCGTCACGCGCTGTGTAAAATTAAAAGGTCAACTTGTCACATGTGACGAGTTGGTCAGTTAATGGAGTCTAGCATGAGAGTCGGTCTACGCTTCTGCCCTCTCGAGTACATCAAGGTAGTCAGCAGGGAATTAGTTCGATCACTTGAAGAATATCGGGTTATGAGGCCTCAGTCAGACAGAAGTGATATGCTATCACTCGACACAATCAGTTTTATGTGCATAAATCATGACCTCAGTCTGTATACATATGGCTCTTCGACAGGCTCAGTTGCTACACATTCCAATAAGAAGGAAGTCTGTGAGCAGTTCATAATCCATGTC
>Ga0209780_1002772_pt1 | contig 12673 bp, 7 predicted proteins | sample WorMetexBAHAMAS2_FD_187384 | JGI IMG/M metagenome (GOLD analysis project Ga0209780, IMG submission 187384) | Marine gutless worms symbiont microbial communities from Max Planck institute for Marine Microbiology, Germany - Inanidrilus exumae... | ecosystem: Host-associated > Annelida > Digestive... | reverse complement strand
AATAATAATAATAATAATAATAATAATATACACATTTGTATAGCGCCATATGGTCGTAACTTCAGAGGCGCTAAATGACCGGTATTAATGTTATTAATGACCAGTCATTAGTATTAATGACCGTACAGGCGCCCATGACTGGTCTGATAGGCGATGGACTCCTTAATGGTGCTATCATTAGGAGCCCATGGACTGGCATGACTGCGCGTTGCATGTCTCACTGCAGGGAGTTAGTATCACAGCACTGCCTGTATTAATTAGCCTCGTGACTAACCCAGGGTTCGGTTTCTCCTTTCAAGCTCCCGGTCTGTTTTGTCTGTTTGCCTGTTGGCATTTACTACCGGGTCATAATTTGTTACTTGTAACGCAAGCGGCGTATTTGCAGATGTAACGAAGTAAAAGTACAAGTAACTGGCCAAAAAGTTACTCCGTTACAAGTAAAAGTACCGGATTATTTTTTTACTCTGTTACCTGTAAAAAGTAACTAAAAGTTACTTTCTACATGTAACGAAGTACTTTTACTTTGTTACCTAACAGCACTGCATATTTGTGCTGAAAGGGGGCATTAAACTCCCAACTAACTAACTAACTGTATATTTAGATCCATGCACTCGTTGGAGAAATGAGAGGCAAGTTTCGTGATACTGTGGATGTGCTCACAAAAGTCAGTTCTGATAATGGTATTGCTGATACTGACTATTGTCATGAGCAGCAGCTGGTTGAAGTATCAAAGATGATTCTTGTCATGAAGGTACATTAATCTGTTCACTTTTTGTGAACTAAGTCACTCGTGGCTGAATTTCTTTTGAGTGTCGTCATTGCTTTGGCTTTACGGAAATCTGACGTTGCCATAACTCAACCTTTATCACGGCACAAAATGGGACACACGTGGGAAAACTGAGATTAAGTCCATCCATTGTCAGTGTCTCAGCTAGGGGAAGGGCAGGCCAGGGATTACAGCAGAGAATGTGGCACCATATTAACTGAGTCAAACGGTTGTTAGACACTTTTGCATGTAGGTTATAGGCAATTATTGTTATTATTGTATTATTATAGTAAATGTAGTTCATAATATAAGATGCCGGCATAGAAGCATAGGCCTGTGCTCGCAAAACCTCTACGTCAGTACATTATGTAACTGATTGGCATTGATTGACTTTTGCTGTGTGGTAGGTCATGTTGCCTAGTAATCTGTGCTGATACAGTCCAGCTGCAGTTGAATGCAGCAGTGATGTCTGCTGTTCACTTACTGCAGCAGATGGTGATAGATACTGTTGACACCATTGAGGTCCTATAATAGATATTTACCAGAGATAGCATGACGTCATTACGGTGAAGCTACGGCAAGGTCGAATTTCGGTATGAATTTTGCCAGTCAGTACCACTGCCTGTAATATTGACCAATCACAATCAACATGGCTCGGGTGGAATAAATCATACCATACCGCCCTTGAGCTATCTTCCAGGCCTACAACGCTATCAATCTGCAGTGCTACTCTCAGTATTTGTCTATATCTACGGTCGACTCAGTTTCTCACACAGTGGTGTTGCCAGCACACAAACGCTTGCTACAGCTTGTACAGGTGACGCCAGGTGAACTGAACACCAGACCTGGCTTCGGATAGATAGCTTCTATGCTCAGATATTAAAAATACACAACAGCACCTGAGCTAGTGGCTGGGTGGAAATGTGTATGTTATTATTATTATTGTTAATTTAGTAGTATTATCATGTCGAATGTAGAAGGTTCGGTGTGGTTTGTGTTGTGGCAGAATGATCTTGACAGAGTGGTTGATCAGCTGCATGCGGCGTCTGCCAGTCAGCAATGTCTGCAGGAGCAGCTGAATATGATCCGTGCCGATCGTGATTCCCTGTTGGAAGAGCTGAAGCGTCCTGAAATTGGATTGCAGACAAACCGGTTTTGTTATACACATTTCCTTGTGTTTATCGGAGAGAATGCTTAGAGTTGATTTATGCCGGAGGATTTTGGTGTCGTAATGGCAGAGCCAGGTACTTGGTCAGAGAGCAGTTGTAGAGGGAGTCAAATGGTGAAAGAAGAAATGCTGAGGCCAGTCGGCGATTTTTAATGGCATTTCTGGTGAGTGCTCGGAGTTTGTTTCGGTGTCTCGGATGTTGTTGGTTGATGTCCAAGTTATTTTGCAAAAAATAAATGACATACAGCACATTAGCATTCGACCTGTGTCTGCAGCCGCCTGTCTATGACATTGTCAGACATGCCACGTGCTATAACCCACTAACTGTTGTGTATAAACAGTGTCCAACAGTTATTTGCCATGGTGTTTGGAAGTACGTGGCATTCACATGACCTGCCTTCCACCTTCACCGTCGATCGTTAGCTCAGCAGACATTCGTCGTGACTTACATTGGCTACCTATTAACCATCGTATTAGCTATAAAATTAGCCTGCTTACCTGGAAAGCATTGTATACTGCTGAACCATCCTACTTGTCTGAGCTAATCTCTCCTTACGTTCCAGCGCGAACTCTACGTTCCTCCAACACGTATCGTCTATCAATACCAACGGCTGTTACAAGTCACTTCTCCTCACGTTCTATTTCTGTTTCCGCACTGTCAACCTGGAACTCTCTACCTCAACATATTCGCTCTGTAGACAGACTCTCAACGTTCAAACGTCAACTAAAGTCACACTTCTTCAAGTCTGCTTTCACTGTCTAATCACCCTGCGCCAGCGCCTCTGATTCGTTTTCCACGATTGTGGCGCTATATAAATTTGCTTGTATGTATGTATGTATGTATGGCTATCGTTCGACACGTTTATCAACACCGATCGTTAGTTCGCCACAACGCTAACGCTGTTCGAGCCGGTTGTCCACCAGAATGTATGACCGAGATTGGCCACACGATTAGTTAAACTTTCACTGACAAGTTTGTGGTACAGAGCGACAACGGTCTACGGAGGTTCGCTATTATTTTCAGTTTGATCACGACGAGGTCCACACCGGACGTCAGTTCCAAGAAAAAACGTCCGACAGTTGCTTTTCGTCAAGGTCGTACCCCGTCGGCGAGGTCTGCCTCGTGGCGATTGATCAATCAGTGCGTCGCTAGTTTCTGATAGGCCGCCTCCCAGGGGCGAAATTGGGTGATGCGGTAGCTGCTGCTGCTGCTGCTGCTGCTGCGGATGACAGGATGATGCGTCGAACTTGTGGACGTGGATGACACTAACGTCGCCCTGCGAGGAGGGTTTAAAATTGGGGAGTTGGCCTTGCCCCACCCCCACTACACATTATATGCATACTATCAAGATTCTCCATCACACTTTAAGTATGTTACTACACTACCTTGGGAAATTTGAAAATTGCGGTTGCTGCCGATTTCAATGGCATATTGCACGTGAGACCTTAGAATTCATCTTACAGGATATGAAGCCGTCTTAATAGCTCAGAAAATCTGGAAAACAATGCAGGAGTGATCAGAAGAGAATCAGTGATACCAAAGAACTGAAGCAGTTGGTGGTTGACGTGTGACATGGGCCGCAGCAGACAGGCATTTATGAAGCTCCCATCAGTGAATGGCATAAACGTCTGCGAGCTTGTGTTTGTACCAGAAATGGACGTTATAAGCAGTGTTGTGATCTCGAGACCAAGGTCTCCAGACTCGAGTGCACTCGAGTTTATTTTTCCCGGCCCAGGTCTCGGTCTTGGTCTCGAAATTCTTGGTCTTGGTCTCGAGACCTCAGTGTAATTTCTTTCATACTATCAAAACAAACAAAAATATACGAACCCCTTCCCCCTGAAATTTGCACTCAAAGTGACTCATCCCCTTTCGAACACCACGATTTCGACCAACATTCGCTCATAGCGCATCAACTGTGAGAGCTAGCGAAAAATGTTCAATTAGCACTAGCCTAATAGCAAGTCGACCACGCGCTTTCCAACGAGCCATAGATGAACCGTATACGTTACCCCTCCTATATCCCGAAAGGGTGGTACAAAACGCGATTTTGCTGTTTTGTCAGTAAAGTTATCTTCTGTCGAAAGAAGTCGGCTACAAAGTTTCTTTGTGTGAAAACTTTCAGCGGCAAAGATGTAGCTACATCATTCCCCTATAAGGCCGTATCTAACGGTCCATACATGGATTGCGGTGACGTCCCGCCCCATCTACGGACAAGTAGCTCAGCTGTCGCTGACAAACCCGCGCGACGCACTGCATCACGGCAAACAGCAAAATTTTAGAACAGTCACGTGACCATAACCACGCCCCTTTTGTGGGTGATATGTCATCATGTTGCTAGAATAATTAATATAGGCCCTAGCCTAGACCCCGTATCAGATTTTAACGACTGGGTTCAACCGTTCCAGTGATATGACTGGAGCCTCAAAAATGTTTAATGGGTCACATGACCTGACCACGCTTCTATCAGGGACGGTTTGTCGTCTGTAGGCTGTGACTTGCACATTCAACCTTTACATCAAATTTGTAGTCTTTGCGATCATGAATTACAAAGATGCATATGGCAATGCAAAATGTAGAAATTTAGGTGGTTTAAGGTGGTTTGGGGTCATCCAAGGTCATCGTCAACATAAAAATTCGATCGAGTGCATACGACACGAAGACAGAGATCTGGGTCAGATCTCTGTCTTCATGTCGAGAATTCAGTGCCAAGGTCTCGAGACGTGAAGCCAAAGGTCGTGGTCTTGGTCTCGAGATTTCAAAAAAGGTCTTGACAACAACACTGGTTATAAGCACTTGCTTTAACATTCAGACTATTTATCAGGTAGGTGGACTACAGTAGGTATTAGTTACAAACACTGCTGTCATTTTCTGACAATATTGAAGTCGTTTGTTGCATAAACTTTACGAAGCTTGTCGTCAAATCATATTCCAAACGTTCTTGTGTTATCTGCATGTAATGCTTCGTACATTGCACAAAATTTAGGTAAATTGCCACTGTGACATTTTATAGCGTTTGTCTAAATTTTGTTAAGTTTTGTTAAGTTTTAAGTAAAACATTAATTTTGATTTATGAGTAGAAGTTCAGCCATTATTTTAAGTGTTTGAATTTCGTAAGATATTGCAACACAATTAAGGTGAGGTGGAATACCCTGGAATAGTCATATAGAGTATCTTCATAAGTCTGAGGGTGAACGAATTTTGAAAATCGGTCTACATTTACCGAAGTTATGTTTGAAAGTCAAGTGTACTGCTTTTTGAGACACACTGTATATTTGGACACATGCCTAACATAGCATGATAGCACATGTACACCGTCATGAAATAACTCATGACTGATAGCCTATACAGCTTACGCAAACAATCAAATAGGCTATGACTACGTGGTTTTTCTTTTTTGACGTTCTTGCTGCCGTAATAAATGTGCGCTTGCTTAATGATACATTTTGTGAATGCTATATATAATAAGAAGTATTACGAATTTACGACACGAAACGCTATATACGGGTACTTCTGACACAAAGGCAGGCGTTGTCTCGAGTGCCGCGAGACAGGAGAACCACCAGCCTCGATCACACGACACCGAAAACGGACATTGAAAAGGCTCAGCTGTCAAAGAGGGACGCGCGACGCTCCGTGTCAGTTGAAATCTTGTTAAATTAATTTTGTTTGCATGGCCGTTTGTAGCGATTAGTTCGCCGAATTGCTGGCATATTTACGCCTTTATTTTTCTACGTCATCAGACCACTTCCGTTGGGTCGTCAGCATTCAGTCGCTTTATACAATCTAGGGCAGTTAGGCCTTCAAATCTGCAAAACTAATGCAGTTGTTATCGGGTTCCGAGGATGTGTTCTAAGATCGACATGCACGAGTGGCCTATTGTTCCTTTCAATAAACAAAGACAACAGTACAATGCAAAGACGTAGCGTTTCTGCTTGTGAATGTGCTGACATCTTCACTATATTTACGTTACGCTTATTGAAACGTACGGGCTCTGTTTATTCACTTTGACGTTTCGCTTTTTAATGCGGTTTCTTTTGCGCTATTGTAACGTGTTTTACGGTTTCATATTAATACGTCTGTTGACGATGGTTAACGACAGCAGATGAATGCTTCGCTGATCATTGTTTTAATCGTAGGCAGTCTGTATGTCTTGCCACCTTGATAGTCATCCATCGCCGGTATTTATGAAAGAATATTTCTCGGTTATGCACCTCTGTATTACTTTAAAATGAAAGAAAATGAATACATTTGTTTAGCGTCATTTGTCGCTAATAAGAATAAGAAGCGGCGAAGCCATGTTTGATAGCGACTTATTTCGTTAGGCTTAAGCCCCGTCCACACCAACAATGTCGAAGCAACATTGTCGAATGCTACAAGTCGAACGATTCTTTCAACAAAGTCGAATGTTGCTTCGACAAAGTCGACGTTGCTTCGACACTGTTGCTGGTGTGGTCGGGGCGTACGTTAATGTGTGACGGCGCGTAGTCAGTCGTACCCGAAACCTTTTGACCGTTTATAGGTCTATATACTTTAGCTGAAATGTTGCATTCACTTATGTACACAATATGCGGGTCACGTATATGATATTAATTTACAAGCGCCGGCCTAACTCGTCACGCTTTAGTGTTCCGTCGGGCAGACGAGTATAGGCCCGTAAGCAGTAGGCTAGCCTAAACTGAGCTCCGATTCAGTGGCGCATTGACCGCACACTGTGTTGTCAAACATCGTCATCAAACAAGTTGGAAACATTGCTATGCGCCCCTCCAATAGCATGCCGCCTTACGCATTGTGCTGCGTCGTCTGTCTTTCCGCCTGAAATATGTGAAATGGTGCGATATTCCCACTGAGGTTAAGATTAAATGTCAACATCAGGACGTCAGCATACTGCTGGTCACCTGACTTAATAATAGAACATAACATGTGAAATTTTATACTGAAAGTACCATTTTTGTTGAACACTGTCAAAGGTCAAGGTCAGGATACCTTAACGATGCGACATATTTACGTGCGCCTAAAAGCTGGCGGGTAGACACCACACGGAGTAACAAAAACATAAATAGTAAGGAAGAGCGCTAACAAGAAAAAGTCGAGTTGCTCATAAGAAACGGTCCGGGTAATAGTCCGTGGAGGCAGTCCTAAGGAAGGAAGAAAGCAATGTATATGATGGGAGAGATTTGTGAAACAGGTAGGTTTAAGCCTGGAGTGAAAGAATGAGGGAGTTATGGACGACGAGAGTGAGAATCAAGTAAGAAAGACGATGTGACAGGCGCAGAAAGCAGTGGCGTCGCCAGGAGTTGGTGCCAGGACGGGCACATGCAAAAGTCAATGGGATACATGTAGTCGTTGTCAGACTTTGTATAGGTCAAAGTGCACTGAAAAAATTAAATTGTTGTAAGTCGAGGGGGGCACGTGCCCCAGTGCCCCATAGCTGGCGACGCCAATGGGCGCAGGAAGAGTTGAGTCTGAGATAGTTGCGATGAGGTTGACGGAGAGACAGAAGGTAAAGGTGACGAAGATTTTCGGTGTAGTAGTTTGTTCGCAGTTTGCCAGAGGCGCATGTGATTTTCATAAGATGACGAACAAGGTTGGAGTGGTAGTTTTTTGGGGGTTGCCCGAAATTGCAGGCGGATTTGCGGAGTTGGACACTGCAGTACCAAACATCAACGGACGAATGATGTGTAATGCACGACAGCAGCGGCTGCTCATACCGTACGCGTTCGTAGATTGTGGTAACTTAAATTTTGCGATTGAATAAATCTAAACCGTTCTTTGTGCGCTGTTGTGCAGCTATGGAGTTATTCAGGCATGTTCAAGGTTGTTATACGAAACTTCACCTTTCTAACTGGCGCTAAAAATATGTGACTTCTTTGCTATACTGATCTGACGGACTGTGCAAGTCTTGTTAACTCTTTCTTACACTGTTTGACGTTGTTATAATTATATCAAAATGGAAATTTAGTATACCAATAGCATGCCAAACAGTGTAACAAGAGAGGCACTATTTGTAAATTTTTTTATGTTGTCAAAACAATTATAAACTGCATTAATAATGTCCTCTGCTAATATTCAATAGCAGTCAATGACAGCATGCCTGCCTTTTCTTGGTAAGCGTTCACCAGATGGCGTTACACCTAACTGAGGTAGCAGACATCCAATTGCAGCTTACTACTCATCTATCGACCCAAGCGGATGAAAGGCTGAGTTGGCCTGGTTGGCTGACCTATAGCAGACGATTTACCCACATTACTGGTCACCCATCAGCTACAGGTCGAGCGCAGGACAGGGGAAGTTCGCCGGCCAAAGACCAACGTTCTACTGCTGTGCTACGAGACACTGGCATGGGGCTGACGGAGAGAAATACGGAGCTGTTTAGATAGACAAGGTGATGCATATCATGGGATTTCACAAAGTTCAGGCTGGAATTGCGTGTTGCTGATGGCTGTTCTTTCATAAAATAGCCCATATCGATGAAGAGATAAAATAAAATAAAAATTACTGTCACAAGGTCATCATGTCAGTCATGTATAGTTCTGTTCTGTTCTTTAGCCGTCCTCGATCCGAGAGTTGGCCACACCATGGACATAATTTCTCCGTTTATCTCTGTCCTCTGTCTTTCTGATTTACTCTTCCACGGTCACAGTCCTGTCCATATGTTAATGTTGTCCATCCAGGCCGTGCGTGGTCTTCCTCGCCTGCGCGCATCTGGCATTGTTACACGCATTATCTTTTTCTCCAGGCAACTCCCTTGTTTCCTCATGGTGTGACCACAGTATGCTAGCTTCCTGGTTTTGACAGTGTCTAACAGTTCCCTCTTTCCCCCAGCTTTGCTAAGAACCCACTCATTTGTTTTCGTTGCTGTCCACGAATCCCGCAGAATCTTTCTCAGCTCTTTCATCCCAAAGGCGTCAAGACGTGTTTATTCATTCTTTCTGAGTGTCCAGCTTTCACAGCCGTGCGCTGCTATAGGCCACACTAACGTACCGTATAGGCCACACAGTCGTATCTTCGTTGAAATCGGTATGCTGTGACTTTCCCCTTTCCATATTTTCTGCAGTAATGTCCAGATCGCCTGCCCCCTGTTTAACCTGGTACGGAATTCCCTCGTACACTCACCGTCTTCTGTAGTCAGGGACCGAAGGTACGGGAACGTATATACGTACTCCATTTGCTCATTCTGAATGAGATGCGTCACGCTATGCTGTTGCTCGCCATTACGGTACCTTGTCATGTCGATGTTGATGAGTACGTAGGCTGTATTTACAGGTGACTCGGTCTAGGGGATCCACCAGCTCCTGTAGTTCTGCCTCTGTGACCAACATGGTGACGTCATCAGCGTAGCGAAGGTTCGTGACTTGAGTATTCCCCCTCCAATTTGTAGTCCACCTTGAAATCCATCGAGGGTTTCCCTCATCACCATCTCCGCTAGGATGTTGAACAAGTACGGAGAAAGGACACAACCTTGTCGGACTCCTTTTTTAACACGAAACCATTCTGATAGTGTTCCCGCTACTTTTACCTTAGCGAGCTGTTTCCTATACAATAATAGCCGACGAGTCAATCAAGTGCAGATGACCACAAAGCACTATAGAGTGGTTGCTGGTGCTCACGTGCCTTGTGCATGAGTATTCTGAAATTCGTGATTTATGTATGTATAGGGTGGGCCAAAAATTAAGCCGTTACACGTTTCTCGACAAATTGCATTAAAGTGTTTTTGTCAGATTCTTATAGGCTACATCGCCTGCACGCTGTGTATAGATGCCGCCTATTACAACAGATGTCGCATGTAGCGTGGTCTGTGTGACTGTGTGTTGGCACACGGGTGAGCTGTGCAAAAACGGCTGAACCGATCGAGATACTGTCTTGGGGGCTGCGTCAAGTGGGTTCAAGGAACCATGTATTAGATGGGGTGCAGATCCCGCGGAAAGGAGCACTACTGGTGGGGGCATATTCGGGCCATTGCAATATAAATTGACGGACGAATGAGTGCATTGCGCATTGTTTGCCTGCCGTCGCGGCGAATGTACCTTCCCAGAGCACGCGGCGAACGAATGCATTCGTCGCCGTGAGGGTGACAAGAGGGCGATGCGGCCATTTACCATTTTACTTCAGACACTTGTTACGTGTAAAGCATGTGGTACCACGCAGGAATACTATTATTAAATATTCCGTGGAGTAATCATTCTATACATGACACTATACTTGACATCGAGCTAGACATGGTTTCAATAAGTGAACAGCATAACGTCATTTTAATTGAAATCGTAAATAAAGAATAAGTGGTTAACAAATTTTGACGAAAGGCCGTATTGCACGGGAGGCGGATTTTTTACGGGGGACAGTGTAATATGACACCGACCAGTCGGGAGCATTACGTACGGTCAGCTGCAGCAGGCAGTTGCATTAGCCTATTCTAGATTGATTTGCTGCATACACCACAGCAGAGACTCCCAGTGCTTTTCCATGGGCCGGACAACATCTAAATTACCCAGTCCCGTGGGAGAGATCTTGACCCCATCAGCCCATCTGATACATGGTTCCTCAGACCATCATGAGTCAGTTTCCAAACGGGCTGACGTTTTGTACAGCACATCAGTGTGACCAACACACAGACAGACAGACCACGCTACGTGCGACATCTGTAGCAGTAGGCCGCATCTATGCAGTGCATGCAATGTGGCATAAAAGTAAAGGGATAAAAAGATAAAATAATGTTTACGGACGATCCCTGTTATAACTATGAGTATCATATTGACGTCATATTGAACATCTTTTCAACTAATTCAACCAAAGCAGAGTCACGTTACATACTACGCGTATAATAGATAATGCTGACTCATCCGGATTTTTACTAGTGTGTACTATATATACACTTAGTACTATTGGTCCACGCTGTATAAGGCAAACACATTAGAATAGCTAGCTGAAATTCCTTTTGTTACGCCGTCTAGTACTTACTGTCGCTCACGATCATAAAACTGCATATCGAGTGGGCCATCGGGGATATACAAAGGCCTATTATGCTTGTGCTTGTTAACCATGGTTGTCACGCGGCGGTTTGTTGACGTTGTTTGTGTAATTTTTGCATTTTTCAAAATTACAAACTGTCAGATTACCAGTGCATCAGGTTTGTCAATACTTTGCGCAGCTGAACTTTCAGTACGTTAAGTTTTTGCTTCATTTTTATGCCGCAGAATAGCGACGTTACGGTTTAACAAGTAGTCTATGTTCGTTCATTTTTGCAGTTGCAGGGGTACATTCATACAAGAACGCATTAGAACAAGTTTAATCAACTGTCTACAATAACAAATTAAACGGAATATTTCGCCGAATACGGTTACAAGATGAAGCCAAAACTTTCGAAATTGAGCAGGAATCTCGCATCTGTAGGAGATACAAAGAATAAAGCTCACGTGAGTGGGAGGAAAAGGATTGACACTGTCTCATGTAAACGGTGGCTATATAATATAGTCTATAGCTAGAAGTGTGGCGGCTACTGTAAGATTATTAAAAAGCAATGTTATAAAATCCGTATTGCGACAGACAGTGCGCCGATATTCTCGCACCTTTAGCCCAAGCCTCAAAACATTTGCAGTGAATACCATTAGCCGTAGATAATGTAGTAATAAGCCTAGGCCTACTAGTATTAATGAAGTGGGCCTACCGACAGGTTACCGGTATGCATTCGTGTCATTTCGTGACACATGCATTCATCGGTCTGCCAAAAAATATGAAATTTTAATACAACAGTGATAAGTAAGTAAGTAAGTAAGAATATTTGTACGGCGCAAAAAAACAACAGTCACTATGGTGTACTATAGCTTAAATTATTATGCCGCATATAAGCCCACGCAGTGCATAGATGCGGCCGGTTGCAACAGATGTCGCACTTAGCGATCGAGATGCCGTTTGGGGCTAACTCATGTGTGTCCAAGGAACCATGTATTAGATGGAGGATTGGAGGTCCAGATCGCCACGGGAAGGGACACTTTTTAGGCGGGAAATGTGCCGGCCCGTCGTAATGGGCGCACAAGCGCACTCGGCGCACGATTGCATTCACAGTCGCGAATAGTGACAAGACAGCGATGCGGCCTCTTGCCAAATTATTCTAAATACTTCTAAACACTTGTTTTGTATCTAGCGTACGTTTAGCGTATGCCGATGGCCATTTTGGTCCTTTCCGGTGATTAGGCGATACTGACGACCACAGCAAATGATAGGCAGCCTATGAGTTCCTATTCACGTTTTGTAATAACCATGGCTGTATTTCGCTTGGTTTAGGAGATATCAGTAGTTCAAAAATGCATCGTTCTTGATCGATGGCATGGGACAGACAGATGGACGGACAGCAGCTTCGTTTAATGCCCAACCACGTTGTCCGTCCGTGAGGGCTATATGCAAGGCGGGTTTACTCTTGTCACTGTGCCAAATTCGACCTTGATCGGTGTTGGAGCCCCGGAGATAAAAATTTGATCAAATTTGGGATTTATCTCCCTCTAGAGGCGACATGATGCAATGAAATTGGTACGACAGAGATGCACTCTCGCCGGCCAAATTTCACGCAGATCTGTGAAAAAGGGTGAACACAGGGGCTTTAAGTAAGCTTATTTAAAATTTGGTCATATCCCAGCCAACAACCCCACATCGAAACAACATTGGGCCAACGTCATAAAAACCACTAACGTTGTAACAATGTTGGGCCAGCATCGGCAGTGATGCGTTGCATTACCTGCGTTATTTC
>Ga0209780_1002771_pt1 | contig 12674 bp, 10 predicted proteins | sample WorMetexBAHAMAS2_FD_187384 | JGI IMG/M metagenome (GOLD analysis project Ga0209780, IMG submission 187384) | Marine gutless worms symbiont microbial communities from Max Planck institute for Marine Microbiology, Germany - Inanidrilus exumae... | ecosystem: Host-associated > Annelida > Digestive... | reverse complement strand
GTTTTGTTTCAGGCGACCAGTTTTAATGAGCGTAATGCTTTTCTGGTAGCCTTTCAAGTGCTACGACATTATTATATTGTAATTTTTCTGTTATTACTTGGAAAATATATTTTGATTGATTGATTGATTGATTGCTAGGATGAGGACGATGTAGTACCAGCCCTTTGGTTTATCGAGATTAATAATCAGACCATTAGATTCAGCCCAGAGTCTAACTATAATCTGAGAAAACGCGTCAGAAAGGCACATGATCTTTCATCAAAATTCTTTGACCACTTGTCATTATTATTACTGATAATAATCATGACACATGACAAATTAATCTCAAAACTCTTACACGTACCATTGAGAAATGGCAACTGGAACAAGTGAAGAGTCATCAGCAAAGGGAAGAAAGCATTCAGGTGGACATCGAAGCAGAATGCCCACTCAACGTCTTGCCCTCGTAGTGGCTGCAGTATAAGATGATGGTTTGTCAAATACCTGTTACAGGCCACAACATGCCCGGTTTGTCCACACTAAAATACAAGACTGAGGAAGGGACATCCTTTATGTCGGCTCTCCTCCGAAGCCTGCATTGACTGATAAGGACCATCATCGTCATGTTTTAAAGCCATTTTCCTGGTGAATCTGGGTGAGCCATTTGCCCATTGACTCTTCCTCCACTAGTCCAGAAGAGAAAGAGATAAGTGGTACACATATTAGATACCCTTCCTGTTGCCCAATGATGAGGGCATTAGGTGAAAATTAAAAAAAACGCCAAACAAGAAAACTGTACTCCAAAATTTTTAAGCATTCAAAAGCACTTTACTAATCTGACTAGACTATAATAATGATAGTACTGTAGCCACAACATTTTCTAGTACTTCAAACAGTTCTGCTGCTAAAAGCATTCAGTAAAAGTCTTTAACATAAGTAACGTTGATTTTTTAAAATGATACAAATCGGCAAAATATATAAGACTATCAACCAACCAGAAAAGTGTGGCAACACAAATGCCGACTGCAATACAGTCGATAAACACGACCCATATTAAGAATTTGAAAAATCCAACAATGCTCAGCCGCAGCACAATGGCAAAGCCAATGGAAGACACTGTTCAAGCAACAAACCATGTACACAAACTTGGTCATTATCCTGATAATAGCATGATAAAACAGTTTTTGCATCGTCTGTGTGAAAACAATCAATGAGCTCACTGTCATCAAAATTTACACAGCCCGTGAAAAATTATGATATGTTTACATAATCTACATACTGAAACAACAAAATCTAAATTGTCAACAGGAAATGCAGCTCTATATATGAATTACATCTGCTTGATGCGAACATGTTGCAATACAATTTCTACAGCATGTTTGCATCAAGTATATGCAGAAAGTGAATACAATTCATTCGTTTTCTGATAATGTATTACAGCACTTTCCTGAAATTATCAACTGTTTTATTACAAATCAGTATGTGAGAAACTGCCAAGTGTGGTACTGTTATGGATGTCCACTGACACGAAAATGCATACTAACTGACAACTATAACAGAAATAATCATCAAATTTACTGTTAAAATAACAATAAACTACTTATGATGCTTATTCCAGGAAAACCCAGGTATAAACTGGTACTGTCACTGAAGGAATCATTCCTTCTTTGCAACTGCCATTATATAACTGCGATTGTCAAATGTTTAATAGATTAAATTCTGGTAACGAGTAACGATGTTCAGCAAGTCCTACTTAGTAAAATAAAATCTATTTCTGCAGACTACACTGACAAGCAGCATAACTTACCTAAAAGCCAGAAACTGAGTAGAACAAGAAATGCCGGATCATCCCTTGCCCACTGATCTTTTGTCTCTACAAAAATGCAACCAGTTCTTCTTGTGTTTTAAATGATAAATATAATATTTATCAATCAACAAATGTTCCTACATGATCTATTTTTACCATGTGACACCATATAGCTTACTGAATAAGTGCTATATCTGATGATCCTGGGTGACCTTCAAGGTCATTCGTCTATTGCAAGTTTTCTCAAATGCTATTTTTCATACAGATGTGCAGCAGTTGACAATATTTCAACTTACATAGTGTGTCACATGGTCACTCTATGACAGCTACACTTCTTGTCTTGCCAACTGCACTGTGGACATAAAATAAAATTAGCTAGATTAATCAAAATCAAAATACATGCCTTTAGAGAAGTACAGCATGTGCCAATACTGTTTATGCCATTCAACGAGATGACATAACATGACTAAAAACACCATCACTTGCAAACTGCATACTAATAGTAATCCATCATGTCTGAATCACAAAAAAACATTCCATACATTGGAATACAAACAGATGATATTTTAAAACGACATACTTACGTTTGCGGTAGGCAAAATTGCGATACCTGCAATAAGCATATAACATATATGCACACTATTTACTGGCAACAATGTACATCAAATAACAACTGTATGCAATGATGATCAGTGACCTCAGTGGAATTATCTGATGGACAAAAAATAACTAAAACTCCTAAAGGGTGGTATTCATCTCCAGTTCCAAGATACTGAGACAGCAGTGAGCAGAAGCTTGAATGTTGTGGACAGCAGATGAAATCTGTTTCACAACTTGCAATTGACTTCTAAACCACAAACATTACCGCCCCAATGCTTCGTACCAAATCATCTGCTTGGTGACAGAGGAAGTGGAGTACACAAAACATGCCTAAGATTTTTACACAGCTGAGAGTCAAACTCCCAACATGCACACACGAGACACATGCTCTACAATTACACTATCATGCAGTACGTAACATTAAAATACACCTTCCAAAGTGTAAACAATACAGAATCAAACTAATATAAAGCACAGACGTTGCAAAGAGAATATTTCACTCTATCAGCAATAGATGAACTTGTAGCCAGTTTCAGTGCTGAGAAACAAAATCATTGTTAACATGGCAAAGCTAAACAATAGTTTTTACTTGTCACTAACTGCTTAACTTTCCAAATATATTAGTTATTTCATTAATGTCGTTCTGCACATACACTTTCTGAGGAGATATGAACAGATGTAACATCTGCCAAAAAGCATATTCAAAGTCCATGTGTCGGAAATGGAAAAAGCGACGAAGAAACTTGTATCGTTTTGCATCTGCTGTTCTTGATTGCGTAAAATTCGGCTGCTGTAATGCGAAACCACCAACAGGTCCTGTGACAAATGGTGATAAAGTTTCAACTGCTGGCGATGATGGTGCCTGTCCCAACATTGTTTTCATCTTTAAACTATTACTGCAGACCCTGAAACAATCAAAGTACAAACCAACTCGCACTGGAACCAATGAATGTCACACACTGTTCAGTCACTACTCTAGTGGCTTTGGCATACTCATCACAAGATTACTCCATCCTCAATTCTGGAGGCATTTTAAAATCCAGTTGACTGTCCCCATTAGCAATTCAACCCAGGTCAACAAATGTTGTGAAAATATGTCAGCACATAGAACAAGAATACAAGTTTCAAAAACCACAACCTCCTCACTTTCCAAAGGAAAATAAAAAATAACAAGACTTATTCAGCAAGGAGTATAGTAAATAGTATAAATTACAACATCTATGCCATGTGACAGCTGCAGTGCAAAATAGTGATGGCAATATATGGTACTTCAGAAAAACAACTGATACGATGCAATATTAAATAAACTATTGTGATATATGCAGAAATGCTCTGTCATATACCACAGTTTCACCAGTTAGGCTCGAATACAGAAACTGCCTGGCCAAGCTAGCAGTTGCTGGGAATGTGGTGGCATGTTCCCACCACCAGTTCGTAGTATCAACTCCTGATGGCACCATTTCAGCTAGGTACTGATCAAACTAAGTACAGAGACGCAATACCAGTGGTGGACAGAAATAAATGACGCTGACTGGCTGTCTCTCTTAGTGCACTTAGGTGGCAGTGACTGTCTTCAGCCTTTGTGCCATCCATCTTGGGTGGCAGTGATGCTCAGCATACGCACGTGTACATACCTGCATTTTACAGCATCTACAGAAACAGCTCGCATCCCATCCTTTCCTGATCTAATACTGTCACAGTTGCCGTCACCCAAGGTTTTAAAGCAGTCTCTCATCCCTGCCCAACACAAAGTGGCGAACAAGCGCAGTGCGCATGCCACCTAAACGTCAACTATGCAGTCGCGTCTGTGTACAGTTGCGTTCGTGTTACTGGAGACTATGGGGGAGTTCAAGAAACAGACTTCTAAGAGTTGCCGCAGTTCGTGCGGCATTATAGGTGGTCCGATGCTCATTGGTTCAGACACTATTCACTGGACTCACTCCGTCAAGTACCTGGGCGTTCACATTGTATATGGTAGAAAATTGAGTTTTGATATTAATCCTACTAAACGAGCATTTTTCACAGCATGTAACTCTGTTTGTAGTCAGTCAAAATGCATGGATGAGATTTTACAACTGTCTCTCATCGAGACTTACTGTTTACCTATACTTACATATGCAGCTCCTGCAGTTAGCCTAAAAGTTCGCCAGTTACAAGAGTTGAACAGTTGCTGGAACTCAGCCTACCAGAGGGTTTTTGGGTTCCACCGGTGGGAATCGGTTAGATCATTTATATGTGGACTTGGTCGCTTAGACCTGAAACATGTCATCATGCTGATGAAAATGTCGATGGGTGTGCAAAATACGTTCGAGTCAAAACAGTCTGATGCTAAACCTGTTCTGGGTAGATGTTATGGACAGTAAGAATGTGTTTTTGCTAACAGCTCTGGGAAGTTACACAGATGCAGCTGAGTGTATTACACAGATGTTTTTGGACAGTTGTGCAGTCGGATGAAGGTGTCTTTGTTGATTTGATGTAACCAGCCTTGCTTTTTCATCATTTATACCCAGTTACTTGGCTAGAATAGGTTTAATTAGGGTGTGTTACTAGTGTTTTTTATGCTGATGTCTCGTATACTGATTGTGTTTTAGTCTCTGTCTGTCGCCTGTTGTTTTTATCTTTTGTATTACTCTGCCATTATTGTGCGAATAAACGTGGCCATTATACTTAATCCAGCGCTGTACCTTGTATGGCAATGCTACGCATATATCCAATAAGACAGTTGCATACTGCAAACTACACTACTTCCACTGGCAGCATATAACAGGTCAGTCTCAAAATATGGCAGAATACTGAGAATAGGACGTCAGCATCTAATAAGAAGCTATGGCAAGTTTCTCTTTGGTTACTTTACGTAGTTATGTAGATATTTTATGCCTACTCTGCAGTAATCAATCAACTGATGGCTGTCATTAATGCCTCAATTCACCACTCTTTCTTTCTTTCGCAGACGTGTTTACGTTGACGTGACAAATGTAAACAATAAACAGCAACAGATACATACTCTTTGCACTCGCGCTTAACAAAAATACAAAATAAGTAAAGGTTTGTTACATCTGCAAACGAATTACAGCATATAGTTCTAGTTATATACGCTTTGAAGGAGTCAACCATCAAGGTCCGTAACAAAGAATATGGAACTTGGCAACGAAAAGCGATTAACAGTCACCGGCTGACTGTTGCTTTTTGTGCCGTGTACAAATATTCTCGCTTACTTACTTACGTGAAACAGTAGTACTCTGCAACTAAGTAACATAGAGCTAAGGCTGATGTATGAAGAGTGAACACACTATAGCTTAGCATCTGTGTTTATACAACTATTCAGTAAAATTTTATGTTCGTAGCTTATATGTGTAGCTGAGATGGCATGTCATGTGGATGAATGGCACCATTGCTAATGCTCTTAAATGACCTTGAAGGTCACTTTTTGCTGTTTGAAAAATTTATAACTTCCATAGCTCGTGAAACTTAGCACGAATTTACTAACACAGCACGTCGCGCGGTCCCTCTGCGGTAGCTGAACCTCGATCTGTAGGATAGCTGTGAAAGCTTTGTCATCCGAAGGCGACCTTAACGCTCAATGACGGTCATCGATAACCGGTGGTGCCGTCGCTTAGACAGTCTACTGTCGGTAGTCGGTCCTTCAACGTCATCTGCTCCGCGAATATGTAACGCACTGCCCGAAAACTTTGTTTCTGCGCCGTCATTATCAATATTCCGGCGACGACTCAAACTCTTCATCTTTCAGCAATCATATCCTGATTTTGTTATCTGACTGTGCATCGGGCACCATAGTGGTCCTTGGAGTGATTGTAATTACTTAGGCCACTCAAAAAATAAAAAATTACTGACCTGAACTAAACTGAATTTCGGCGGGCGTATGTCGCTAACTTCCATCGCTTCCAGAAGTTACTCGAATAATGGCCGAAAATGACGACTAATTATATCTTGGATGTAGTGGCGCCGGAAGCAAAACTGGGTGATTGGTATGGCAGATCCACGAGTTGGTGGTGGGAGGATGAGGGGGCTGAGTCTGGGGCTAGGCCCCCAGCGAGAATGCAAGGGGCAGAGCCCCCGCTGGGAGGTCATGGCGACTTGCTGGGGGCCTGGAGGGCGAAGCCCCGCCCCCAGAAGCTGGAGTATTCATGCATTCTGCGTCATGGTAAAAGCGTTTTCATGAATACTTAAAATGTAAAATCTATATCGTATGATCAATCAGTCAATCTATTTTATTCGTCGACAAAAGAATATAAAATCAATAAGCACAAAAATGAGTCGAACGATGTACAACCTTAAGACTACGAGAAGCACTGCAGATGCAGAGGGACCGTGCGTTCTGCCACAAATACGAAATATCGCACTTGAAAAAGACCAGCGTGTGACGGACAGACGGACGGACGGACACACGTCGACAGCATATACCGCGCTAGCATAGCGTCGCGCGATAAAACGTGCTATATTTCCTGAGTTACGAGTATTACAAAGATTTAATACAGCAAAAGTGACCTTCAGCATCACACTATGCGTTAATATTGTACTGTATTCGAGTTGTAATGAGTTATTTGTCAAAAGTCGCCCATTGTAACCTACCCTACCTGCATTTGTAAAGGACGTGCCAAATGGGTAGGCGAGTAGGGGGTCAAAATGCCCGGAAAAGCGGGATTTGGCATAAAAGGCGGACGATACAAGCGGAGATTGGAGTTTTTTGCCGGATTCATTTTCAGTGGTCTAAAAAAATTTTCACCCTCTTCGGGGTCGATCATTCCATCGTCCCCCACATGGATCTGCCACTGTATGGCGGTGACAGTTTCGAGAGCAAGAGCAGCTATGCCAAAGGGAATGGGCTGCTTGGGACTGGACGAAAGGGTGCAGGTTGAGGCAACAGTTGCCCAGGCCGTAGCAGGCGAGCTAGCGGTGCAAAACAGCCTCACCAAAAATGATCTATGACTAAAGATTACAAACGTGATCATGGTAAAGTTTGCTGAATGAGCCGACAGAACAGTAGCCTATCGCACCAAGTTTTTGCTATTGTGCTACGTAATACAGATAGAATCACCCGACTTATTTGATTTGTGTGTTTCCACATTTTAAGGTGCAGTTTCGCATTAAATTTGCTAGTTGTCACCAGCGGCGGAGCCAGGGGTTATATACTGTGGAGTTTTGGGGGCGGAGTCTGGGGATGGGCTTAGGTGCCTCTCCATGCGTTCCTGTCGCTTCTGCTTTTGTAAAATACAACCAAGAGTGTTTCTGCCCTCGGGTGACAAAGACCCTGGTATGTAGTCGGGCGGACGGCTTTGTCACAGAACATGTTTAATAATCTGTAGATTTTGGTGCATCTTGACAGCTATCAAGAGCTGATGACTAAATGATACCCTGAATAAGCGACGTAGGCCCCTCCGTCTCTCCATCTATACGCCAGGTAGCCTATACTAAAAGTAAGTACGCCAGTTTGGAGATTTGCTTGAAGTAATATGGCTGTCGCTTTTATGAGGAAAATCATAATATCGTACTGTAATTCGACAATGTAGCATTTTTGTCGTTGCTAGGTTGTATTTCATTCGTCTTCACGGTGCCCAACACGGATAATTACTTAAATTTATTGGTATGGCGTCGTCATACCACATTTCGGATTGGTTATACCGGCTGCATACCTGCCATACCGCTTCCGGCGCCACTGCTTGGATGTGTTAAACGCCCCCATTGAGAATGAGCACGTGTCGCAACTTCGACAAGATGTTTAGCACGAATAACATCGGACAGTGGGGGAAGTTGGATGATTCGTTCAGCCACATTGATGCATGTCGCTTGTGCGAGAAATCGACGGACAATAACATAGCAATTAGGCCTATATAAAATACAAAATGCGTCGCGTGGTAAAAACTACTAAGATGCCAAAAAGCTTACACAAAATGTCACCGCTGTAAGTTTGCTCCTAAAGCGTAAGTGTTTTAAAAAATTGTAAGCAATCGTTATTTAGGCCACATCATCGTACGCAAATTACCTCCGCCAAGCAAATTTTACCATGTTCTCAGCCAACTTGACAGTTTGTGTTTTTGCAATATTGCTCAAAATGCACGGACACACTTTTAAATTCTGGAAGCTATAGAAACAACAAGATACAATCGTGTAGCCCAGGTTTTACAAGTTTTGCGGATCGTATTGGCCTGACTGCGACTTCCTCAAATAACGTCAAAGATAACCTCTGTGCAAAAGCATGATAATTACTCTGGCAGCATGGCAGCATATACTATGAATAGCAAGTTATAGGGCTATGTCGAATATCGTCAACAGCACAAAAGCCAAACACACCTCAAAACTCGCAAAACATTGTAAACCTTTATCACATCAAATTCAATCATTTTTCAGTCCTGGCGAAGGTCAGTATTCAGTTAATAGTTCATAACATACAATGTCAAAGACAGTTTACTGGTGACTCACTGCTGTTGCTAAAGGAGCTGAATAAAACATTTCCCGTTGCATGAACGCGAAAAAAATTGTGAACCGGAATTCGATAGGATGCCGTAGATTTTTTTTACCACAAAGGAGCATTTCACGTTTGCACGTGCGTGAAACTCGGACTTTCACATCAGTCATTAAGTTGTTGTGACTGGGCAATAATCGAAGACTGCTATAGGCGAACATCAATAATTTCTATGAGTATTTATTTTTCTGCATATCTGTTGCATTTTTGCACTGAACCAAAGTTCCAAACTGTCGAAACTGCGAGAGAAATGCATGCTTCAGCTGCTGTGGGACTTCGTCCCTCACATTCAGCCCTTGAATGTCATTGGGAGGGCTCTGCCCCCATACACCATCACAAAATCTTGGCGGCGCCTCTGCCGTGACTATTAACATTAACAATTATCGTGTTTTAAGCAGACAACAATATATGAATCAAATTAACAATTAAAAAACAACAAGCACATTAAGTCCAAAAGCTAAGTATTTTGCAATTAGTATTATGTCAACTACGGTGCCATCAACAAAAACGCGAACTGCTATGTTCTGAACTCAGCGCAGAAGTACGTAAGCCCAAATGTAGCTCCAGACATTCTATTCTGTAAGTTGGTGTTGGTTTTGTATTTTCAACTGCCACGTAGGGGCCTACATAACTATAGTGAGCAATAAGGGTGTCACTTTAATGTACTCTTGCCCATAACCAATGCCGAGCTATTTTCAAAACTTTTTCACTTGCAGACTGGCAGTAAATTTGTAGCATCGGTAAAGTTAGTGCTGAAGATAATCACCACGCCATGTCGTTACACTATTTTTGTGCTCAAGAACTGGACTGAACCGAACAGCCGCACAAAACAGTCGCTGAAAAATTATTCTTTCAGAGACATTAGGTGGAGTCATCTTGTCCACTGACAAAAGGACATTAACGGTAGTATATGAATGACGAACTGGACGCGCACCTGCAGTAGGACACCGTGGCAAAAACGTTTCACACACGATCGACGTTCGGTCAGTCGCTGATGGCAATAGTTTGGCGTGTGAAGATAATTCTTCACCAGTATCATATCTGTCGATCCAGAAGTCAAGGTCACTGGGACATACTGTCATATGGCACTGCTATTACAACACTCGCTGTCCGTCATACGTCGGATCTCGAGCGAGTTCAACTGTCAGCAGAACATGTGACCACTGACCAGGCGTGCAGTACGCGCGATTCTGTGAGAAAAGGGTTCGTTCGCACCGAATGCGGTGCGTTGCGGTGTGATGCGCTGCGTTGCGGTGAGGCGTCTTGCGGTATGCGGCAAAAACGACGCGCAACATGCCGCACGATGCCGCACCGCACCGCAGCGCGTCTGGTGTGACCGTGTGAACACTCCCGTTGGATTCCATGTAGCCTATGTGATAAGTCCGGCACATGCCGCTACGCAGTGCACCACATCCGGTGTGAACGACCCTTAACTCTGCAAACCGCTGGCCGGTTTTCAAGATTCTTTTACGGAAAACTCGTCATTAAATTTGCAATAAAGCAGTAGTTATGAATCCCACCACCGCAGCTCAAACACTATCTGCACTTCATATCGTTAACTACAATTACCTGTTTGACACTGTCGCTAGTTTTCTGACGATAAATTCTCACAATATAGTATAGCTAGCGAAGCCTTTGACGTACGGTGGGATCGTTAACGCTCACCCATTATAAGTTTACGCCGAGTCTGCCGATGAAACAATTTCGAAAATCGGTCACTACGTGGCGAAGTTATGGACAAGAGTACAGAGAAACCCGTTGTTTTTGACTCACAGTTTATGTATAATTCGCGCTTCACTTGGACCGGTTAACTGTATCTGGATCGAGCGACGTAGCCGTCGTGGACGGCACCGTGGTAGAGCTGACGCGATCTGCCGGCACCCGCCGCCGACATCGACGTCGACATCGAATATCCGCCGGACTCGACAGGTCGGTTGTGACCACGTGACCGGATGTCCACGTCATCGGCGTAGACGTCCGACAGGCGACTGTCGACTCGACGGAAGTCACTGGCGGACTCAGTCACTGGCAGAACCGCAAGCCTGCCACACCATAAGACCTATTTATCAGTTCAATGTGTTATCTTATGTAATTGCTGTTTACCTACAACATACTAACGACTCATATCTTTTCTGTGGTTGTTTGGCTTTCGAATGCTTGCTTCTCTTAGGTAAAACCGATAAGAAGCATCCGCGGGACTTCCCATCACGGTATCAGACCTGCCTCCTCCACTTCCCGCCCCGACATGGAGTCGAACCCGCGACCTGTTGATCGCAAGTTCGACGCTCAAGCTGTGTCGCCACCATGACATACCTTGAGGCGGTGAGCTGTAGATCGAGCAGGCGTTGCTCGTCGACGTGCTGGTCAATGCGGACCTCGTGCGGCCGCTGACGTCCAGATGCCTCGTCTGCCGCAGCCATCGCCATGAACGTCTTGTACAGGTCGAACGTGTCCTTGGTCGACAGGCGCCCGCTCGTCGACATGCGCTGCTGGTCAAGGATGTGCTCATGCAGCTGCTGACGGTCCGACGTCACCGATAGGTTCACCTGCAGCCGGTGTTCCCAAGCATTTTAAATACTTGCATTTTAAAATTTATTTTAAGTAGCTAACAGTACGGTTTGGTGACGATGAAGGCAACAGCGTTGAGCAAAGTCCAGCGACTTCTTAACCCATTTTACCCTGAGTTCCAAAATGCGGACATTGACTAAGGGATTCGATGCCAGGCTGGCTAACTGAACATGTTTAGTTTTTGATCTTCGGGTAGTCTGGCGCTTAACCCTGAGCGCCCTAAATTCGTGTAGCTATTTTGGGAACACTGAGCAAATATGGGTTAATCCGTGCGCTAATACACTGTACAACGCTGCTGTCAGCAAGGGCATGGGGTAGCAAAACTGCGTTCAACAAAATCATCTATTTTTTAATTGGGGGTGCCGACTTCATAATTACCGTACCTAACAAGTAATTAACAAGTATTTATACTTCTAATAGAAATAGAATGATTTGATGTAGTTTTTGTAGTATTTTGAATGATTGGATATGATTTGATCGGTATTGCGTCGAAGTAGGCCTATAGTATAGCGAGCAAAGCCTTTGAGGTAGGCATAGGGTAGGAACGCGTCCTGCCTGATCTCACGTCACGACACCATACGAGTTCACTGTGGCACTTCGGCCATACGTACTTTATATGACTTCCGTACGTATATGGACAAGTTCTTAATACACAGAACAGAACCGAACACTGTTCTCGTATATCTCTCTGTGGTTTGAAACAGAAATAACGTCACGCGTTGAGTCACGGACATGACGTTGAGTCGCGTGTCTGCAAAGTTTCTCGCATTTTTGCAGCGCCGGCGCCAGAGTCTAGCGAGTAAGAAAGGGGGCAAAGAGAATTTTAGGGGGCACTGCCCCCACCCTCCGCTGGCGCCGGCGCTGCGTGACATTACGGCAGCTTCCACCCCCGCCGTCAACAGTGAATCAATCATTCCTGATCTGTATCCACTGCTTTGCTGTCAGTAGGTTACAAAATGATACCAGTTGGTATATTTACGTGCGCTCAAAAGCTGACGAAAGGGGCAGCTTAATCTCGCGCACAATATAAACAAAAACTCATCAGGAGATGAGATAGCAAACGTCAACTTTTTACGACGATATGGCACGTACGTACTTCAAAATACTAAAAAAAGAACCTACTTCGTTTAACCAATTAGACGATAGCTAGTTAAGTACTGCGCATTCAGTCTTGAGTTTATGAATATGCTACAGTCCACCTTGCTGTTATAGAATATTTATGCCGTGGGAGTCGCGCGG
>Ga0209780_1002770_pt1 | contig 12674 bp, 10 predicted proteins | sample WorMetexBAHAMAS2_FD_187384 | JGI IMG/M metagenome (GOLD analysis project Ga0209780, IMG submission 187384) | Marine gutless worms symbiont microbial communities from Max Planck institute for Marine Microbiology, Germany - Inanidrilus exumae... | ecosystem: Host-associated > Annelida > Digestive... | reverse complement strand
GTTTGCACTGCTTTATGCAAAATTTATTTAAGAAGCAATCTGCCAAATTTGTTTAAAATCCGTCGAGTTTTACGAAAGTTATGGCGAAACACATTTTGGTGTGTTTTTTATGCCCCACGGTGTAGTTATCAAGAAATGCTGTGATAGTAGTGGTGTGTTTAGAATTTTGGAGAGGGGGCCCACTTCCCACCCCTTCTAAAATTCAGACGTTTTATCTCACTCGTGTGTGCAATGAACATTACTGCTGAGTATGAATTTGTCTGTTTCTCAGTTAATAAAATAATTTTTAGTGGGTGAAGCCAGGCGCACCACTGCTACTTGTAATTTTGTGTATAAACGATTTTCATCTATTGCTTTAGTGGTCCACGTAGTGCAGTCGCTTAAGTGTGTGTGTGTGTCCGTGTGTGTGTGTTTATGGACAATAACGTTTGAACTAAATGACCGTCGACCTAATATTTGGCATGCTAGCTTGACGCTGTCTAGGTGATATCGGTAGGTGAAGGTCTTAGGTCTAAGTTGGCGGTCGCAGAATGAGTATGCCCCATATACGGGCTCTGGGGCAGTAATGCGCCGAGATTCATGTGTTGATTTCGGAGCTATATAAATTGTTTGTTTGTGTGTTTACTTAACAACCTTCCTCCATTATTCTTTCTTTACTTCCTTTTTCCTTATGTTTTTTTCTTACTTATTTGCTTCCTTACTTATTTACTTCCTGACTTATCTGCTTCTTTCAGAATAGACCCATTCTGTTTCTAGGTCGGAGGTCGTAGGAGGCGACTAAACTTGGCTTTAGTCTTTTCAACTCTTTTGGGTTCATTGTATGTTGTAGTATATATGTTATGGATGCATGTTTGCTTTTGTTGTGTTTGTTTCAGTTTTTCAGTACTAAGCCAAGAGATTGGCTGGGAAGAACGTTTCTGAAATGACCTTAACACCTTAAGGCGTATTCGATTATAGAATCCGAATTCGGATTTACACTGTTAGAGATAATGTTTTAGATTGTAGTAGTTGTTTTTGTTTACGTTTTTCAGTGTGAATCTGAATCCGGATTCTATAATCAAATATGCCGTTAATCAATCAGCAGAAGGAGTATGTTGCCATAGTGGTCGTCGTGACCAAGTTGAGGTCTTTCTAGTTAGATGTAAAGAGACTGTGATTGTAGGTTCATTGCGGAACGTTGCATATCGCTCGCCATGCTGTAACTATGTCTGTGTGTTTAGACTGTAATTAGATTGTGATTCATTAAATCTGATACCAGCTCAACCACGTGGTCCCCAATGGCACATTAAATATTCTCTCGATTGGCAGCAATCCCACAATTCATGGAGCTTAACGAGTTTACCTGTCCTCACGTGATCATCATAGACTCCGCCTACCTATATGATGACGTCAGTCCCGTTGTTTACATTGTCGTTTAGTAAAAAAAAGTTAATAATAGCCATGAATGCTATTTTGCTGTTACCCAGTGATTAAAGTATTGCATTTTGGCATTTGGTTAAGTTTTCCATTGTTGGATTAGACCATATACAGTCATTATGTAACATACGGGTTATTGCTATTTGGTGTTAGCTGCTAGCTGGCCAGTCTAGCGTAGAATATGTAATATGTCATAAATTGGTTGTGCTGGAATGAGTGTGGTGTTGTTATTGCTTTGTTGCTTTTGTTGTTGTCGTGTAATTCGAGGGTGCAGTTTTTACTGATTTTATAAGTGTTTTATGTGTCTCACATTGCCATAATTATTGTGTGCCAAAAAATGTGATTCGGAATAATATCATACATCTCTATTAATTTACCATACTTTTCTCTGACGAATACAGTGTATTTCGTTACTAAGCTTATCATTACATGGCAGGTTTCTATTTTTTCAGTGTTCAGTCTTTGAAGTTTTAACTAGATGCTGTTAGTATTGACGCCGGCTGTATAGCCGCCAGCGTGTGGTAGGGCGTTCAGTCTCATCTGTCTGTCTGTCTGTTCGTCCGCGCTCTGAAAGGAAAATGGCTTGAGCTATCAGCACTGAAGTCGGTAGACATTGGCAGGACTTCGGCATGCACTGACCCTGAGGTCAAATGCTCAAAGGTCAAATCCTAACCGTAGTAAGCCTCGGGTTTAGGTTTAACGTTTGCGATGGGGATGGGCCGAGATGCGGAGCAACGTGAGTCTGCATGTCGATACGACTGCACATTTTCTCTAGTTTGTAGTGTTTTAGTGCTGTGCGGTTTTATCCATTTTGCTGTAGAAGGTTCCTTAACTAGGACGTTCACTGCAGTACACACTGGCCAATTCAGTGATCCACGTGGGACAATTGGTCTGGTGTGTGTCAATCTGTCTGGACAAGAACTGTGAACGAAAATAACATTAGTCGTAACTTATATTAGCGTTGCTTGAATTAGTCGCATAAGAAACAGCATCAAAAGGGTTAATAGCTATGATCAGGTCACGTGCAGCGTGGCCTGCTTGTATCATATAGACGCAGTATCAAGACTTTTGCTTACTGTGATGTTGTGTGACGAAACGTTTGACCAAAAGAAAATTGAAAGCTATGACTTCATAGTTGCTGTAAGGTGGAAAGCATTTTTAATTTTACCCACGCCGATGTACGGCAGTCGCGGGGATAGGGTTTTCAGGGGCATTCAATTGTCTGTCTGTGTGTCTGCCTGTCTGTCTGTCTCTGTCTGTCTGTCTGTGTGTTGTAACGCGCGATATCCCTAAATCCGACGCAGCTAGGATCACCTTGACTTGGAAATGTTCCACGATGAGTGCTTGAAACCCATGTTTTTATTCTGGGGTCAAAAGATCAAGGTCACGTGGCACATAAATTATACCCACAGGCTGCGGTTTTGCACTGTTATGAGTGTTTTCTTGTTCTAGTTGTCTTCTGTATAAATGCTAAAACGTCAAAAACCTGCTAACTTTAGTTGCCACTTTTTTACGCCAAGCTGTTCGGAAATCGTTGCAAACTTCAGCTGCGTTTTTTCCAAAGCCGCGACAAGTTCGAGTTCGCGCCGTCTTGCACCGGCGATTCAAGAACTATGAAGAGTCGAGGAAGTAGTCGATGTTTGAGAGAAAGCGATGCAGGCGACCGACGTGGTCGCAGACGTAGTCGTCCGGCAGACGCTGAAGTTCTGGTGATGACGGTCGTCCTGACAACTCGTCTTCGATCAGTTCCAGCAGCTGGCGGTCGGTCAGGCTCGGGTCGAAGCGCACCTTGCGTCGCTCGCCGTCTACTGCCGCCGACAACTGCAGCAGCAGCCAATTTTCTTCCTGGTCAGCCGGCTCCTCCGACCAGTAACTGGTATCCGTCTGCCAACACAGCCATCACAGTAGAGGGCACTTGGTAGAACGCATACCCAGTGGCGTTTCTACGGCGGGAGCCATGACCCCAGAATTTGGGCTTGCCCCAGATCCCCCCTGTTTTCACACACTAGGCCTATAATGTGCCATATACTACGGGGGTATTTGATCCATAAGCCGTGTAAATTAACTACGGTAAAACTACTCCTTACACACCGTGAGTCTGTCCCCAATTTATGTTAGCCCCAAAACAGCCAATCCCCGTATTTTGAGTACTAGAAACGGCACGGCACATACCTCCAGCATAGTGTCGTTACCGGCGAGAGGCAGGTGTCTTGTGTGTTAGCTCTAACCCTAACCTTCTAAAATTTAAGTCTTCTCTGGTTCACATTCTACCCAACCCCACAAATCCCATTAAAATCCACCCATAACTTTTAGTCCTTCTGTTAACAAACGTACAAAGTACAAACACGGATGAAAATATTAACCCGCCAAAATGTGTCTAAATTCTGTCAACCCTATTTCGAGGGTTCCGTGCACAAAAGTTCTATCTCAAAACCCACAAAAAGTTTTTGTGTTTTGCAAGTTTCACTACTTGATTTTACCAACACGATCTGACAATTGTACTTACTTAACCCTGTTTAGCTCAGTGTTCCCAAAATAGCTACACTTGAGCGCCAGAGTGCCCGAAAGTCCAAAACTAAAAATGGTCGGTTAGCCAGCCTGGCATCGAATCCCTTAGTTACTGTCCCCATTTTGGAACTCTGTGCAAAATGTCGGGTTAATGATTACAGCGTACCGAAGCAGCGATGGCGGAGCTGTTCTGTGACCCGTCGACGGACGTCTGCTGGCTAGAGTCCTCCGAGCCGCGCGCTTCTTGGCTGTGAGAACGTCGCCGAGATTGCCGACCGTGGCTAGTGGGGCTGTCGGGATGCCGAGCCGAGTCGACGGAGCGACAGCGCGAGGATGAGGAGGGAATGGCGCGCACGCGACGGCCTTGCTCGCGCACGAGCTTCCGTCGTCGCCTGGTAGCGCCGGCGATGCGCGCATGACGACGGGTTGCTGATGGTGGCGACCAGGCAACGGCTGACGTTGTCGACGGCGGCGGCGTGGGAGAACGTCTAAACCACGACACGTAGAATGCAATGACGATTTATTAATATGAATTAACAAGTGTCCAAAGTAATTTGGCAAAAGGCCGCATCGCAGTGTTATTAGCCCTCGCGGCTGCGAACGGATTCGTCCGATCTCGATCCCAATCTATTACATGGTTCCTTGGACCCACTCAGCCCCCAAACGGCATCTCAATCGGTTCAGCCATTCTTGCACCACTTACCCGTGCGACCAACACACAGACCACTAGACATCTGTAGCAATAGGCCGCATCGTATGCACTGCGTGCGTGCGATACCGCCTAAAACATGCATACAGTTGCAACAGAATTAGAACTATTAGCAAACACATGAGTATGAAAACACAAAAAGATAAAAAACTACGTAGAATACAAAATGCGTATTCAAATAGCTGATTTAGTTTTTAGGTCGACTTCCGGTCTGAAATGTCCGTCCATCCGGACGTACGTACCTACGTTCGTCAGTCCGTCCACAAAAAGTTTCTTCGATTTCAATGACATTTGGCATGCATGTTGAGGTCGATGAGTGATGCACGACGGTATGCAGTATGACCCGATCCAAGGTCAAGGTGACGGTCACGAACCCTTCAAAGTTGGAAATCCGGTCGTTTTCAAAAGCTATCTCCTCCGCCATTTACAACGGGAGCTGGCAACTGACCACGGATTCTTAAACAACTAGGGCACAATATCTAAATTTGATCGAACCTGATTTTTTATATTCGGCCTAGTTTTTGTGTCACGTGACTTTGAAGTTGGCACCAACGTCAGTTGCGAAAAGACGACCGTCGGTTCTGTACGAGGCTAATTTTGAAAACTGTTACTTGCCTGTAGTGAGTTCATATTGTATTTGTACACTTACGGTGCGATACGATACGATATGACAGTAGATTAACGTGCGCTCGAAAGCTAGATTAAGCTGGCCATCTCGGCCAGCTTAATCTAGCGCAAAAATAAGGAAAAAATAAAATTGCAGCAAGTGCTGAATTGCGGCCGCTGCAACTTGTGAGACATGAAAGAGTTGCGTTACCGACCATTTCAGTGGTCCAGGTAAAGCGATTGTTCCGCTGTGTGTCTGTTCCGTGCGTATGTGTGACTTTAGAAGTGACTTTAATCTGACCTAAATATCTGGCAAGATGGTTCATCCTTATCGTATATACGTTATTACTGGCCCGCCTACACATATGCTGCAGGGGTCAGACTTGTAGCGGTCGCGGGCATCTGTCGTCCTCTGTCGTCGTCTGTAACATTCGCATATGCAACGTAACTCACCAGTGAGCAGCACGAGGCTGGTAGTAGTGTTACGTCCCGTTAAAGCGACATCTTGTTTTCACAGGTCAAGATCATCAGTCGAAAATTCAAGGTTACTGGAGCAGGACAAATGTTACTAAAGTGGTCGGTGCGACCTCGAGTGAGGGTTTGTATTACCGACAAGATGCAAGGTCGTAGACGAGCATGCCATTGTTGTCTTCGCCATCAATTCGAATGACTTGGTCGCCATCTTTTAGTGAGAAGTGTTTCGGCAGGATCGACAGCGCGTCGCGCTTCCATTCGGTCACCAAGTCGTTTCGGTTCGAGTACCGATCGTAGTATCGATCCGCGAACCGATCCCAGCGCCGATTCTGGTCCGGCGCAGCACGAAATCTGGAGGCGTGGTCGTCTCCGCCGTACAGTCGGTCGAGCATTGTCGCGACCGGGTCGCTGCGCGAGTTGGAATTGTTGAGGAGGACACGGGCGTCGACTGTGTCCGTCATGTCCCCCTGCTTTTCATCCTCTTTCTCTTCCTCCCACGACCAGCTGTCGTCTGCCAGTACCTTGTCCACCGCGTTCTTGATCTCGTCGCACCTTGTAGCCTCGGTCTCATTGTGGCTCTTTTCCGTCTGGGACACAGACTACAAAGACGTCGAAATAAAAAGCGTTAAAACGTAAATCAACGTTGTCAAAACAGCAAGAAACTTACGCAAATGTCTCAGCTATTCACATGCCTAAGTAAAACTTTGAAAGACATAAAAAACGTTAAAAACGTAAAATAACGTAAACACAAATTTTAAAGAACGAATGTAAAACGTTTTGATCAACTCACGTGCCTATACCCAATATACCTGAGTACTGTGAGTAGGCCCTACAAAGTAACTGAAACTGCGAAACATAATTTTGCAGTTATTATTAGCATAATTTCTGACAGATAATGAATAATAATATTATTACGCTAACCGCGTCTAACAGTAAGCGTAATGCGTCGGTCTGGCGTCCGTCCGTCCTGTCTGTCTATCTGTTTGTCCCATTTTCCCACAACGTTAGTAGGGTGCGCGGCGCATACTTAACATGACTCATCAGGGGGCAGCACGCGACGCGGCCAGCGTACATTTCTGTCCGAGTATTAGGAGGACGGACATACTTGTTATAAATGCTAGGATTTATAGTGATACTGTCACGGAGAGCGGGAAGCGTGGGGCATGTGCACAGAAGTGTTGCATAAAAAACTTGGAAGTGAGTTATTAATAGATCAGTATTGTTACGCGTGTTAATGAATCGCAAAAGAAAAATAATCTTGTTTCGTCTGTGTTTTTGTCGATAATGCTACTCATCGGAATTTTCAACATCTGCCAGCTACGTTGACGTTTTAAAAATAAAAATGTCAGTGAAATAAAGAGCGTTTAAAAACAAAACAACACAGACATATAGATTGTGTATAGGTCCATCGGAGTTAGTAGTACAGTGTGCTGTTGGATATATTGTGTTACGTGGTTGTAGCTCGTCTGCATGTAAAGCATTATCGTTTCTGTTGTTTTGTTCTGCTTTCATGATGAGTAAAACATAAACTAGACGAAACCAGAACTCACAAGAGTGCAAAAACCCATGCCGGCACTGTTTTTTTGTCCTCGTAAGCTTGACCGTTTGATCCCACAATAAATGAGTTTCCAAGACTCATTGTAGAACACTTTTATGTAGAGTTTGGGGATTCTAGCGGCAGCGGTTTTTGAGATATCGTGCGGATAAACAGACAGACAGACACACGGACAGTGGCGTATCCACCAGGAAAACAGGGGGAAGTGTCCCCCAGATTTCAGGCCGACAGTCATGCAAAAATCCCTTCCACTTTTTTGACACATTATAATGCAATAGCAGGTTTTACAAGCCAAAGCCTAGGCTTACCGGCTTATGCGTAAAGACAGTTCTACTGCGATAACATTAGCTCCCAGAATGCACCAAAACTTGCCATTTCGAGCTCAAAAATCGAAAAAAATTCTGGGGAGGGGGCATAGCCACCTCTCCAGACTCCTCCTCCGGTGGGGAGGGGACACACCCTACTCAACCCCCTCGGCGCCTCGTTCCTCGCGCTTGCCATGATTTCCCCCCACTTTTTAAACCGTGGATACGCCCCTGCACACGCGACAGTAAAAAACCTTACCCCCGCGACTCACGTCGGCGTGGGTAATGAAAGAAAACGCAAGTGTTTACTACATCTGTAGTCTTGGAAGGCTGGAGCGTGACCCAGGAATGGGTTGGCGGTGGAGGCGACGGCGGAGGGACCGTCTCTGGATACCGTTCCAGGTCCCGGCGTCGAACAAGTGGTCGAGAAACGACCTGAGACGACGTCATCCCGGCTCCACTCGTGTCCGGCTGAGTGGACCGCGTCACCGACATATCACAAGACGACAATCAAGCCACTCACCTGAGCCAATAATCACGCATCAACAACATCGCGGGACACTCCCATTGCTCCTCTTTCACTCCGTTTAAATCCAGATTTCATCTCTCCTAATCTACTACTAGTGTTTTAACTGTATTTACTTGCGTACCGAAGCTGCCAATTCAGAAATTATCATTGTTGAATTAATGAAAATTTATTGTTTAACACTTTCCTGTTGTAGGCCTATGCATCGGAAGCACTTTCTTTGTCTATCAGCAATGTGCACATTTTAAATGTGTCACCAGAGCTCTGTGTAATAATTTTATCTTAGTTTTAATTGATGTAATTCATTCGGAGTCGTTGCATTATGTGCGTGAAGCTGTCGGTTTAGAGTACTCATTGAAAAGCGCTGTGTAAGGTTTGTGGAGAAATTAACTAGTAATGATGAATATCGAGATATTGTTTTGTAGTAGCTAGGGATGTAGTCTCGGTCTTGGTCTTGAGACTTATTTTCGTAACGTCTCGGTCTCGAGAAGTTGTGGGGAGGTCTCGTCTCGCTCTAAAAGTCAAACGTGTCCTAACGTCTCGCTTGCAAGCCACTTCACAGTTCACATACAGTTCGCAAAGGCCCGCAAAACGCTAGATAGCATGAGCATCAGTCTTGGACAACAAGTCCTCTGACTCATCACTTTAAGCACTGGTCAAGGTTAGCAAAACGAACGACCGAAATGTCAGACCAAAATTAATGAGCAAGAACTATTGGGAATATGAATTAGAACGGGTACATAGTACACACAGTAGGCCTAAGTTCCTCAGCGGAGTTTGGGACCGGCGCCTAGGTAAAAGATCTGGCGAAGAAATCACTATAGCAGCTGAAACCTGTTCGCCAATATGCGCTTATTAATTATTGAATACGCACAGTTATACGTGAAACATAAGGTAAAAACTGGCCAATATATAACCAAGTGTAGCCTATCAAATAGGCCTATCACTGTAGCTGGACTGTACTATAACGTCACAACTAAATAGTTTAACATCCATAAAGATCGTTAACTAGGCGCTGTTTTATAAGCTGATATAAGCTATATTACTTACTCGACTGTGTGTCCGCTAACAATAATTAATTACGATACTCACTAGAAAAAGTCGGCTTAGCTTAATCTTTTAACCGTTACTAGAGCCAATAAATAGGCCTAACCATCATTCTGCAGTTAGAGATAAAATATGACGTCACAGACGACTGGTATGCCGTCAAAAACTCAATCTCACTGAGAGTCAATAGGCTACGTGGTGTCTGGCTGACTGAAATCAATAATAATAATAATAATAATGAGTACATTTATACAGCGCAAAATAAACAGTCCTCAGATGCGCTAAACAGACGTACAGGCGGATATCACTACCAATGGCTCGCAATTTCTCGAAGGACTTATCTCACCGTTACTGATTTACATGACACAGGTGTTAAGAACTCTTCATTAAAAGCATTGTTAGTAACTTTCTTCCTAAATCGTCATTCCCAGTTTCACTGTGTTTAAAGCGATTACTTTTGTTCTGTCTTTTAATCACCACTCCGCTGCCATCACGTCATTTTAAAACAGACTGCGCCATAAACAGATCAAATTTTAATAAACCCCAACAAACAAATTAACAGCTATATTAAACAATTAACATTACGGTATTGGACCGCATGCAGTGTATAACATGTGGTCTATTGGTACAGATGCCGCACGTAGCGTGGTCTGTATGTTTGTGTGTTGGTCACACGGCAGAACTGTGCACAAACAGCTGAACCATCCAGACACACAGACCACGCTACGTGCTGCATCACATCCAGATGTCGTTTGGGGCTGACTCATGAATGGAAAGGGGCACTTTTGAGGGGGATGTGCCGGCGCATTGCAACGTACCTACACAAGAATGCATTGCGCGCGCCGTTGGCCAATCTGCCTGCCCAGTGCACGCAACAGACGAATGCATTCGACGCTGCAAGGGGTGACCAGACGCGATGCGGCCTCTTGCCAAATATTACTTTGGCTACTTTGTTTTGTAACAAGAAAAAAGCTATATTGAAACAGTAACAACACCATAGCAGTGTTACAATTTTCCTCTCCGCAAATTGGCTCACCAACGTTTTGTGGTCACTAGCTTGTCTGATAAAAAGACATGTCACCACAACATGGCTAACTGTGTCGACATCAGGCAGAGAACAAGCAAATTTTGCCAAACAGAATTTATCTTCGCACAAAATCAGAATTATGCCTACTCCAAACCGAACATTGCATCATGTGCATATGCTGCAAAAAAGCAAAAGCTAACAGCAGAGCAAAAAATAAGTCAACCTGTGCTTTAATTAACCATCAGCTGATCAGATATCACAAACGGAAAGCCCTCAACAACTGACACACTAACCACTTTAGGATAAAGAACTTGACAAATACATCTGCTGTTGTTACTTATTTACAGTTTTAAATCTGGGTGTGCTTTTCAGCCGATTGTGTTTTTGTCTCGCCCACAGTCCTATTAATGAAATAGATCTGTGGTCTCGCATTATAATGTGATTTCAAAATGTTTTCTTTTGGCAAATTTTCTCCCAGCTGAGGCAAGAACTTTCACCTGTGACCTTGATCATCAAATGCGACTTGGATAATGTGAAGCAGTAAGCCTAATATGTAAGTCAAAGGTTATTTCGTTTGAAAATAATTGTACAGACGGTCACTTGAACGCACACGCAACTGACAGAATGCTCTACATTTGAACAAGTCATCAACAGATCCAGACAAAATAGACCTAAATGAGTAGTGGTAAGAATACAGAACTGCACAGGCTAAAAATATGGCAATGGTAATTTCTTATCATATATCTTCTTTCCGACTACTTAAAAATCTCTGTGGATCGGCATAAAGGAATTAAATGTCTACTTCCCCGAAAAGTTACTTAACCCTTTCGCTGCCTTGCACGCCGGATATTTCTGGCAGAGGAAATAAATAATAATCCCCAGAGTGAAGGATAAATTCGGCGACGCTAGGTAGGCTATACCTATAACCGTGGTATATGATATAATGTTACCTGCGGTATTGGCTGTTTTCCACTGTTTTCGGTGGTATTATATTTTTTTCGGTCTGGCAGTGAAAGGGTTAATGGGTGCAAGAAAACACAACGACATTTTTTTTCTTGGCCGACGTCACTGCCAGCCTATGAAAAACCTGCACCATTCACACCAGGTTCTCTTCGGAAAATAAGATGGAAACATGGATAACCCAGATTTAGTCGGAAATGTATCTGATAATCTTTGTTAATCCAAATCACAAATACCTTTAGAGTAGTCAGATAATCACAAACCTGTTAGACGTTGCTGTCAAACAGTATCTAACTATCCCTTGACCTTCATCATTTTAACAGCCCGTTTTACACGCAAACCGAGATAAAGCTGGTTACCTCCAAGTTTTCTTCTCCTTCTGTTCCAAACAGAACCTCTGGGGATACGTGGCAGAGGTTTTCAGGGACCAAGTATCCTTCCTGTCACACAGAGCACTGAACGATGTTGACAGGTGTCGCCCTAACGGGACGTAACACTACTGGCCCGCCGCGTGCTGCCCTCTGGCGAGTTACGTTGCATATGCAAGTGTTACAGACCACAGACGACGACGACAGACGCCAACGTCCGTTACTAGTCTGGGCCCCTACACTAATTTTTATACCGGTGCAATGTGTCCCACGTAAGAAATTCTAGCAGCGGAAAAATCCCTGACAGCTCCCTGCGATCAGTTCCTAGTCGCAAAGATTCAACAATTCAACCCCATGCGGTGCAACAAAAATATTTGTCAAAAATCTCTTAAGTTATAACAACATAAAGGGCGTATAAACAGGCAAAAAGCAAACTGCAATCGGCACAAATCACAGACAGTCAGTAAGAACAGCACATAGTCTGGTGAAATAACACGTAACACACTATGACATATTCCGAAAGTTTGTACACAAAATATTCCCGGACTTTTCTAAAACACTGCATTCTGTATTTAGAAAAAAATGACAATAAATAACATAATATACGTAAATTAGCCCTGTACAAGACTGACGGTCGACTCCTACTTACTGCCAACTTCAAAGTCACGTGACACAAAAACTAGGACAAAAATAATAAATCCGGCCCCGATAAACTTCACGTATTGTGCCCTAACGTAAGAATCCGTGTTCATTTGCCAGCCCGCATTATAAATGAAAATAAAAATGGCAGAATTTCCGACTTTCAAGGGCTCATGACCTTGACCTTGAGCCTGGATCGGGTCATACTGCATACCATCATGCATCACTCATCGACCTCTAGATACATACCGAATTTCATTGAAATCGAAGAAACTTTTTGTGGACGGACGGACAGACGTACGGATATTTGAGACCCACTTTATTAGGTCGACTCAAAGGAGTCAACTTAAATGTAACTGTAGCGATATTACTTTGCGTTGACACTTACTTGCTTACTGTCAGTTCGTTTTATGCACACCGGAAACAGTTGGTTTTGTTTATATTATGGACACCGCACCAGTATTGACATTTCATTGATTTTATATCAGTTTAAATTCAATTATGGAATTGTCATCCAGTTCAATTGTCATAACT
>Ga0209780_1002769_pt1 | contig 12679 bp, 7 predicted proteins | sample WorMetexBAHAMAS2_FD_187384 | JGI IMG/M metagenome (GOLD analysis project Ga0209780, IMG submission 187384) | Marine gutless worms symbiont microbial communities from Max Planck institute for Marine Microbiology, Germany - Inanidrilus exumae... | ecosystem: Host-associated > Annelida > Digestive... | reverse complement strand
TGGGTATTAGATAAGAAGGTAACCACGGTAATTACGAATTAAATTTATTTTTGAGTGGCACTATAATTAATGGGCCACCGTAGTTCACGTAGTCTACCGTGAAGCTAACAAAAGTAAACTAAAAATAAAATTGCCATTATCAGTTAGGCCAACCCAGAGCTAGCTTAAACTGTACAAGAAGCTCAGCTACCGCATATAGGGACCGGACCGCGCGATATCAGTAAATCAGTAAATTCGCGCTGTTTCACGAGCGATGGGAGTTATGAAGGTATAAAACAGCAAAAGTGACTCTCAGGGTCATCAATTGGCAATGGTGCCATTCGATAGGCGGTAGGCCACATACGATTTCCTATTACGGGTGGTTTGTCACCGTAAGCTAAGATTTGATATAGTCTACCTGCATGCAAAAAATGACGATTCTCACTTCAGCCGTTCCAGAGATATCACCGGGAGCCCTAAAATTTAAGGAGGGTCACGTGACCCTGTCCAGGCCCCTTTCAAGGGTGATTGTCATTCTTATGCTGGGACTTGACGTAGCCTAATGCATGCAAAATTTGACCACTCTAGCTTTAACCGTTCGAGAGATATGGTTGTTGCCCACCAAAATGTAAATGGTTCACGTGACCTGACCACGCCCCTTTCAGGGATAGTTTGTCATCCGTGGGCTAGCACTTGCTACCATCAACCGATCTACCAAATTTTAAGTCCCTGTCTCTACCCACTGCAAAGATACAAAAAGCGATACAAAATGTCAAAAATAGGGTGGTTTGGGGTGGTTCTTAGGGGTCATTCAAGATTTCAAGGTCACTGGAAATGGCGCCATTCGATAGAGCACACACGAGTTCCTAACTTCCTATTAGCCTTCCATAGTAACTATGTTCCTATCTTGCATTGTTTCCAAGATATAGCAAGATATTGGTCGAAAATCGCTGATCTGAACATACCCACCTTTATTTGGCGTCCCCGTTGGGGGTGACCACGTTTGAATTTCGCCGAGATCTTTGGCGTCAGAAAACTAGAGTCCATGGGCTATCGTATGGAGTTGTTCGCGAGATTCTACGTTTAGCCGTTTTGGTACAGCGCCGACTTGTGACAGAGAGACAGACAGACGGACACGCGACGACGGCATAATTATGCCACGCTAGCATTAGCGTCGCGCGGAAAATGGTTGGCTTTTTTGGCACTGCTTAACACTAATTTGAATACTTTGTGAATTGGCTATTCTATGTTTATGTTTGCTTGACCTTAATTTTTGTTATTATAATTTATATTGGTTGCAAAAACAAAGCGAGCATGTCAAAACTTTTGTCCAGTTTTGCAGAAAAGTATCGCAATTTGCAGACGATTGTGCGGCAAAATAATGGCGTAGTGGGAACATTTCTGCAGCTTTTCAGGTTGATACTTATTATAAGGCTTAGACTCGACTCAGCACATCACCGCATATCGGTCATACAATCTCCCAAAGTTAGCCTCATATCACCGCATATTACCGCCATTCTATAAACCCTTATTAGTGTTATACATGTGAAATTCGTGTCTTTAAATGCTGTATCGGTCTTGTCAGTGTATTGACTGTTTTGGGCTGAGCTACTTGTTTTAATCGCGATTAATTCCTTAACGCATTTCTTAATGCGTTAATTTAACAGCCCTGATTATTTGCTTGCATAATAAATAGTGTTCGGCCGATGTACACATCGGACATCAAAAATCGGCAACACCGGAGCATGCTGGAAAATCAGCTTTGGTAAATGGCTGATATCGATTTTGTAAAAAAATAGTAAGCAGCGTGCAACGACATTAAAGTCAGATCCGCCGCAACTGCGCCAGCCGCCGCGGATGACCATCCACATCGCCGACCTCCACGGACGACCACCTATGCGCTACGCCACCGACTGCCATGACGGTTGACGATGTTGGTGGTCGTTCAGCAGGCGGCGTCTAGAAGAACACTGCGATGGCCAGGTGTCAGACGCAACTGTTGTGACACGGAATTGAAGCTCGTGTTATTTGCATGTGGTGGACGGCATGGCGGCAGTCTGTTGCCGACTGGCCATCTGTTCAGGGTCTTTTGCTTGGTAAAATGATACTTTCAGGCGGCAAATGACAGTCGTTGAGATAATTATCGCTGATCTGCATTGCATGCGTGAGACGTGCGTTCGTGCATGATATCGTACTCCGACTCACTCGAGCCGTCAGCATCGATCAGCAGTTACGTAATATCGACGGCAAATGCCATACTGGAGCACCTCACACTCGTAACTAGCGACTAATCGTCAACATGAGTAACCGAGTCTGCTGATTCCCAGCATCATCTGTGATGTGATGTAACTGATGTCTGTTAAGCGTCATATGTGCGCGATGGTAGGAGTTGCACTAAGTGAGACCGTCACGATGGTCTCACTAAGAACAGTGCCTAGACTGTACGCGTGTCAGCATTGCATCCTAATTCTGGTAAACAACTACACATCGGAATCGGACATCATAAATTTTTTGCCTAAATAATAGTGCTGTGACGGTTTTCCAAAACCGAACCGAAACCTCCAAATTTTGCAGGCTAACTAACGGTTTTATTTCAGATACTCCACGGACTAAAATTCGGTTGTGTTATGGCAGATCTACTGCGCTAATTAAAAGGTGCAATGGCATTCAATGCGTCGTGCCCGGCGGGTCTGCTGATTAATGCTAATTGGCCTTAATTGCCCACCTGCTGTGTTGTGTTGAGCTTTGCTGAAGGGAAGTAGGTTTATTTGCGCTGCGTAGGCAAGTTAAAGGCGGATTATACTTTTTATTAAAAGTAGTGCTGTGACGGTGTTGAAGTCGAAACCGAAACCGCAGTTTTAATGCAAAACCGAACCGAAACCGAACCGATTGATGAAAATCCAGAACCGCACAGCACTACTAAATAACAGAACATCGGACATCGGCCATTCTACCCGAATCAGCCGTTCTCTAATAATAAACCAATAATTATTCTTGTTGCCAGCTTTGACATGGCTAGCCATTTTGCAACTGCCTTCCAACTGCTGAGCTAAACATTTATGAAAATATTGTGCAGTTAACGAATGATAACTGGGGATATGCATGAATTGAATGATCAGCTATATCGGTATTGAGTTCCCTCGGGATCTTGTTGATTCACATTGAAGCTGAACACTGCATCGATGCCTCAGCATCAGTTTAAATAATGAACTTAAGTTATGTAACACTGTTACCGTGTACCTGTACCATCACGTGGTCTTCTACCTGACGTCAATTACGTAAAGTGTGGATTACATACAACACCAACTGATAATGTCAGTCATATATACACCGTTTATAACTCTAAATAGGCATCTATTATGTGAGGAGATAGTTGCAAACAGCATGACTGATAAATGCATTGAATGCGACATTTGCATATTGACTTGCATGACTGAAATCACAATGACACTTGTTGATAATTTTCCATTGTCTGTCCCCCTGTCTGCACTCACCTGTTCGTTCAAGAGATTTATAACCATGGGAAATGGCCACCAACCTAACAGCAATGTGCATGCATGGCAGCAAATATGACAGTTGGCGTGAAAGAACTGCGTCATGTCCTGCTGCTTGAAATGTAGTCAGTTTGCCTGACAAGACTTAAATTAAATGACGTATTATGTATTGTACTTGCAGAACTGACGAGTTGAAATTTGGCGACCTGATTGGTGTGGATGAGCATGGCAACAAATATTACCAGAACAAGATGTATTTTCTTGGTAATTAATTACTTCTATTGTGTCTGTGAAACAGATGATAACATTTCACTGTATGCATAGCACTGCCTGCTACTTTATTTTCTAGCTGGACCTCCTTTGGAATGACATCTTTTTGGTTAGATTTTGTTGTTTGAATGCTGCATGATTTTGATTTTGGCCATTTAACTAGCTTAAAAAGAGCATGAAATTATATTCACAATGTCAGCCGAATTTTAGTCATCTCTGCTGATAGAGATAACACTGATATATACGGTTTACGTTAGGTGTGTGGCAGTTGCACTGGACACCACTCAGGAACGAAATGTCGCATCGACAGACAAAAATGCTAATGTCAGTCTACAATGTCACCCCTAAAAGGAGACCTATTTTTCGTGACCTTTGACCCAGAAACGGCTGAGATCCGTTCCGTCATTGTGACCCACCGGCGGCCATTACGTTGCAACCATCAGAGTTGCGACACATGTAGTTGATGATAAAGTCATAGTTAAGTGGCCTATAAACACAACAACAATTTCTGCCTGTCATGCATAAGATCACTGACGGACAATTTTTTCATCTTTCAGCAGCACAGTGCCCAGGTGCTCCAAGCATGTGAGACAATCACACTTCTTGCCTGTAACTTCACCAAAACTGTGTGTCGAGTCTCTTTAGACCTACAAACGTCCTGAAATTGTCCTGAAATTTGCTAAAAACTTGTTCCTGAAATATAATAACTTTTTGCTGCTGGGACCCCTGTGATGTTTAGTGACATATTTATTGCAAATTTAGTCTCTGTGAACGAATTCTGAAAGTCCGTCAGCACTTAATGAAATTTTGGCCAAGAATATAGCGGCTTGTTTTTTTGACTAACAGTGTATATTTGTGTCGTGCTGTTGTTGCCTTTGTTGTCGTGATAAACGGTGTTGCTGTATGCAGGTCGGAGTCGGTGGGTGTATTATAGTGACGAGAAATGGGGCTGGGATTATGATGCTACGCAGATACCTCCAGATTGGTGAGAATGCATCTCAACTGTTCATTGTTATAAGCACGACATTACACTGTCATCGTGTAGTGTATGAGCTTTGACCTAATGATGTAGTGTTCAGACTTGACTGGCCATTGATATGATACACTTAGAATGGCGCCTCTAAACTGCTGCTGATGGCACAGCCCCGAAAAAACCTCCAGTCCGACACTGGTAGTGTTTAGTTACTTTGCCCACGGGAGTAGTGGCAAAGTATTGTAATGAGCACGTCTGTTTGTCTGTGTGTCCGTGACCATATCTCCCGAACCACACGCATGATCTTTACCACATTTCTTGTGCATTTTGCCTATGGCCGTGGCTCAGTCCTCCTGGTATGAATTTCGCTACGAAGGACTGATTTAGCTTAAATTTACTTGTTTACCGTAAAGTCAGACATAATTCAATTTCCTATTATTAGAGGGCGTAATTGTGGCTAACTGTTTTGAAATTACCCGCAAAGTTAACTAAAACAGGAATGGAGAAATTCGCCGATTAAAGGGAAGAATTATGGAAAGGCACGACGCCGTTGTCATTGTTTCTATGGTAATGCTGTATGTTGCCAAAGAAACAAGTATATTGATGGACGTAGGAAGGCAAAGTTAATTTAGCATTAATGGGACTTAGATTAAGGCAGTATATTGAGTTAACGGTGCAATTGCACTCCACGGGCGAGGTCTGATATCTATGATTGCCTTGTTTGTTCTTGCACAAAATATGGAGATTATGGACTGAATACACAGTGGACAGATTATTGTAGGTTCGACTTGACCATGCTACTTTCATGTAAATCCCTAGACAAGTTATTCACACAAACACACGTGCCTCTGTCTCCAAGCATTATGAATTGGTACTCGTGAACGAAAATGATTCAGGTAAGACTTAAAATGTCCAAAATGACAGCAGTCACTGATGGAACATTGCAGTCATAGAAAAGAGTGGGAAACCGAAAAGCTCTGTGACTCAGTGTAATAGCCTAACATGTGAAAGTGGTGGTAGCCTACTGAAGTTTTGACAAAACATCACATCATGTTGTGCTGTCACTGAGGATTGAAATGCAACTGATGTCACCTGTGTGCTGACGACTGGCAATAAGCCCTGTCAGTGGCGTATCCACAGGGGGGACGTGTCCCCCCAGATTTCAGGCCGGGGAACAGTCGTGCAAAAGTTCCCCCACTTTTAACACACACATTGATGCAATAGCAGGTTTTACGAGCCAAAGTCTAACCTTACCGGTTTATACATGTAAGCAAGGCAGTTCCACTGCAATAATATTAGCTCACAGAATGCACCAAAACTTTACATTTTGGGCTCAAAAATCTATAAAAAAATTCTGGGAGGGGAAGCTCCCCTTGACTCGTCCCCCACTTTTTACACTGTGGATACGCCCGTGAACCCTGTGCTTGTGTTAAGCATGAGACTACTTTTGTCTCTAATACACAGTGCAGTCAAAGATGCTGTTTGTGAACGCTGCAGGCATCGCTGGCTACATTACATGACAGATGATCCTCCATCGACAAGAGCGCTACCGAGGCGCAAGTGGATGGCGCCTCACACAGATAACTTAACAGGCACAGACAAGCAATACGTCCCCTACTCAACCACCAGGCCAAAGATTGAAGCATGGAAGCCACCACAGGCGAAAACATAGACAATTATTCACTACCATAGAGAACTGAATCATAGCTGAACCGTGTAGATTGTACATAAGTGACGTGGGACTTTTGTATGTAATAGAGACAAGGCAGTAACTCCCTCGAAGTGTGATTTAGCCATGTGGTGTGAACTATCTTCTCTCAATTGCTTTGGCACTACTAGCTGGATGACAGTATTGGCGTTCTGCTTATAAAAAAATCTTGCTATAATATCATGGTTGTCTTTTGAGGCACACAGCCGAGTGAGGAGTAACTCGTGGAAAGAAGGCTGGTTTTCAAATGCTGACATTGTAGGCTAGTTTGAGTTATCTCTGGACTCATTATTTCAGCATCGTAGTCTGTGCTCATCTCCTCACATTATATTGGCAGAAATCTAGAATTACCTTGAATGAGTCATGGATGTTGCAGTATTTAGCAAACTATCAATGAAGATGGATGTGCCTTTACACAGACTGGCACTTATTCAGTGCCGGCCCTAACCGGAAGTTTAGTCATTTTGTATTAACAAGCATGCCCATCCTCGTAACACTCGGGCGGAAATGTACGCTGGCCGTGTCACGTGCTGCCCCTGGTGAATCACGTCGAGTATGCGCCGCGCGCCCTATTGTTCTATGCTGTTGTTTAGCGGTCCTCGATCCATCCGAGGGTTGGCCACATCATGGACGTATTTATCTGTATCCTCTGTCATTCTGACTGACTCTTCCAGGGGGAGTCCTGTCCACGTATTGATGCTGTCCACGCAGGCCGTGCGTGGTCTTCCTCGCCTGCGTGCACATGACATTGTTCCTTGCATTATCTCTTTCTCCAGGCAACTCCCTTGCTTCCTCATGGTGTTAGTATGCTAACTTCCTTGCTTTGACAGTGTCCAACAGTTCCTTCTTTACTCCAGCTTTGTTAAGAACCCACTCATTTGTTTTCTTTGCTGTCCACGAAACCCGCAGAATCTTTCTCAGCCCTTTCATCTCAAATGCATCAAAACGTGAAATGTACGCCTATATAAAAAACAGCATACCTGACCAGCCACCAAACTGAATTACCGTGGGTGGGAGGTCCCATGGATGCTTCTTGTGAGTTTTACCTAAGAGAAGCATTCCAAAACCAGACCAACACAGGAAGAAGGAAAGATATTATACAGCGAGAGTCATTAGGCACTGATGTTATAGGAACTGATGAACAGCCATTACACAAGATATCACATTGAACTGATAAATAGGTTGTGGTGGTTGGTTAGTTTCCAGCCTGTTGTAGGTGCTAGCATAATAACTTAAATGAACATCCCCTATCCTTTCCCATTTTGGGTCGTCGCTGAACAAAAAGGCAACGAGGTCCGGAGGTTACTGTATCGTTGGCCATCCTTTACCTGGTGGAACTAAATCTCCACCCAAGACCTTGTCTGTGATATAGCTTATTTCTGTGCTGAAAGCGGACGTCAATCTTCCAACTAACCAACCAACCACAAAACTGACCAGTTAGAGATGATGACACTGACTAGTACACTACTACTAATACGGTAATACTACAAATAGTCCCTACTGTCGTTATCTGTTTAATTAGCCAGTTTATTAATGGAGATAACAGCAGTTGTCACTCCTGAGTGGCCCAATGAACAAAGTCAACACTATAATGGTCTGCACATAAATATAACAAAGTAAATTGGAATAAAATTAAAAAACAGTACATCACATATTGGCAACAAAACATAAGGAATATATGTAACCGAGAATGCAATGTATAATTTGCCTTAAAGAAATTCACGGATAACTAATTTGCAACACAGTGCAACCTGATGGTGACATTCTGCATGGAGTTCTTTCATAACTTATTCACTAATCACCACAAGTTGTCATGGAACAAGATCCATAGCGTTGGAGAGACAGCTCCTAACAAAGCTGGTGAAAGAGGCCTAATAAAAGGCACATTGAAACACCCTATCATATGCGTATATCTCAGTACTGAAGAAAACTGGCGTAGCTGGCCAGGAAAGTATGGGGGTCCGGACCCCCAAGCCACCACAAGGGTGATGAGAAATGTTTTGATGTAGGGGTACCCCTCTGCCTACTGATATGGTTTCATGCTGAAGTCATGGTTAACATTTCTTGAAACGTCATTTAAAGAAATTTTATTAAGAGCCAGTCTGGCCCAATTTTTCCTGCAAAAATGCTACATGCGCTTTAGCTTCTGGGACTTCCCCTACCGGGTTTTACCCCTTTATCCCACTGGATGACTTCAGACCCGACACCTGTATACTGGATGGACCCCCAGCTAGCACAACCCGCCTACGCCCCTGGGGTGTGAAACAGGCACATCAAACTGGAGTAATGTGCGACTAGTTATTTGACAAGGGCGGCAGGTTGATACGGTGGCTCTGGCCGACCACACAGAATATAGAGGGTAATGCAGCCCTTGGCCGACGGTGCAAGTTGACTCCAGACCGATTGGGTGTCTGTCTGGAGGCTGGCAACGGATGATGTTGGAATGAACATAATCCGCGTTGTCTCATTAGCTTCAACTTGCGTGCCTTCATTGTATCTTTCTCGGATCTCATCTGATGATAAACTACATCTGCAAAACAAACAGCAGCAGCAGCAGCTCTCAGTCCACTGTGAAGACATAGAAGAGAAGAGGCAAAAATAGCAATAACTTGCTGCTTTGCAGTAGACAAGTATGTAAAAATACTATATTTTCGCAGCATGTTAATTTTGCGAATTTCTTACGTAGAAAATTCAATGCATTTTAATTTGGTGTATTTTCCAGGCGTTGATATTCTATGCAGATAAAGTTATGATTAATTGATTATGGGCAAATTCCATAACTTCGTGCGTATTTAATTTCGCAGTTCGACTCGAAAAAAATTAACGCCATTAAAATTTTAAACAAAACTAGTCACAGCACTAGCAAGATTCAATATAAACCTCAAAATAATCTATCTTTTCTCCTTTAATGAACAAGCGCTTACGTTCCGGTTGCACCACTACTCCAAATTTCGTTTGGTTTTACAATGACATTTTCTGCTAATGCCATTTAATTTCTATGCTGAGACGTCATTCACAGAGATGTGCACTGCAGAGGCAGATATTTTGGCATCCGCAGAAATACCCTCCGCGTCCGCAGCTGATCAACGGCAGGCATTCGCAGACGGTCTGTATGCAGTCTCCAGCAGGAATCTACTTTGTTCTTTCACGGACTAAAAAACTTAAGTGCGCTTCAGGCAGCCATAACTACGCAATGATTACAGATCGCTGGAAATTCACTATCAAAATACCCCTCTACGGGATTTCTAGTTTCCATTTTTACCACTTGAATCAGTTCAAAGTCATTCCCCTGGCCTGAACATTTTGCACAAGAAACCCCCAAATTTTCTGTGACGTCCGACCTGGGTTGACAACATGGCTGACATCACTCAGTCGTAGGAAGCCAATCACCATCGACTATTGAGTCATTTGACATTATGCCTCGTTAAATGCAGAAAGTAAACAGCTTGTGCACAAACAGCCAAGAGCTTCGAGTCGAATACTGTATTGTGGGCATTCCACACAATACAGCCATCTAGTTATATTTACTTGTTTGAATTTTATCACTGGTGATCGGCTCACAGAAAATGTGGAAAAAATCTTGCTTCAGCAACCACAACGGTTGACTGTGGTATGATTTTGGGAGCCAGATCAAACACGGAGCAACTCTGGAAAACGAAACTGAAAGTAGTAGTGAAAATTCCAACTCACCTGACATAGTACTCAGAACTTGGTCGGCCTGCACTAGTGGTGTTGCGAGCAATGCCAATCAGAATTGGGTCTGACAACGACTCAATGGGAAGGTTGACTTCGTGAACAATTTCTCGCAAAGTGGAGTTGAATATCTCACTAACAACCGCTGATGGAGACAAACTGCTCATGTCAATGCTACTTGCATCAATCTTACCGACAATCTCCTGAAACAACGACAAATGAAACCATCAGATTTTTTCTGAGTACTTTCAGTTTTTTAACCAGCCTTTTTACTCCCGGCTGGACTGGGTCCACAAACTGAGAACCTCTGGGAATCACTGGTGCAGATGTTTTTGTAGACAACGGTGTAAACCATTGAAGAGAAGACCATATTTCTTGGTAGTAAAGAAGTCTATGACTAAATTATCAGTTTTGTACAGTGAAACTTTCTTCAGAAAACAATTTCTGTTTCAGTTATTATTACGTTCATGTCAGATTATTAGTTTCCGTTTTCAATTATATAATAATTGTACTTACTTTCAATTTCAGTTCATTTCAGTGTCCCTTTATTCACATTAGACATGACGAATGTACATTATCAATATGTCAGCTTTTGTCAAAGTTTCCTGCAGTGAATTTAATAGTCTTTTGATTGTTTTATTTTTACTTGTTGTTACAATTCCTTTCGAAGATGTTGACTGTAAAACGTTGATCTCGATCTGTACACCTAGATGCATGGTCTTGGTGATTTGGTCTCAAGATCCACGTGTCAAGGTCTGGTCTTGATCTTGAGACCAGACATTAAGGTCTTGTCTTGAACTCGAGTCCTTTAGTACAATCTCGATAACAAGACTGCTTATAATCATATTATTACTTCAATTTCAGTTCAGAAACATTCTACTTATTCTTCAACAACACCATGTTAAACAGATCAGTTGCCACATGGAGTGACAAGCCTCATAATACATGAACAACTGAACATTCATACTAATTAAACAAGGTGTCGCCCTGATGGGAGGTAACACTACTGGCCCGTCGCGTGCTACCCCTGGTGAGTTACGTTGCGTCGTGGAGTGTTACAGACGCATGGCGCGCAAAACAATACTGGCCCCCTACACTATGTGTAGGCGGGCCAGTAATAAAAAGCTCACCTGTCACAGAGATTCCATACGACATTCCATTTCAGTTGTCAACTGCTGTACAACTGTATGAAAAATCTCACTTGAAGAGGTTTGCAATAGGTGAATGATCTTGAAGGTCACTCAAGGTCATCAGAATTGCCGCTATTTTTGCCTCTTTCTATTAGTGGCCTGTAGTAACAACGTCTATAGATATCTAATATATTACCACATTTACAGTGTATACGACTGCCAGTAACCCGAGAAGTTACTCAATTTGGAAAAGACTAAAATACGTGCTATACTTTCAACGCATGGGAGTTAGAAAGATTTCAAACAGCAAAGGCCATCAAGGTCACACAAGTTCATTGGTACTGGCACCATTCAATAAGCCATATATGATCTTCTATTTGTCTTCCATTGCAACTATGTCTCTATCTCGTATCATTTTGAGATGTGATCACAGTTATTTCCCAAAATTTAAGAAGGCCACGGAACCATGACCCTAATGAGGCAAGAGATGATAGGGTGGCAGTGGCATCAGCTGCATCACATGCAAATCATTTGCACCTTACTCCAGACAGATACCATGTCAGTACCTTATCACTCAATTTATACAGGCCGAATGCTCTTCATGATGCCCAACTAATAGTGCCAAAGGCTTGAAGGCAAAATAATAATAATTTAATATTACAATATTTAATATTTACTAGTCAATCAGCACGTGGCGTAATCGTCACCTGTGGTTCAGGATGTCCTCCCGGAATGTCCCAAAGTCCTGGTGCTTCAGCTAAATGTTCTGCACGTTTCAGCAGCACAACTTGTTCATCGGAGCTTTCCAGAAATGCACCAACGCCTAGAGCATCAGACATGTAAGCCTGCGCGGGTCACATGCAACACATTTCTGCAATAACACAAAGTCTCAACAATTTCCAGTAAACCAATTTACACTAAGTTATAACTAAAAAAATAATAATGGCTACATATTAGAGTATGTACATTACGATTAACAAACAAGGCAATCGCAGATATCAGACTTCACCCATGCTGTGCAATCCTCCCACCCCCTTCGCCCGCTCCCAGAAATTCTCAGAATACCATTTGCACTTGCCTGGCATACTCAATGATCCCTTTCGCTGCAGGATGTTATTGGCGACTGAATGATCCCTTTTGCAGCGAACGCCACAGCGACCACTGCAGTGAAGATTGCCAATGCTTATGGCCCGAACAATCCCCAAAAATTGCCCCTTCCCCTTGGGGCAGCTGCACCCAGGGGCGGAGACTTAGGGGGGACAGTCCCCCCCAAAGTTTGAGGTGGGGGGATAGAGGTGCTAATATCCCCCCAATATTTCGCAAACGTCACTAAAATTGTCACGGAAAACAGGTAAACAAATTGGCGTACAAACCATGTTAAACAGCACAAATCAATTTGCTTGGTCACAAAAATTCTTTTGCCATCTCTGCA
>Ga0209780_1002768_pt1 | contig 12681 bp, 7 predicted proteins | sample WorMetexBAHAMAS2_FD_187384 | JGI IMG/M metagenome (GOLD analysis project Ga0209780, IMG submission 187384) | Marine gutless worms symbiont microbial communities from Max Planck institute for Marine Microbiology, Germany - Inanidrilus exumae... | ecosystem: Host-associated > Annelida > Digestive... | reverse complement strand
ATACACTATTGAACGTCCGCCACAATTTCTTGCTGTTGCCACTGCTCGCGGCTATTTCAGACCGCCAGTAACTGCTGTTCTTTTCTTCATACAGAACTCTCATAGCCTTCAGGACCTGTTGAGTGTGGACATTAAGCCTTAATCAGTCGATCATTGTTAACTACAAAGACAAACTCCCACGTTCTGTCCATTACTATAAGAATAACGAACTGTTAGCTGGACGGCGGACGCTCGTTTAAGCCTTAAGGCGGGCCGGCACAATTAGCTAATTTCGGCCGCTAAATACGTATGACAGTTGCATCTTCAGCGTGAAGGATAACATTTGGGACTTCCATATGGCCAACAAACAATCTTCATTTTCTTCTTTACTTTGTAGTTCGGTATGAGGAAGGGCAACCTGCGATCCTATAAAAATACCGCTGGAGCGACCTCCGAAGGTTTTTCGAGTGTAAGGCCTGAGTTATTTCACTGACGTTCTGCGGGCTGGACGTACCGTGGTCCGCGATCAGGGTTTGAGATGAAGATGCCGATGTAGACGCAGAGAATCGAGAAGATGACGCAAAAGAGCGCGATCGGTGAGAACTTGCTGACGAATTTGACGCCGATGAAGACACAGATAAACATCATGAGCAGCAGAATGCTGCCGTACACTCGGTAGCAGTTGTACGCGTTCTCCGGGATGTTGATTGGACCGAACAGCTGGAGGGCTGGAGGCGTCATGTATTGCTGTCATTGACCACACACCACAACGTCACCGGCTATGCTTATACCCCACATGAGTCAGCCCCAAACGGCATCTCGATCGGCTCAGCCGTTTTTGCGTACACCGCAGCAAAGACTCCCAATGCTTTTCAATGGGGCGGACAATCCCTAAAAATTGCCCCTTCCCCTTAAGGGATCTGCACCCCCATCTAACACATGGTTCCTTAGACCCACCCGATTCAACTGTCCAATTAACGGCATCTCGATCACTTCAGTCGTTTTTGCATGGCTCACGAACGTGACCAACAGACAGACAGACACACACACTGACCACGCTACTCCCTGAAGGGTGAGCGAAGTAGTTGTCTTGTTAAATGCATGTTAAACTAGATGGTTGTATAATTGTGTGGAATGCTCATAATACAGTATTCGGCTCGAAGGGGTCAGCTATCTGTGCACAAGCTGCTTACTTCCTGCATTCGACGATGCCTAGTGCCACGTGCCTGCGACTGAGTGATGTCAGCGTTATGCCGTGTTAGCGGTGTTACTTATTTTCCGTTTCCAATTCAGGTCTGTGTTTCTTCAATGTCGGTCAGTTAGTCGACACAGCGGCGTACTTGGTTTACCCATTATCTGACATCGAACGTTGCCGAAAATTTGGGTGTTTCTTATACGGAGCGTACATCCCAGGGGAATGCTTTTGAATTGATTCGGACGGTAAAAATGAAAACTAGACATCCCGCAGAGGGATCATTTGATAACAAAATTCCGGCGATCTATAATCATTGCGTAGTTGTGGCGGCCTGAAGTCGTAAGGCGTTGAACGTTTGTGAGAAAGTTTTGCGTTTTTGGAAAAACGAACCCTCACGCTAAAATTTTCAAAATTCTGTTCCGAAAGTTTTCATCGTGACATCGATCGACGTTTTTATGTTCAAAGGATGGCTCAAAACGAGGATTTACATTTTGCATTGCCTTTCATATCTTCGTTGCAGGTAATCGTAGATACTTCAAATAATTTGGTATGCTGATTGATCATAGCAAGTCCCAGCCTGCGGATGACAAACTGTCCCTGAAATGGGCGTGGTCACGTCACGTGATCCACTTTAAATTTCAAGACCCTAAACATACCCCAGGAATAACTGAAGCTAGAATCGTCCAATTTGTTACACAGGTAGGCTACATCTAATGTTATCAAGGACGACACATCACCGTCTAAATGGACGTGGTTATGGTCACGTGACTGTTTTAGAATTTTGCCGTTTGCCGTGATGCAACAGCGTCAGCGACAGCTGAGCTACATGTATGGAGTTTTACTATGCCGAATGTGACAACCCATATCACATTGGCTTGCTACATGTGCCGGTCATGTTTTTGTACCCGTTGCAGCCATAAATCAATCAAAAACCCGCTTATCAACACTGTCAATTCTCCGATAAGAGATGTGACGATATCGAACGATATGACGATATGATATTATTCTTTGAAGTCGGCGGTAAAAGAAGGCAGTGCGTATAGGCATAGCCTGAGCACATAATGGCGACATATTAAACATCGGGCTTGCGCAATAACAAGCACATTTCGGTGACCTGCGACAAAATGTGTCCAGTCATCTGTGAGCCTGACTCATGGAGTGAATCGAACAAATCGCTCAGATGAACCTACCTTGATATCAAAGTCAATGGCCATTCACTTAAAACGTTATTGTTCTGACATGCTGTCAGACACACACACACAACGGGTGGTCGGTTATATTAATAATAATAAGTAGCGTACCACGGGGGGGGCACAGGGGGGCACGCTCGCTACCGTTGACAGGCATGGCCATAGGATTCGTGCAAATCCGATTTTTTTTGAATTTTTTGGAGGATGGGGTAGTGTCCGTCGCGACGACAGTTTATAGCACATGGAACTGAACTGTGCTGTATTCTGTATTTTCGTCTGATGTATTTCTAAAGAATATGCAATAAGAAGAACTTACAAAATGAAATCTGTGTCAGGAAAAGTCGTTTTTTTGCACCAAAATTGTCTAAATTATTCAGCTTCCGGGGCTCCGGCCTGGACCCCGCTGGGGTAGCTTACAGCTCTCCCCAGACCTCCTAGCTGATGGGGAGGGGGCCCGCTGCGCTGCCCCTCCCCAAGAACCCCACCTCCGCATCGGCCCTTCGGCCTCGGGCCACGTCACCGGGCCACGTCACCGGTGTGGCCCCAACTTCGAAATCATGGCTACGCCACCGATAATAATACTAATAGAGAAAGAGAGAGAACGTCGGACCAGGAAGATTTCGACGGCACCGATGATGTACATGGACGCGGCGACGGTGGTGCCGAGGTAGAAGAGAATACCGACTGCACCGCCGAACTCGGGACCGAGCGCTCGTGAGATCATGAAGTAGGACCCGCCGCCAGCGACGACGCCGTTGGTAGCCACTGCGCTCATCGACATCGAAGTCGTCATCGTCTACATCAACACATGGCAACACTGCACGCATGCCTCAAGCGGCCTATACACAACGCGATCGTCGCCGCAACTGTTGGCGCGATCGGACGTGCGACCAGTTGCACGTATTGAATACTAGATGAGAGCAACTCACAGGAATTCCCATGTGAGTCCCATGGGATTCCATGGGAATATGAATGTATAAGCCCAGAAAGGGAATCGGAATTGGAGTAATCTTCGGTACGGGGGGGGGGGGAATGAGAATGTTATTGTCTCTGAAATTTCCCGTTTACCAGCCTTCGTCCAAAAAAGCTTATTTGCTATATTTGGGCTTATTCTAGCCTCTGTGTGCTGTTGGGCAAACAACTACGAGAGACAGGAGGCTACAATAGTTTTTGCAAAATTGCGTAGTATAATAAGTTTGTTCACACCGGACGCGTTGCGGCACCGCACGACAACGCAACGCATCCAGTGTGAATGAACTTTGCGGCTTCTTGCGGCATATTGCGGTGTTGCGGCAAAACGACGCAATGTCGCGCGGCACCGCAACGCAACCATCGAATGTGAACGAACCTTAAGTCAGAAATACGACCACTTCATTGTGTTTGTTAATAATTCTATTCGGAGTTGGACGGGACAGAATAGGAATTGGTATTGGATTGGGATGAAATTTGAAAAATTTGGAGTTAATGGGAATGTGAATGTCAATTAACAGATTGGAGTGTCAGGGAATGAGAGTAATAGTTGCAATGCCGCTCTCACTTCTGCTGAATGCACGTTGAGATGGTCGGCGCGCATCGTGTACGCATCACGCAACACACACACACACACACACACATATAACTTCCTGTAAGCGTTCCGTAGTCACTATAAGTGGCGGCGTGGCGTAGTGGTAGCGTCGTTGGTCTATATCAACGAAGTTAACCTACGCTGAGCCCGGTTAGTACTCGGATGGGTGACCGTGTCCGGGTTCGACTCCCGGAGGCGGCACTTTATTTCGGTATGTAACCAACCACCCAGGTCGACTCAGCCTTCTACTCTCCGTGGGACGGTAAAATGAGTTCGAGCCAAAGATCGGCGATGCTCATGCGGCTGGGGAGTAAAGGCAGGCATGGTGTAATTTACAGGTAAAACTGTGTGATCCATGTCTGAGCGCTTCAGAGGTAGTTACGGCGATGCGCTATACAAATCGACGACGTATACTATAACTTAAATTATACTGATTCTGGCAAATTTTTCCTACCCTAGTATATGGTGCCAATGTTAAAGAAGACCCCATTGGAATTTCACCAAAATCTTTGGTGTGAGAAAACTAATAAAATTTCTAGCCTACAATTCACGTTGATTGCTTGACGATGCGTTGCATGCTATTTCGATAAAATACATGCGTATAAAAGACCGACAGACAGACAAACTAACAGACACCGGGCCTTAGCATATACTGTGGAGCAGTGAAAAGGAATTTGAAGACTGACGATAGCTACAGTACAATTACGCTGAAAGTAGTAAAGTACAGTATCTAATACGAACGCAAGCGCAGCACATGAAAGCGATGATGAACGCCTGAAACCAGCCGGCGGTGCCGACGATCCAAACGAGGCGAATAAACAGCAAGACTCCGAAGATGTTCTGGATGCACGGAAAGTACACACCAAGCACCGTCCCCAGCTGCAAGCACAGACAGTACGTCACTCAAACACTGACGGACAGTCGGAGGATCTAAAAAGAGGTATGGACAATGGGCGGAGAGGTCTCCCCTCCCCACTAAGGAAATGAGTATGGGGAGAGGAAAATTGTAAGAAATACCAGCAAGTCATCAGACGACCACTTTGGAATCAATGCAGGTTAGCGGTAAGCTTCATACCTGACCGACCCGCTCCTTACCATTGTAAACTAAACCGATCTGCATAAATCTCAGGAACACACTCTAGCGAAAGCGGCATGAATACAGCCAGTGTCTGTCCATCCAAGTTCACGCGGTGACGATGCCCTTGTTGGACGAGTAGGTTAGCAGGCAGTGGGTATTTTAGCTCCTAAACTTCAGCAGCAACGACAATTCGTCAGTATTTCGCCGAAGAATACTTACTTATTTAATTGCCTAGGGCATCTCTGCCGTGCAACGAACGGATACAGCGGATAATATTGCGATTGGTTCACCGCCCCTGATGGATGGGTAGTGCGTTTGGTACAGGAAGAAAGACACTGGCCGGTGTACCAACGTTATACACTGCAAAGGTGTCACTGGAGCATAACTGGAAGTAAAACCAAACAGCGCAAAAGCTTTCGTGAAGAGGGCTAAAAATCGACATGATGAGGGTACCGACTACCAAAGCGTCACACATGGGGCTGGGAGCTATAGCGCCAGAACACGCCAGTGACGGGTGACTGATTGGGCGCTAACGTGAGTTTAATGACTGATGCAACAGACGCGCGAAGCGTGAAGATCCACGTTCGACATTCGTCAGTCTGTTATTACCAACAGTCAGAGTCAGCAAAGCCATCATTTTACCGAGTGACGCTATGCTAGCGCGATGCTGTGGCCCTCTGTCCGTCTGTTCCTCCTTCTGTCTGTCTGTCACAAGTCGATGTACTATTAAAATGGCTAAATGTAGGTCTTGAAAACAAACGCCATACGATACCCAAGCTTCCAGGTTTTTAGCCAAAGACAGGGGCAAAATTCCAACGGAGTCAACTCCAACGCGGCGCCAAAAGGTGCGGTAGGCTAAAATAGGCCATTCTCGACCAATATCTCGCTATATGCCAGAAACGGTACAAGAAAGGGATACAGTTAGCCTATATGGTTGGTTTGTTTGTCGTCACTTGTCGTGGACATTTTAATATACTGTGTTCGTTTTTATGTGATGTATCGGATATTTTTATTTCTATTTTTTACTCATTGTGATTGTATGTTTTTTATGTGCTGCATTCGTTGCGTAATAAAACAATAATAGGAACGCGGTGCATTATCGAATATTTTCAATGACCTTGAATGACCATAACTACCCCAAAACAGCTCATTTTTCTACGGTGTAGCGTTGCATATTATATCTTCGTAACCAGTGGAGTTCGAGACTTCAAACTTGGTAGATAAGTTGATCACAGCAAGTTCAAACCCAAGGATAACAAACCAGCCTGAAAGGAGCGTGGTTCCGGTCACGTGACCCGTTTCAAATTTTTGCACCCCAATTGCATCTCTGGAACGGCTGAAGGTACAGTCGTCAACATTTGTATACAGGTATACATAGGAATATAGTACGTACAGTGTATTAACTACGAAATGTGCCTCGCTGTCGGGTGTGCTAACGCACGTGATTGCTTTAATACATCGCGTATTATTGTCTATTACTGTGTAACACTGCGTTGTATACTCATTGTATCTACGTATAGTCGATGTGACGCGGCATAGGTTGAAGCTCTAGACCGAGAGGTGTCAGGCAGACACAGTGATGGAGAGAGGGAGAGAGAGAGAGAAAGAATGATCTGTTGCACAGGTCCCAACGCAATCAATCATGCCGACGAGATCAATCAATCAACTGCAGTGCTGCGGTAATCGACGTAGTCAGCTGCTGCTTCAATTTCGTTCCATCTTGCCTCTTTTCGCCTCTTCTAGCGTAGCCAGAGGGAAATGGAGACCACTCCGGACAATCGAAATCGACTTCTTGCCATACGTGTTGGCGCACGGTCCACGAAACGTGCACTGTATGGTGTATAGACAACAGGCGTATCTGTGCTTGACAGATCGCCAAAGTCGCTGGAAATAATATTTACCGCATGGAAGCAGACTATCTGACTGGTTCGGTTTTTACTTTTTCAGTATCGACAGCAGGCGCGAAGGGGTATTTCGGTTACTCATGGAGCGATTTTGAGGTTTTTCGCACCGCAGGGGCGATACATTGCACCGATGGATGTGAAATTTGGAGTGGCGGTCGACTACTCCACGCCAAATTAAATTTTTTCACCTTATCGGTGCAGGGGTGGGGTGTCGGCCTTCAAAACTGAAAATTTTACCACAATTTTGGTATATAAACGCCCCGCAGGGGCATATCCTTTGGGCTATTGCTACACTGGATACACAGAAGCCCCAAAAATTCAAAATTTGGTCGAATTTGCAGTTTGCACCGATCACTGTGAAATCTAGCACAAAGTGTCGTGTGCGCAGTAATTTCACATAGATCGGTGATTGACATTGGGTGTCGATGCTTGTGATTTCTCGTTTTTATTTTTTTGTAAAAGATCATTTTTTCTCATAATGTGTTTTCTGAAAAGGTCAATGGTGAGTCACGAATTTGATCATATACTGGTTTAAATTTAGATTTAAGAAACTGAAAAGGTTTCGATGTTATTTGTTTAGTATTTAGTAGTGTTTAATCAATACTTAAATAGAGCACTTTAAGTACTCGTATGCGGTTCATAGGCCCAGGTCAGTCATCACCCATTTCAATTTCCTGTAATATTTCTGGCGAAAAAATAATGATCACAACTTTTCATTAGACTACTTCACTTAAGTACCGACGTTGATTCACGAAGAAGTAAAACAGCTCATTTGACATAAGGGTAAAAGAATGAACAGAATGAAATAATCACGTTTTGTCTAGAGCCATCGAAAGCGAATCAGAAGTGCGAAGGCACGTATGTGACCGACTTCCCCGGCATCGTTACATGAAAGCGGCACGGTAGCGGCTCGCAGTCGAACCCGCGACCCTTTGAACACCGCCCTAACCATCACGCTACGTAGTCAGGCCGCGTACAACGGAAACAACAAACCCAATTATCTATGGATGATTAACGGACTGGGCAATTTTGCACGTATACGCGCCGAAACTATTTCTTGCCTTTTTCGGCGCCGCTTTCTTCTTCTTCTTCTTTTTCTTGACGCTGGCGGCGCCGCCGCTGACAACCTGCGGCGACTCGACCGGCGGCACATCGTCGGCAGGCGACTCCTGCTCGACGTTGGGTACGATGCCGCCTTCGTAGTGAGCCAACTTATTGATGACTCGCGACACGAACGGCCTTTCGTCCACGTCCTCCTGTACACCACCATGTCATCACCACATCATCATCATCATCGTCGTCATCATCATCAGCAGCACAGACTGCTGCTGCTGATGAGGGGCGTCGCCAGGTCTAATAGTGGGATGGACAATTGGAGGAATCGAATGGGCCGATGGGTGTGGGAAAAGGTCTCTTATCCCCTTCTAGGGGTGGAGTAGGGGAGAGGGAAATTGTAGGCAATATAATTACAGTAAGTAAACAGACGGCCACTTCGGAATCAACGAAGCTGCATGCTTCATGCCTGACCGATCCTTCTTACCCAAGTTACCCGTGTAAACTCATCAAATCCTCATCAGTCTCAGGAAAGACCTCTGACAAAATGGGATGGACATGTCCACCCCAGTCCACTCAGTAACTACTCCCCTGCAGCTGCAGCAAGTCCATCGGCGGCCATTAGTAGCTACAATTGTACTGAATGCTAAATCGAGGCCTACAGTTACAGTCGAGGATGTGAACGTGCATCATGCACGACTCGGTAATCACATTCCTCAAAATAGTTACAAAATCATCCAGCGCGAGCTTCAAATTTTCTTACTCGGCTCATATGCACTTGTCATGTGAGTAGCGCATGTGCGTGCGTTAAATTACTACAACACTATGATGCAAAGTATGATATTGCGAAAACTTACGTACGCGTACTCATGTAAACACAGCGAATTGCACAATGTAATAGTAATACTGTACTTTTAATTCTTTCCCATTCTCCTCTCTAGTTCCCTCCACCCTCACTTTTCCATCTCTATCTTCGGCCCTTCCTTTCCATATCCAACTCATTTTCACTTTCCTTCCGCCCTTGCTCTTCCTTTCCTTCAATGTCCTTATGATGCTCGAATTCCTGTCTGGAAGAATGCAATAAGTTCCCCCAAAGTCAGATGTGGGCTGAAACCCGCCGCAAAAATGGCTTTTTGTTTGTAAAATCGCCAAAAGTCTGATTTTACTGATGTCTGACAGATATTATAACTTGCAATTTAGCTGCATTGGAAAAAGGCACTAGCTTTTGGCTTTTGAGGGTCAAGAAAGTGGGGTGTCCGGATATTCTGCCCCGGACAAAAGCCCCCTGACCGCAGTGCTACGTTGATCAGGTATGGTCTGTATCCAAATAGCACAAGTTACTCAGTTGAGCAGACGCCATTTTAGCAAACGCCTTGAAACTAGGGTTTAAATTCTTAACAACGTGCAGTAATTACAGTATAGATCAAAACTGGCCGCCGAGCCTGCATTTACTGTGAGTTGAGCAGCAACAGTGCTTCTCGAGAAATAAAAAGCGACATTTTCCCAACGCAGTAGATGAATTGTCTCCGCGTGGAAAACACAGAAAACCAGTGTTCCCCCCGCAGTGAGTGGGATGACTAGCATCGTTTGCTGCTGATAAAACGTGACTTGTTCGTATAGTGACCGTGTCTCAGAAAACAACTCAATAATTCACAGAGCCGCCGAAATTGCTTCCTTTCAGAGCCACGCACATCCGTCAGACAAACATAACATTATTTCTCCAGAACATAATTAGGACTAGAAAGTGGGGCAAAGCCCAACGTTATCCCGCCCGGCAGTCGCAAACGAGACTGTGCATTTCTTACTTACATACAGACTGGTTATGCTACTGTCACCTAGCGAATGACCTAAAAACCTGTGCACAGTGTAGGCCTATTTTAGCCTACGTGGACTCACAACCCATGCAAATAAGCCACAAGATATCAGGGGTTACTGGACCAAAGTTCACCAAATTTGTAGCCGTAGTATTTTTTTCATCGACGATGTTAACGCAACAATCCGCGTCGCGATCCGTCCACCCATTGTCGAATGAGAGGGGCGACATTAAAAAAAGAAAGTAACATCAGCAAAACATAAGCCCACCTGCGGCATCGCGATGCCGGGCGGGCTAATGATCTGGAAAAGTATACATGCAAGCATTCAGTAGCCACCTGCATGAGGATACTCTGAGTTAAATTTCGTTGCAACAGACTTATGATAATAGAAGATACTGCACATTGCGAAATAGCAGTGTATGAATAACATCGACCTCATACAGAGCCATGTTCTTTTCGCCTGGACCGGAAGCCATTAAGACATCGTCTTCAGACGCCACGCAAGTCTCCACTGCACAACACAAAATGCAGTCAATTAATGAGGACATATTCTCAAGCACCAGACGCAGACGCAGATGCGACAATGAACCTGCAGGCTAAACTGATTACTGGATTCGTATGTATCAGCTGCATTCACGTATTACCACGTCCTTACATCATTACCACGCTGCACGCTTTCTTAACCAGACGCATGCGACAATGCACGCATTAAGATTCATACACACCGGATGCGTTACGTTGCGTTGTGTTGTGGTGACGCACGGCACTGCAACGAAACGCATCCGCTGTGAATACACCTTTACTTTCGGTGGGTACACACTACCCATGTTCACGGGCCTTGTTGACGTATCGTCATCCAAAATGGGAAAATAACAAGAGTGAAACAAATAACGAAAGAGCTAAAAACAACACGAGTTCAACAACTGCTGGAATAATCCATGGTCATGCATACATCAGTATCACAAACGCCTTCAACAGATCTCTTTTTGGATGACTGATAATCTTTTAACTCCCAACTTCTGTTGGGGCGTTATCAGGGTCATGTGATACATTTTAAATTTTCGGGCCCCAATGACATCTCTGAAACGGCTAAAGCTAGAATCGTCAAGTTTTGTATACAGGTAGACAATGTCATAGCCTAACTTAAGGATGACAAACCACCCCCAAAAGGGCGTGGTCAGGGTTACGTGACCCGATTTTTAATTTTGCCCCAATGTATCTTTGGAAATGGTGAAATAGACACTGAAAATTTCGTTTGCTGATTGATGCACAGGAGTGCTAGTGCACACATCATATAGGCCTACTACCCCCGAAAGGGATGTGTGATGTGTCACGTCACCTTTAAAATTTGGGAAATAAGTGATAATATCTCGTTAACGGTGCCAGAAACAGATATAGTTGCAATAGAACGCTAATAGGAAATCGTATGTGGCCATCGAATGGCACCGTTGCCAATACCCTTGAATGACCTTGGAGATTACTTTTGCTGTTTGAAACGTTTCTAACTCCCATACCTCGTAAAACGTAGCACGAAATTAGTAACATAGCACGCCGCGCGGTCCCTCTGCAGTAGCAGAGCTTCTTCTTGTTTTTAGCTACTTCTTATTATTATTGTTTTTGGTTCTGTACATGCGATAAATTAAGCGTAGTCTTTGGGCGCATGCTACCGTATCGTATGATATCAACACATTACGCGTTCGTACATTTGATCGCCATCTGTTCCTACAAAAAGCTCAGATACCGCACATGGTCCGCGCGACGCGCTATGTTAGTAAATTCGTGCTATGTTTCACGCGCTATAGGAGTTATAAAGGTTTCAAACAGCAAATGTGACCTTCAAGCTCATATAAGGGCATTGGCAATGGTGCCATTCGTCATTCGATAGGCCACATACGATTTCCTATTAGTCTTCCATTGCAACAACGTCTCTATCTTGCACCGTTTTCGAGATATTATTACTTATTTCCCAAAATGTAAAGACGTCACGTGACTCGGAACACATCTTTTCGGGAGTAATATATCATGCATGCACTCGTACTCTTCTGTATCAATCAGTACACGAAATTTGAAGTGCCTAGCTTCATTTTACAAAGATGCGATTGAGGCAAAATTTAAAACGGGTATTGAGACTCTGACTACGCCCCTTTTAGGCGTGTTTGTCACCGTAATCTAGGATTTGATACAGTCTACCTGCAGGCAAAATTTGACGATTCAGCGATATCACTGGGGACGTAAAAATGTAAAGTAAGTTATGTGACCATGACCACGCCGTTTTAAAGGGCGAATTGTCGTCTTTATGTTGGGACTTGACATAACCTACATGTATGCAAAATTTGACCACTCCAGCTTCAGCCGTTCCGGAGATATGGTTGGTGCCAACCCAAATTTAAATGGTTCACGTGACTTGACCACGCCATTTTCAGGCATAGTTTGTCATCCATGGGCTAGCACTTGCTACAATCAACCTGCCTACCAAATTTGAAGTCTCTATTTCTACCGACTACGATGATACGAAAGGCGATACAAAATAGCGAAAATGGGGTGGTTTGGGGCAGTTAGGGTCACTCAAGGTCACTGGAAATAGCGCCATTTGATACAGCGCATACGAGATCCTGTTAGTGTTCCATAGTAACTATGCCCATATCTTGCACCGTTTCTCAGATATAGCAAGATGTTGGTTGAAAATCGCCAATTTGAACCTACCCATTTCTATTTGGCGCTCCCGTTGGTGGTGACCCCTTTGGAATTTCGCCGATATTTTTCGCATCAGAAAACTAGAAAGGTTAATCTTCTTAGTCATTTGCTTCAATATAATGTTATTAGCAGGCATCAACATGGATTTTTGAGTCGCAAATCTACCACCACCCAAATGCTCGAGTGTTGTTGTGATTGGCAAATTGCTTT
>Ga0209780_1002767_pt1 | contig 12681 bp, 14 predicted proteins | sample WorMetexBAHAMAS2_FD_187384 | JGI IMG/M metagenome (GOLD analysis project Ga0209780, IMG submission 187384) | Marine gutless worms symbiont microbial communities from Max Planck institute for Marine Microbiology, Germany - Inanidrilus exumae... | ecosystem: Host-associated > Annelida > Digestive... | reverse complement strand
GTGACTTTTCAGTATTCACTTAATGTTTTTAAGCAATACATGTACACCACGACATCAGCAGAATAGAGGATACAGTATTCTGTTACTATGCGCACAGTTCAATCATGGACTTGTGAACTCGGCTATGTGGCAGATACCATGTTCCACAGAACGTATTTCTAGTTATGTATTAACATTGGACTTGAATAATCTATGACAAAAAGTTTTAAAACAACGAGCAGTATAGAACTGATTAGAAGTAACGGCACAAAGAGGAGGATGCCAGAATTGATATATGTGACAAATGAGCTGCCAAGAATCAGTGTGTATGCTGGACTGACTTCACGCGTGCGGAACCAGTGTAATGTAATGGATTGGCTGATTAGGGTTTAACGGCACTTTCATCACAATCACTACATACTAAATACAGGTATAGGTGACCAACGTTCAGTATAAGTTAGCTACAAAGTACTACAGGATGGTTCAAAAAAATCAGTCCATTGGCCAAAGTGAATCAAAATGATGCCATTTTACTCTTCCTCATAACTTTTCTAAATGCTCACTCATTTTCAAATTTCTTTCACAAGACAGCAATAAATATGAAATAAGCTCACCATTAAAGATTCTATCACATCTTCAACGTGCTGCTACACTACCTTGCGAAATACTTGGCTCCTTTCTTGGCTGTGGCCTGGTTATTGTGCCACCCTGTAACCAGTTATTCATGTTTGGTGTAATTTTCCCATACTATTTGGAGGAATGAAATTACAGCATATCAGCTGACTAGAACATGAATACAATAACAATAGCTGTACCCTAACAACTTAATTAACACAGACAGATCAGTCAATTTACAGTTTATATGTGAGGAACATATGAACTAAGATTATGCAAAGGTGTCCAATGACGTTATAGCCATCAACATTTTTTTTTATTTTGGCAAACATAAAATATGCTACTATGGTCTAATAATGAAACTGTCATTCTCATTAACAAAGAGAACAAGTCTGGAGATAAATGGTAGCCAATGCAACTCCAACAGCAGGCATAATAGGGAACGTCAAAGACTTATGAAACGTAGCACACTAAAGGCACTGTGTAATTACATCGATGATGTTATGGTCTGTCCACTAGACTACTGTTGTCTGAAAGTGAATCCTGTCGACGACAGCAAGTCCTGCTGGCAGCCATTCTTCGATAAAGATACGTGCCGAAAATAACCAGCAGACAGACGCCACATACTGCTATCACAACGTACGCTGCTGTGACAGCAACGGTCTGATGAACTGCTGGTCTTGCGTAGCCACAGTTGGCAGTATCGGCTAAAACGTTCACATCACAACACTCGGCTTTTTAAAATGTTTAGAAAACTTGTGGCAGCTTTAACGAAGACCCAAGCAGTGGTAAAAGCAGGATCCCGGAGGTGCGAACTGTAAACCATTCTACCATAGTGAGTGCAGAGCTATAATGGGGTACATATATACATACATACATAAGAGTTTTTTGTATAGCGCATATAAATTCAACTGATCATCTGTTCCAAGGGCAGAGCCCTGGTTAGAGGGCAAAGCCCCCTGAAGCTGAAAGCCTTGTAGCTCTTAATGACCAACAGAGGGCCACAATTAGATCCATTTCTGTGTCTGAAACTCAATTGGCTCAAAATGATAGGTGCTGAAACTCAAGTTCTGCCACATTCTACTTTACTTTGACCACTGGACCCAAGCCACGTCAATTTCTCACAACTCAGACATCAGTACTCACAGCCGACTCCACGTGCAGGCCGCCACCAGGGGGCAGTACTAGTGGGTATGGACAGACGGTGTGAAAAGTGAGTTTTGTGAGACAGCTTGAAGGTATCATTAGCAGGTGAAAATCACCATTGCTGTATGTAAATTTCCTGTCAGTGTTCGATACTATTGACTGTGTGGCATGAAGGACAGCTGCCCTGTATAAAACTTGCTCACATCATCTCCAAACGCCCTCTTTAAAGGGGACCAATGCAACCCGACCTGCCGTACCTGCAGTGAGTCCTGAAAAGAAAGCTTGTCAAACAAAACAAGTGGTCAAAGTAATTTGACGAGAGGCCGCATCAACCGTGCACACAAATCTTCAATCATTTGCAGCCATAAACGTTTCATTTAAACAGTTTCAACACTGGACGATTTGCACCTCGCAGAAATGTGTTGGCACAGTGTCGACACTTTGCCGAGCTATTGTGAGCAAGTGCTATTTTTAGGCATGTGCTGCAATTGGCTGATGCAACTTGACGCATCACGCCAATGAGTTGCTGTGACGCTCTCTGCTTACAATGAGCCACCACACTTCCCAAAAAATTGCCCCTTCCACTGGGGGATCTGCACCCCCATCTAACACATGGTTCCTTGGGCCCACCCGAGTCACCAACCAAATGGCATCTCAATCAGTTCAGCCGTGTTTGCAGGGCTCAGGAACGTTACCAACAGACCAACCGACAGACAGTCTATCGCTAGTTGTGATGCGGCCTAAAAACTAAGTATGTGCATCATAGTATATCAATATCTCGTCTCAGTATCATAGCCTGGAGCTAGCAAGGTAGATGATGCAGCACAATTTATTCATAACCTGCTATTATATTCCCAGTTTTTCACACCAGTACCATATTACAATGCTCAGTGACAGGCGCACAAGGGCAAAAACGGCAGCTGTAAGGTTAAGGTGGCTGCTTAGCAGCATTTGGGACTGGGAGCAAATCGGTGATCCCTTCATCACCCTTGCGTTCTACCCGGTCATCTCACCTGTACTGAAGGCTTGCATTGCAGCTGGGTCGTGAGCTGCCTGATGACTTAGGTAAACGAGCAGGTTTACAACCACTGAAGGCTCGGAGCCAGGTAGTAGCTGCTCAACTTTGCTATACCATCAACACCGCCACCACTGCCGCTATTTTGACGGCCGTTTTCCAGGATACGCTGAATCAGTAAGTTCCCCTCAGCTTTCCCCTCATCTGTGACTGATACCTTCACTGTCACTCAACTGAGAGTGTCAAAGCACTGAATGAGACCTTAATTCTAGCTCTACATTCATCAAACAAGGTGTCGCCCTGACGGGACGTAACACGACTGGCCCGCCGTGCAGTGTCGGCCGCCCAACCGCGCGCGTGCCCGGCGGCCGGCCAGCCCGCCCGCCGGCAGCATTACGGACGACGACAGACGCCACTGAGCAAAACATTAGGCGGGCCAGTAATAAACAAGTAACAACTCTCAGGACCACCTAGCTAGGAACACCTAACTATGAAAGTACCATTTACAATTAACTATACATAACTAAGTTTGACAAGCACACAACACTAAGTAATGCACAAACCGGCTGTGTAGAAGGGACCACGAACATGGGACACAACACCGTCTGATGCTGTCATACTGTTACATGTAGTCTGAGCAAATCCAAGACGTTTATTCTGTCGATCAAACACTACATAGAAACCTTCCATGATAACTGCACCAATAACTGTACCTACATCACCACAACACAGTCAGCGTCACTTCACGTGACCTAACCACGCCCCTTTCAGGAATGGTTTGCCATCCGTGGGCTAGCACGTGCTACCATCAACCTACCTACCAAATTTGAAGTCTCTATCTCCACTCACTATGAACATATGAAAGGCAATACAAAATGGTTTGGGATGGTTAGGGTCACTCAGTTTCTTCCAAATGAATAGCAAATTACAGAGTGTGGTTATAAGAATAATAGTTGCCATAGGAATAGGATGTTATGCAACGATTGAAACGTGGTAGCGACCAGTATTCAACATTCTAGCCAAAGATCAGTCCATAGACTCTGGTGGAAACAACGCAAAGGTGCATATTTTTGCATGTGCGCATCCACCCACTTTCTGCAAACTGGCCACAACATATCAATGATTTACTGCACTAAAGTTCACGAAATTTTTACAATATGTAAGAGATCTTGGTATAGGTATAGGTTCTGCAATCTTCCAACAGTTGTAAAATGCCAGCACAAACAATTAAGGCGTTTTATGCCAACTTGTCGCCGTTTCATGCCACAGAATTGGTGGCTATGGCAACGTCCCTTGACCGAAGTTCATCGACGGTGATAACACAACAATCTGCGTTGAGATACGTGCACCCGTTGTCGAATGAGAGGGGCGACAGTTGAAAAAAGAATTTAACATCTGTCAAGGAAATGTCACAGAATTAACCAAATGGTAGTGTCAGGGAGAAAATCTAGTCGGGGGAAAACTGTTGCTAACTTCAGGTTTGAGCCTACGCCAGTGTATAATATATTAGACTGTTGCAGGCCTTGTATCGCCTGTTTTAAGTACTTTGCTGTTTATTATTCGGGTCGAAGCTAGGCTTCAGCCGAATATTGGATTCACTTTATGGCGCGTTTTGCCGGTGTTCACGCATTCGGCTATAACTCTGCCGAAAGTGAACCAATTACGATGAAATCTGCAGCACTCTGGGTACATTGATGGGGACTGGCCCTGGCAGATTTTGGGCGCGATCCGGGCAATAGCGACAGCTGGAGAGCCAGGCAAACTTTTGTTTTTTGTCAAGTAAGCAACACACGATTTCACCGATTTCCCGTCGGCCTAAATTTCAAGAAATTTGAACACAATGCGTCGATCAATGTCGCGATGAAAACTTCCGGAACAGAATTTTGACAATTTTACCATAAGGGGTCATCATTCAAAAAAACGCAAACATTTCTTTAAAATTTTTAACGTCTTGCAACTTCAGGCCACCACAACTCCACAACGATTACAAATTGCGGAAATTCATTACCAAGATAACTCTCTACAGGATTTCTAGTTTCCATTTCGACCATTGGAATCAATTCGAAGTCATTATCCTGGCCTATAGACTCCATACAAGAAACCATCCCAAATTTTCTGCCACATCCGACACGGTATATTTCAATCAGTTTTATACTGAATAATGAATTGCGTGTTGTACTTGTAACTAAAGTTTTATCGAACAAAATTGCATACATTTCTGTCATTTCTATGCTATATTTTATAGTCCATGCTGTTATTTTGACGTTAATGGATAAAAGTAGTGAAATTCGCGCCTTTTTGCGGCAAAGCGCGAGATTTCGCGGTGATAGGTCAAATTCGCGAATTTTGCGAAGGCCGCGAAAAAATTTACAGCCTAGTCATTGTTGTTGACCTATTTTCCATGAAATTCCCAAAATCATTCTGCACCATTTGTGGCGTGCAGCTCCAGTCAGTTTGTTTACAGGTCATCACATTTCCAACTGATATAAAAGCATCCTCAGCGGCAAAGGTGACAACGCCAAGCAAACTTTTATCTAATGTGTGAGCAACCTCAACAAGTGTTCAAAGTAATTTGGCAAAACGTCACATCACTGACTGTCACCCCTCACAGCTGCGAATGGATTCTTCCAATATGACACCAATCTTAGACCTGCCCTCGTGGCCGAATGGTTAACGTACTCGGCCGCCATGTGCAGTAAAGCATGACGCACTCAGTGGCCGGGGTTCGACTCGGCCCGGGCGCGTCCGCCTACCAATGAATTATTTCTAATAATTCCGACACACATGATGAACAGGGAGATAATCCTGGGCAGGAAAAAGAGGGTTCGACGGTGTCCTCTATAAACTGTGACCGTTGCAGGTACCTTGATCTACTAGCATCAAGTCTGTCTGCCGCGCTGGCGTGAGCCGAAGTAAACAGACTTCAAGACTTGGCTGACCGTTGGCTGGTGTAATATACAGTGCCAGTCATGGCTACGCCAAAAAGTAGGCCACGTCTAGAAGGGGCGTGCTATAGAATTACCCAACATGCTGCTCACTCCTACTTCACCTGCCTTCCCCACACGTCACTAACACACATTGCACACACCTACCAATTCCCTTCCTCTCTCTGGGCAAGCGCACTGGACTGCTATATGGTCTCAGCGCTGGGGTCCAGAGTAGGCTGGACCCTTGCCCACAAAGAACGAAGAAATGAACGAATGACACCCATCTTATATATGGTTACTTTGGTCCACAAGAGTACGCCCTCCAGACAGCATCCCAATCAGTTCAGCTGCTTTTACACAGCACATCCACGTGACCAACACACAGACAGACAGACAGACACACAGACCACGCTACATGCGACATCTGTAGCAACAAACCACATTTTATGTAGCCTACTGTGTGCACAAGAATGATGTAAATAAAATACACACCACTTTCAGAAGCTGAAATGGAAACCCTGTAACAATCATGATTTGGATTAACACTGTATCGCTCGCTGTTGCTGACAAGTCGGAGATACTGCCGAGGTGACACAACAAGTTTAATAGTCTCATTTGCTGACGCTGCTAAGGATATCGTCAACGTCGGGAAATATTGAAAGCCCATAATGCCACGATTCCAGCATGATAGATCATTACCTTGCCAGAATGACTCCTGATCCATAGTCTACATTGTCAAAAAAACATTGGCACACAGTCACCTATCACCTAGTGAGTTACCTTCCATCCACCTGGTTCAGGTAGAGCAATCAGGTCAGGTGTGCGTGAACCTTACCGTGTGTCTGAAAAATAAGTTTTGAATTAGACAACCTCTGACCTAGATATGTAGCACGCTGGTTCATCTTGACATTGCCTGGATGAAGTTCAAAGATCAAGGTCGTGCATAGAAGTTCAAGGTCACAGACGGAAAATATTGCTAAAATGGTCAGTGTGGCCTCAAATGAAAACTTTTCCAGTTAAACGATTCACTTACCACTGATTTTTGCATCCAAGGTCATGGCCATGAATCCATCCATCAATCGGTGAGGTCAGATAAATATTTTATTAGCCAATAACACCGGCATCTATTCCCATCGTTATACTCTTTTGGCCGCCACGTGTTTAGTCAGATTCATTATCTTCTTGTTTGCATTCCATGTGCTATTCTTCTAAGACTGACTTGCATGAATTTCTTTGGTCATTCTTAAACACTTTAAAGTATAAACAGAGAGACAGCAATTAACATCATGCAAATATTTTTCTCATTAACTGATGACACCATCATGATAAATGCAACATAATTTTTAGCCTTTGTGCTACCATGCTAATAAAACCTGAATCTGAACATAATGCAAATAAAATGTCAGAAGTGAAAGCAAAAACACAACTAACCCCAGTCTGTTGTTTCATCATCTGCAGTGTAGACTCATAGACACGTGTTGGCAGGCGCAGGGTAGTCGTTCCGCTGTCGACAATCGTCTTATCAAAGTTATACTACAATGACACATGATGTAACAGTAGCTGAACCACACCATAGATTAGTCTGCACTGTGCAGTACTGACTTACTTTAAACAAGCTTATGATAAACAACGGTCTATGTGATTTCATCTCCCAAGTTCATGCATATGTGAGTTACTTTCTCTCAGCTATTTCTGGGTTACACTGTGTCATGAAAACGTTTGGAGCTGGTGGTGTGTTGGAATGGTCAGCAGATAATGACAAATACTCTCATCAGTTTAATGGTCAACTGCCACCTTGTCTTTTTCTACTTTTTAAAGGCTGGATGTCCTTGCTGTTACACAGTCAACAATGTTAAACCATTGAAGCAAATCGGCATATAAAGGACAATAAGCAAATGCTAAATATCGCAGTACATAGGTAACAGAAGGTGCAAAAGAGCTCACCTCCTTGCAGTCCAGACCAAGACTGGCATCATTAACAGCAATATCCGTGATAATCACCTCATAATACCACTCTCGACGAAGTGGAACATACAGAAGATCACCAACGTACAAACTGGAATCCACACCACCGATCACCTGTAGAGTGTAGCACAAACACAATAATAACATTGAAAATACTTAGAATAAATATACAGACACATACATACAAAAACGTTTCATGACCATTTACATGGTGCACAAAATCCTCCAAAAAGGCCTTAAAAGAACAGTATAAACGTAAAACAACATAACTTACCTCATATCGTAATTGAAAATTACAAAGACGTCTGACAATAACATCTTAACAAGACATAAAGTTAACAATATGAGCACAGCATACTTTGTACCAGCATAACATCTAACAACTAAACCATAAGTACAGACAAAAACCTTGAAAATTATTTGTAATGAAATTAGCATAGTGTGTATATTGTATATGCACATGTATGTGCACAATATCTATGTCACTTACGATTTCTAACATTTTTTCAAATAAAGATTATGTTTAATTAAAGACAGTAACCAAACAAACAACATTTGCATACCAATAAACCATCCATAATATTGGAAGACTCATTCTGGAAACTGGCATCAGCACCACATAACTGCAGTGAGAATATGTCTTGAACAAACGACAACTGTGATGTTAACGAGTCAAAAAATGGCATCAAATCAGAGTTTGGCTACAAAATATGTATGACAAAAAACTAAATCATACAACTCATATGATCATACAACAAATTATCAACAAACCTTCTTATACTATAGTTTATTCAAGTTCATTCACTTAGAAAGAACTACACAAAATTTAGTAAATAAAGAAATACTTATTACATTTCATACAACAACCTGATATATAAATGTTTTTTTCTAGATAAAATTTAACATTAAATCAACTTAATAGTGACTTTAGTGATCCTTGAATGTGAAAACATGAACATCATCTTTAAAAAAACTCTTATTATCTCAGAAACAGCTTACCTGAGCAATATCGCTAAATGCGAGGCCCAAAATACCCTGCCACATGGATCCATTCATAAAAAAGTTAGATGATTCTGTTATCATGGCAATATTGGCACGAAATGCAGATATGTTGGCTAGTGATGTAATTTTAACGACATCTGTGCCCAGAAAACCACTCCAAGAGCCTTGTATGTATGGAACATGTATATATGAACTGAGATTTGCAAATGTCCGAGACCTACAATAGAATATCCACATAATTCATTACAAACAACGGATTCGCCCCGATGGCCAACACAATATGCGGATCTCTCTGCAATTTTAAGATTGCATTCATCCATTGGGATCACTCTATATTCAGTTGACTTCTATGACTTATCATTACATTGTACAGTAAATTGTTTTTTTTAGATTTAGCACCTATGTATACCTTTGCACTTGAACTACTATGCCCAAATAAATTTATATTTAGACCTTTTAACCTTAAACTGAAAACATTAGCTATGAGCGTGACAGGCTCCAACAGATGTTAAACGTTGTTCTGCAGTGGTATTCACATACATTCATATAAGCTTCAAGTAACATCACTGACACCACAACCTTGACCTTTTATTTTAAAATTAAAAGAGTCCACAGTTTGTGGCCATCTATGTGCACCACATTACTCATTCCATATGGAATATTTCCGTCAAAGGTGAACTTACTTTGACGTTTCATTCTCAAGTCATTAGCTTGGATGGGATCACCCTTGTGCTTGAACTTTACTGCACTTGTGGTCTTGACGAGCGAGCTTTTAACATTAAAATGAAATATCACTAGTAACTGCAACATGCTACAACTACTGTATGTAGAGAAGTTGAATGTTTTCTGGGTTACAGATAAATAAGTTACAGGCAACGTCACGTAATCCCATGACCTTTGGGTTTTAAAATGTGAAAGTTCAAAGTTTGTGGGCTTGCAGCCTTTTCTGTGGGCAATATTTCCTATAAGTATCCATTCTTCAGTTATGTTGGACTTCCTCCCTGAGCTTTAGTGACCTTGACCTTTGACCCATCAGCCCGCAACTGTGCCATCAGTTACACATCCCACACGCAATATTTCCACTAAATTTGAACTTTCTGTGACCTACCCTTCTTCAATAATGAGACAGGATGGGATAGATGGATGGATAGACAGAACGCAATGGACAATATGGTCCCATGTGCATAACTAACAATGTGCAGCTAGTATTGGGATATCTTATCACTAGTAACAATAGCAGTAACAATACTAGTATCTTAACCACACAATAACCCCAGAACATGGTTTACTTTTACTTCACAGATAATAAATGGTGTAGCGGCAGTCTATGAATCCATTATGATGTCGTCATTGTCGTCATCGTGCAGTCGACTGGGACCATGCGTCACCCCAGAATAACCTAACGGATAGCACATCTCCATAGATCAGCAGGTGGGAGGCTGTTGTCAGACCGAATATGATCCAGCCACTTGCTTCTTGGGCGACTTGGAGGTTGTGTCCAAGAGCGATCAGGAAGTCGTCCAAGAGAGACGTGGATGTGGCGCTGAAGAGCATGATGTGCTGGGGTGTCCTTCCCAAGCTTGGCTACGGGACCAAACAGGCTGTTGTGCTTTCTGATAATTAGATCCATGAATAATGGTAGCCTGGTATGCTCAGCTATCTCAGTTATACAAATATGGTCATACTGTTGGATACCAAGAATGCGCCTCTAACATTTCATGTGGAAGGATTCCAGACTCTTGGTGAATCCATGCCAAGTTATTAAACATGAGCCACAAATCTGTGTAACACTCTTCTAACTACAACTGGTGATTGGATATGTTTTGTATGTATTTGCACTACATCAAAAATCTATGCCTAGTAACACTGTGTAAGACAGAAATTCACAAGAGAACAATTAATAAGATGTGACATGCTGTACAAATAATTACATTAATAGCCAACTGAAAAATTCTTTCTTCATCTATTATGTTGATTCCAAACTGACATAGCATGAATCTACCAACCGTGATGCATTAAAGAAAGTCTCAAGTCCAACATCTGGAGATGCTGCTATAGCAAAATTACTACTTCCAGTATCGATAAGAACATTAACCTGTATAAACATTAGATAATGCTGCATTAAAAATTTCAAGCAACTGATAAATATATACCAACTAATTATTACAAGTCAAAATCCATACCCGCAAATGCTCTAATGCACATTGAACGTCTCCACTATCACAGACTCATTTGAAATGTGAAGAAAATAAGTGCAACTTCTTTTTGAATATCATGTTAATGATGTTAAGACGACCATGCTTGTATTGTGTTGTATGTACAAATGCATCTGGTTTATCTCAAGCTGACTTAAGTTTAACAGATTAAAAGTTCTCTGAACTAATGTCACTGTCACAATGACCAAAATAATGAACACATGGTTATATTTATATGTTTATATATACAAAAATTCACAACAAATTTCAACATTAAACAAAGAATTAATGAATGAATTAATTAATTAATAAATAGACTAAATGCTAGCAAATGAAAGTGCATCAGTATCAGCAATACTACATCATCTTTTACAGGCAGCACGCATGCCACACACAGTTTTCACCTCCCACGCATGTCAGCAGTCAAACGGACATGTCAAACGGACATTTAGTGGTGTGTTAACTGTTAACATGTCATGTCATTCTATGACAGTCGCGTGACCAGACGAACTGCCTGGCCCAACTTCTAGATCAAAAGTTCGCTGTGACAGTCACTAAATTACATACAAGAAAACTTGGATGTGGTTTACCTGCTGTTCTGGTTGTCCAACAGCAATTTCAATGTAATAACCCTGTCCCAGCATCCCATGTAGGTTGTAATTTGGATCAGTTGGCAATGCACGTTTTGACCTAGAATCGAAACCATTCTCCACTTCTGCATCAATAAACTTTGTAACAGAATGCCTCAGAGGAGTCTGGAACGTTACATATTCCTCAAAAGAAACAGGAAAGTGTGTTAGTATTAACAGAACTGCAGCTAAACGCATCTTGGAACATACTACAGAATGTAAGCATGAGGCATTCAATCCAATATCTGTAACACAACAACATGCCCTTCCAATAAATAAATAAATAGTTTTGACAACAATAAACAACTTTCAAAGTTTAATAACAGCCTGTAAAAATTAAGCAATAAAGTCCTAATATGTAACAATTACTACTAGATACTTGTTTGGTTATTGTTCAACTGACTCAGTTTTACAAAGTTACTTCAGATTTCAGAACAGGCTGCATCTCCAGACATAAACCTTTTGGATTTTTGAAACATTTATTTTTATGGTGCAGGTGCTCTTCCCATCATGCAATCAACAGCATCAAAACACTGAAGGTAATAAGTAACTGGCACAAAAATATGGTTCCATGGCAAGGACTGAAATCAAGACCTTCAGATTACTTGTTCCCCTGAATTACTGACACTGACAGCAGATCTGATCCGGCTGAATGCTTATTGGCACCACTGCGTTATTTTGCTGAAGTGTGTCCTGTGAGGACAGTGATGGCTGCTGTAATACAATCCTTGCAACTGAATCTTGAGTGCACTGCAAACGTGTCAAGCACCTCAAAGGCAAGCCATAAAGAACTGAGTTGGCATAATCAAGTCGACTGGAAACCAAAGCTGCGGCGATATCTGCTGCGGTGGACTTGTCTAAGACAGCATGTATGTGACGAAATGCACGGATATGGTAAAAACATGACTGAGAGGCATGCTTGGTATGCTCCCACATTGTAAAATTGGTATCAAGAGAGACGCCAAGTTTAATGTTATTCACCAACTGAAAAGGTGTGACAGCAACATCATCGACAGATGTTAGGCTACTGTATGAAGATGCCCTCTGTGCCATTCTCAGCAGAATAGCACTAGACTGTCAGGGTTTAGAGCCATGCCATGCTTTAGTATAGAACCATGTTTGGAGTGACGTAAGACGGGTTTGAACACATCGGCGGATCCAGGATTTGCACAGGGGAGATTCGTCCCTTCCCCTCCCCTTCCTTCCCC
>Ga0209780_1002766_pt1 | contig 12682 bp, 10 predicted proteins | sample WorMetexBAHAMAS2_FD_187384 | JGI IMG/M metagenome (GOLD analysis project Ga0209780, IMG submission 187384) | Marine gutless worms symbiont microbial communities from Max Planck institute for Marine Microbiology, Germany - Inanidrilus exumae... | ecosystem: Host-associated > Annelida > Digestive... | reverse complement strand
CTAATACGTTGATTATACGGCTACTGACGAATTTTCCGCCGCCGAGTTTTTATCGGCTCGGCAGGATACATACTGCCCAGTATCTCGTCCTGTCCGCTGGTCACGCGGCATTAGTGAAATCGGCCGGCGAATCGGCCAGCGCGCACACTGAACTATAAATAGAACTGGAATGAGCCTAGCCTAGACTGCAGGCTTGGGCTGACTGAAGTCAGTGCGACGTTCTATTTCTAGTTTATTGAGCGCGCGGGCCACCGGGCCACGCGAGCCGCATGTGGACGTAGGTCGGCATGTGTGGATATGTCAGTCCGACTGACGTAAGTTCTTGTTAGAAAGTAAGTTTATTGGAACACACTTCCAGCTATGCATGTACAGCTGAATAGATAAATACAATACATTAATGAAATAATAATAAAGTAGTTGAAAGCGCATGACACTCACCTCACACGTTAATGAGGGATCACACAGTTTTTACTTTGCAAAAGTGGAATAAGACATGCATACCTGCCTTTATTCGCCAGCCGCAAAGCATTACCGCAGTCACCAGACATTCGCTGGTAGGCCTACTCATTTCCCATCTATCGGAGCGTAGGAAGATGAGTTGGCCTGGGTGGTTGATTGCATACAAAGACCCGGAAAGTGTACATCTCGGTACTAACGAGGATCGACGTAAAATAACTTTGTTGATGTGTCCAATGCCGTTATTATTGTAAACCGAATCGTAGAAAGTTCATTAGAAAGTCGAATGTTTTTTTCTGGAAACACTGCTGTGATTTTAAAGCCGTTTCGCATCGCTATATGAAAGAGGCATGGATAATTAATAGGTTTCGCCAGTTTGTGGACGAACGCCATTATGAGATTGTACTGGTTGCAGCATCTACAACAATTGGTGTACGTTTCTCTACAGTTTTCGATCATTCAACAATCAAACACTATATAAACCCTGCTAACATGTTGACAAATGGGTACGCATCGGGCGTGAGTGATTGCGTCTCAATACACAGCCGCCGTGAAACTGCCGATGTCAGGTCTTCGAGCAGTAATTACAGAGTATGCCGTTTCGCGGGTGCACGACGAAGCGACGCTAATACGTTGATTATACGGCTACTGACGAATTTTCCGCCGCCGAGTTTTTATCGGCTCGGCAGGATACATACTGCCCAGTATCTCGTCCTGTCCGCTGGTCACGCGGCATTAGTGATGCGCCGAGCCAGAGCCGATGTTCTGTTATATTGTAAGCTGGCTGACAAATCGCTGAACTTTTCTCAGCTAGTCACAAAACGTTAAGCCCGGTCCACACTAGCAACAATGTCGAAGCAACATTCGACATTGTAGCATTCGACAATGTTGCTTCGACATTGTTGCTGGTGTGGACCGGGCTTTAGGCTGCGAGCAAATGAGCATGCAATTCTGTATATTACACGGTACAATCGACCGTGTTCAGTTACCGAGTAACAAACACCGTGCTAAAGGTTGGTTTACACCGCGGGTGCGTTGTATCTCGGCACCGGCACGCAGCGCATCCGGTGTGAACCAGCCTTGAACCCCTGCATAGTGAAGCACGTGGAGCATAGACATATGAATCATTCAGAAACTTATCATTACAAGCTGTCATTAAAACGCGCAGTGTCGGGAAATACCGGGCTATACAAGTACCGGTATTATTATCGAGAAATTTTGATATCGCCCATCACCAGAGCTCATGACAAAAGATCAAAGCGCTCGTTGACAATCTGTTGTCAATCCGGGCGTCTTTGCACTCCAGTTCACCGACTGATATTGATTTTAATGATTGTAATTTGTAATTTGGCAGATCCTTAATATTGCGACATAAGCAGTACTTAGTAATGACAAATCACAATGCGGGCGCTTTACGCAGAGTGGGCCAATAGAAACAAGCTCAGCTATCGCAGAGGGACCGCAGCGCGTGCTATCATGTATTTATTATGCCACTAAGGCAGCACAGCAAAATACAAAAAAACATACGTGGTTTACCCAATATCGGACATCGGACGTTGCCGAAAATGTGGGAAGTACGTTCATTGTACGCGGCGTACAGCCCATGGAAATATATATTCATCTTTATTACACCGAAAAGGCAGCAATTACAATAGGAAAAAAAATAGCAGAAAAAGCATGAAATAAATACACTACAGCACACACATGCAAACAACAGTAAAACACGCAAAAAAAACAAACCATATATCGACCATATATTGAATTGATGCTAACGGTAAAAATGGAAACTAGACAATAGACATCCCTTAGAGGGCTATTTTGATAGTAAGTTTCGTGCGATATGTAGTCATTTCGGAGTTATGGCGGCCTGAAGTCGCAAGTTCTATCGTTAAGTACGTAAGAAAGTAATAATATTATTATTATTGTAAAGTAGAGTTATGTTATACGCTGTATGATGTAATACCTATGGAACCTTCTGATATTGAAATATGATGCTAGCATTTAACTGATTATGGAGAAGTGAAAAACAGTTATAGAACTGCTATATATACATGTAGTCACGAAAACACTGAACATCTTGCAATGAACAGCACTTAGCTTATCTCGTTTTTTTTCTCATTTTTAAAATGTTTGTTTAGTGGAATAAAAGTGAAGGGCCACCGGCCAGTACTGGCCACTGACATGCATCACAAATCACAATACAATGTTCAATATGTGCAATATGTGTAAACAGTGAATATTAAAACAACGAACAATGTACACTAAATTTAAAATGAATATATCTGTTTACATTGCAAGATAACAGTGACCTCTTAAACGTTTAAATGTATAATGAACAGTATAATGATTGAACATGTCTAAGTTGGATCTTCTGTCGTTTGGGGGAAATATTCTTTTGGTGGTAAAATTCCTCTTAAATTTGGAACTCGACACATTGGATCACATTGGACATGTGCGTGTCCGGCGGTTGACGGTTGGACTGACGTTTTCCAATTCAATGAGCCGTCCTGTCATCTTCACAAGTTGACGCGTTGATGACCACATAATGTCGGGTGGCAAACTGCTCGACATACGGTCCTGTATATACGACAGCTGGAGTAAATACGCGACTATATTGCAGGTGCCCTGAAGGCAGGACCGACGACACGCTTATCAGGCGTCCCGATCAGCAAATGACGGCTATACATCACGCATTCCGCGGAGCAGTGTCCGGAACTCGCACGAATCCAGTACGATGAAGTAAACTCCCGTCTGTTTGGTGACTCGGTTTCTGAATGGTAATTGTAAAAATGATTGGCGCTGTCGTTGAAGACATGTTGCGTTGTTCGAAGTCTCTTTCGATCAAGGAGTAAATATATTGACACGATAACCTTCATCCACCAGCAAGCGGTCGAGAATGAAGAATAAGAAGAAAAGAAAAGAAAATCAATTGCATCGTAACTAACAGTATTCTACAAAGCACGACTGGAATTTGATTGCGTAATAATATCAACGACAGTGAAAAATGAGGAGCGGAAGATTTTGAAAACCTTTATTTCACCATAAAAATGGTAGTTTGATAAATAAATAAAAATACAAACAAAATACAATAATAAAGAGGGAAAACTTAACTAGAGCTTGACTACATCATTACATGCAAACACAAACACTTTCAATACAAGACATTGAAGACATACGCATGTTAAATTACACAATAGGCTAGATTTTGTCTGCAGAAATGAGTTGACTACGACGAATAGCGGGAATACGTAGTAGGCCTATTTTGGAGAGACAAAGAAATGGAAACATTTGAAGAAAAATTAACCAGAATATATATATATTTTTAAAACTAGTGGAAAGAGCTCGTGAACAAAGACTGCGCTGGTTGGTTTGAGCACGTAGAACGAATGAATACGGACAGATTACCACTCACAGCTTTACATACAAAAATCAAAGGAAAACGAAGGAAAAGAAGCAGACACAGGAAAAGGTTGATTGACACTGTGAAAGAAGACCTCACATAACTGGGCAGTAGGATACAGGAAGCAGTGGACCCGTTAATAGACAGACGAAAATGGAGAATGTGCATCATCCAGCTCCATCGTCGGGAAACGGGTTGGTCGAACAACTTGTCGCCACTTGTGTTTGCGAATGGATTCGTCCGGTCTTTACCCCAATCTAACACATGGTTCCTTTTGACCCGCAAGAGTCAGCCCCCAAACGGCATCTCGATCGGTTCAGCCGTTTTTGCCCACTACATCGGTGTGACCGACACATAGACACACAGACCACGCTGCGTGCGACATCTGTATAGCAATAGGCCGCACCTTATGCACTGGGTGCATACGATGCGGCCTAGAAACACACGAGGTTAGCATGATGAGTTTTTCATTCGTTCTGGTGGGGATGGACGGAGCAGGTGTCAAACGCGCGGTAACACAATGGCCTGCAGTGTAGAGCGAGTGGCGACTTGGCGACACGTCTTCTGAAAGCGTGTACAGTTTCCAGGCGGTGCATTTGCGGCGCCAAAGACGCGCAAAGTGGCCGAAATTTGACTGGATTTCGTGACGACGACGAGCAAGAACGACATTTATGGAGCGACTCGAACTGACACGTCGACCCGATCTCTGCACTGACCGTCACGTCGAACCCGTCAAGCGGAGACCCGGCCATCTGATATTGGCGCACTATGGTACCTTCCGTTGATCACAAGACTGGTACGACTTGGTACTGAGTGATAGAAGAACTCTAGTGGCATCGGATAGATGTATAGCAGATAGCACTCAACCGATATGCCCTAATCTTCCGCTCGCCCTCGTCGCCAGGTATCGAATCGTTTTCGTACGCGAATTGATTGAGAACAGAATGGCCAAAATCGAAAGCAAATATGTAATTTGTAATAGTCTGCTACGTTAGTTTGGTATTTGTGTAAATTAATATAATCGTTGTATACATTGCTCACGTTGTATTTGGCTGTTACGTATTGTCCACTGTGCACGTTTTCTTAGTTAATTTAATTATTTTTTCGCAACCGGATTTCGATCTTGTGAATAAAGTTTTTCAATCATTATTTCATCATACAGTCCTGCAAAATAAGGATCGTATGACGCGCTGGGCAGTTAACCGTCTACTGGAGTGTAACGTTTTGGCAGTCTGGAGGTTAGACCAGTTGACCGCTGATGTTAATGAGCATTTCGTCGACGCTTGTCGTGACTTTAACAAGTTGACCGCATGGAGGTCAAGCTCGCTACTGCGCTGATTGCGCCCACAATCTGCTAGGGCCAGCCACAACAATGTACTCAGAGTGCTCCAGATTTCATCCAAATCGGTTCACCTTTAGCGGAGTTATAGCCGAACGCGTAAACACCGCCAAAATGCGCTGTAAAGTGAATCCGATATTCTGCTAGAGCCTACCTTCGAGCCGAATAACTATTAATTCTGTGGAGATTGACGTTATCAATAGGTGTCGGTGATACTTCCAGTTACCCAGTGAGATGTTGGCAAAAAGTGCCAAATTCGATAGAAAATTTGCTGACCATAAAAACTAGCATCGTTACTTTGGCATCTGTGTAATCTAATTTTACTTGAGGTATATTTAGTGCACATTGTAATGAGTTGATGTGCTTCGTTTCTTATTTGTGTATGCATTTCTACTTAACTAAGTGAGTTACGTTTTCTTTTTTATTTTTCGAGGATTTTTTTCCTGATGAATAACGATATATTTATAACTCCCATAAAATGAGCTTATGCTCTGTACCAGTGCATAGGAGTCTCAACCATTGTCTGTCAAACGTTTTTGGCGAAAGATCACCCCGCTTTCTGTCTAGAGGTAGTATGTAAAAGACAGGAGTGAGTGACATGAGTGATCACACACACACACACACACACACACACACACGAATCCCATCCCCGGCAGTGCACGGACCTATTGACGCTGTGATCACGAGTTTCGTCCCATCCGTCCATTAGTTGGCGCCTGTTTGCCGTCGCATCGCATCGGGTTGCACTATACGCCGACCATGACCGGACGCACTTCCGGACTTATTGTTGCTCTTTCTGCGTCGCTAAACAACGGATCGGACCGAACGATAAATGCCGCAGTTACTCTCTGATTTCCGACGTCGCTTAGACCACAAAGTATTGTATACTTATTATTATTGCCAGCATTGTTGACGCATTTTCGTCGAACTTCTGTTCAAATTATTCCAATGTGGCGTACATTGTTACCCATTAATTGTTATAAATGGCACTAAGTATCGGCTTCAATAAACATTCGCCTCCTAATGTCGAAATGACACACTTAGTGGTAATGAAAATAAAGATACCATTAATGGGCGTTTTGTGACAGCCACATTTCAGTTAGTTTACAAATTTAACAGTGGAACTGCATATCATCATAAATTTCCAACATTAATTGAACTATACATGTATTGTGACATGAGTGTGACATGCATTCATGTGGATATTTTATATGACGTTAGATTTTACCGACTCAATTCGGCGAGGCATAAAACAGAAAATGAAAATTACATCTACGGACGACCACTGTCAAGTCTGTATGTGCAGTCGAATACTCGCTGAACAGCTTTAATGCTAGCATTCGTAATTATTGTTCCGCTTTTGGATACAGCATTGACAGAAGCCACGAGACTTGCTTCAGATGAACGTCTTTGGATATACTCGGTATCCAACTTGGACCACCAGCGCGCGCCCAATTCGTGGTCACCGAATTTTGGCAACGATGTCGAACTAGTTTTTCGTGAAATTTCGTTATTTAGACAAAGTCGAAACAAACTGAACAGTTCAGTTTCTTTCGACTTTGTCGAAAGAAGCGTTCGACTTGTAGCATTCGACAATGTTGCTTAGACAATGTTGCTGGTGTGGACGGGGCTTAAGAAGAAGTTATAAAATAGTGATATCATTGTCGCGCTCTCTGTTTCACGTAATAAAGTCAATAAAGCGTTAAAACAAGAAAATAATATTAAAGACGAACGCACACAAAAATTGATAATATATCATCTATGCACATTATTATACCAAATTTCACACATACAGACTACTCTGTTTCAGTTTCAGACATAGTATATTTCCATGCACACATCCGTCTCTCTCGTCATGTCAGTAAACTTCAATTTAACTTGAAGTCGGAAGTAGCCTAGGAAGCAGTGAGTCTTCACGGCGTGAGATTATGTCCCTGTCCACACCTGCAACAATGTCGAAGCAACGTTCGACTTTGTCGAAAGAATCGTTCGACTTGTAGCATTCGACAGTGTTGCTTCGACGTTGTTGCTGGTGTGGACGGGGCTTTAGTCGGAGAACGGCAGGCTGGTTCGGTTTAGATATGTGTATGGAAATGGAGAGCAAGCACTTGCAACAGTGCTTGTGCTAGCGTTGTTGCATAATCTACGCCCATACGATAATTACAACTGGCTAAAAGTAGTGGATTGCAAATGGAAATTAATAACCACACTGCCATAGAAATACAGTCCTGAACGGAAGTCGGCACCAATTTGTCATCAGTTTCTTATCCATCGGCCCTCTAGTATTTTATCCTGTATCTATGGTCACTTCTTATCCGTTTCCAGTTGAATTGTTTACCGCGCCGGATTGGAATGGGATGGATTTGGGAATATTGCTGGATGGGAAAATACGGAATTTAAGTTTCAGATGAGACTGGGAATAAAGTCATTGAAATGGGAGGTAACTGGTGCGCAGAATCTTTTCCGGCACATCTCTAGTTCGGTTGCGTGGCTGTCGGTCATCGCATAAATAAAGCCGATGACGACGCGGTGTTGCACATCGAGCGAACGAGTGTCCCTCGACGGCGCGACGCTAGCGACGCGTCGCTTTGATGTCGCGACGTGATAAGACCACTTGACACCCGATTCACCGTGATCGTCGGCCCATCACTGGCCCGGCGGCGTGCACCCGTCGTCACATCGGACCGTTGCCGCCGCCAGCCGACACCCGACTGGCGTCCACTGTCACCGCCGGCGGTGCGAAGCAGTGGCGTCGGTGTCAAGCCATTAACGATAACGAAAACTGTAACGAAAATTACACACCTCCGCAACAAACCTACAAGAAGCCAGCACTCAGAAGAGCGCAGTGACCCACGCCGGCAATGTTTATGTGCCTCGTGACCTTGACCTTTGACCTTTTGACCTGAAATAAATCGATTCCCGGACTCATGGTGGAACATTTCTGTGTCAACTTTGGTGATCCTAGCTGCGTCGTTTTTTGAGGTATCGTGTGAAAAAAATAGACAAACGGACAGACATAAACGTGAACGCAGCTGACAACCCTACCGAACGCGAGTGTGTGATTATAGCAACATTAAAACGAGATGGGCGATTCCGACGGCCTCCGTCGCTATGGTATCTGAGTTATGTAACTATGGGGACCAGCTTGCATATTTGCGAGTGATGTTACGGGGACTGGTGTAGGAGGGAGAGAAGAACAGCTGTAGAAATGATTTCATTGTCCATAAATGAAACGAACAGTTCCCCCAAACAATCCCCTCGAACATTTCCTTTTACTCTGCTCGGTTAGGGTTAGAGTTAGGAGTAAGGTTAGTAGGGTTAAGGTCAGTAGGGTTAAAGTTAGTAGGGTTAGTATTAGGGTTAGGGTTAGAGTTATGGTTTATGGTTTGTTTTTTATGGAAATGTCCGACACTCGTTCATTATCACAAACCATTTTAGTGACCGGTAGGGCAGTCGGTTGGCTGTTTGTTTGTCTCTATATCCAGACAATAACTTTGGCCATCTTGCAGATTAAAGTTCCCACTCCCAGATTTATACTCCATAGAATTATCATGGACTATTCCACATGGAATTCCATAAAGTTATCATGAAGTTTGCGTGTTTTTGTCCATGTGGAATTCCATGGGTAATCTTCCACAGAATTCCCATGGAAGATTTTCCACGAAAAGTTTTCCATGCAGATACATGAAATATAAATCTAAGGCGTCTTTTCTACAGGATCGCCCAACTTTGGATCTTTGGTCTACACATATCATATGTTGGCGGCTCATCTCAACAATATATATCTCCGTCAAACTCAAGATGGTCAGGGTCGTAATTCAAAGTTCAAGTTCACAGAATGCAGACGATTAATTGAAAAGTGAAAGTGAAATCGGGAAAACCAGACCTAAGTTGGAAACTGTAAATAAGTAACAATATTATTACGAAAGTGGTCGGTGCGACCTGCGTTGAGAACTTTTCTATTGTTTCTTGGTAGCTTTCAGGCCTCGCCTATAATGATTAGCATATATTCCAGCTTATGCAATGAAAGTGCATGTTAGAAGTAGCTATATTGGGGTTGCATCATGCTTCTTGATGGCTGCGAAGCCCCAGTCAGATTCCATGTTTTCAAATCCGTTTTTGTTAGGACGCATCGCATGCGTAGCATACATGCTGTATACTGCGACAGATGTAGGACGTACCATGGTCTGTGTGTCTGTGTGTGTTGGGCACACGGGTGAGCTGTGCAAAAAACCGGCTAAACCGATCGAGATGCCGTTTGGAGGGCTGAGTCGGGTGAAATAACGCATTTTATCCGTGAATTACGTTACACGATACGATACGATATATTTACGTGCGCTCAAAAGCTGACGATATGGCCAGCTTAGTCTAGCGCACGGCACATAAACGAAACAAATAAGGGAAAACTTAAAACAAAAACCGAGTAGCTTAGAAGAAACTGTGCGGGCGAAAGTCCGTGAAGGCAATCCGGGAGACTTTCGTCATATTATCTGACCACTTGTTAACTGGAGCCATAGGTAGGCAGACAATTCGCGAACAAGCGAGTCTATGACAACTATTCGTGGTTGAGAACATGACACGTGTTGTACGTGACAGGTTATGAGCTATTCTCTCACGAACATTGTGTTACATGAAGTGCTGTATCTGTACCCTTGTGATGAGAGGCAACGTCCCCTAACGTCACCATCACCGTGAGGTGCTAATGCCCAAAGTGTCCCCGTCACTATCGCGACACGACAGATGAATTATGCGGGTCGTCGATAGCGTGAATTTTGCCATCTCGGCGACAGATAACGCCGATAGACTGACAATCTCGGCGACGACCGGGTATATATTGGGGCGAAGCGTGCGAAGGCAGTCGTTGCCCGAGGGGCAGGGTGTCGAGTGAATCGAGGTGTCGAGTTTTCGCCACAGTGTCAATTGAACGGACATTCGGCGTGACGTTCGCCAGTTCGGCCCATTGTTCGCTCTCCGTTCGCACTCCTCGGCGAAATAGTGGGTCGGAAATTAACGGAGCAGCAGCTGTATATGGTGCGAAACGGTATATAGTCCGTTTTCGCACTTATCCGATGGCAAGCCGAAACGCTTCTGATTGAGATAGAGAAAAATTTTGCAATACTACTAGAAATGCTCTCGCTCGAGGTCGCTCCGACCGTGACAGCTGCTGTTACTTATTTGCACTTTCTATTATTGTGAGGTTTTGCTTTTCCTCCACGTTGCCGGAAGTGGTTCTCCCAGTCTGTGGTTGGCTGCATAAATTCCATGGAGTTTGTCGTCAGGCCACATTTCGAATTTGAACGTTGTTGCGTTATATGCTGTCTGTATACTTCATATATAGCACAGAAATTAAATAAACCACTACTATGATATTTTGTGGCAGAGATGTAGTTTTGTTACGTTTCATGTAAAGTATATTAATTTTAGTGAAAGAATGTGCACCGATTTTCAACATTCTTTTAACGTTGAAACTTTTTCTTCTTTGTCACAAACGTTTTTCTTTCATTCTTTCTTAAACCAATCGTCTTGTGGTAACAGTTCCACCATCTTCCACTGCGCTGCTGAGAGAGATCGGCGGGCTACAGACGCTGAAGGGAAGAGAACCGATAGTCTACGCGGTAATCTGTAGCGAGTAGGCGTTGATCTAATTCGTTAGAGCGAAGCAGGCAGCGAGCGATTATGAAGACCGCTGAGCTGTGTAATCTACTAACGAACTGAACACGACCCTTTGACATGCTCATCTCGGCACCAGCTGCCGCAGCCGCCTGCACGCATCTCCACCCGAACCCCCCCCCCCGAATTCGCATCTTGTTCGAGTAAAGATTAAAGATAGGCCTATAATCCGGGTGGATTAACGGTGTCGCTGTAGCACCGATAAACCACGCCGAGTGAGCTACTGTCAAATTCGATTTTGCCGTCACACTTATCGACCTGGGCGCCACACTTTCCAGTTCGCACCGTCAAAGAAGTGATCTCACTAGCACCTAATGACATAGGCCGACAAAGTGACGAATTAGGCTCATTCACTCACCCTCCCCGTCCGGACTGTCGAACACTTCAATACTGCATTATGTTCAGTGAACATTCTATTACAGAATAATCCCAACTGCATAACAGTGACGGTCTTTAAAGACGTATAAAAGTTACGATTGTCATGACACAATATAATACAGTGTAACTTAACATGTAGTTATTGTTCAAAGTTATTGCATTTAGTTAAGTTAGTCAAGTTTTATTTTCGCAATCAGTTTTAGGCCACATCGCATGCACTGCATAGATGCTACAGATGCGGCACGTAGCGTGGTCTGTGTATCTGTGTCTGTCTGTTGGTCACACGGGTGTTCTGTGCAAAAAAACAGCTGAATCGATCGAGATAACTTTTATGGAGCTGGTTCGCGTGGACCCAAGGAACCATGGGAGATGGGAGTCCAGATCCCCAATGGGAAGCGGCAATTTTGACGGTTGTCCGTTACATTGCAAAGCGTTTGGAGTCTACTGCGGTAATGCAGAAAAATGGATCATTCAGTCCTCAATAACGGCATGACAGAGGAACTGCTGCAGACGACTGCATTGCTCCCGACTGGTAGATGTCACACTATTGTCTCCCGGAAAAAAATCCACCCCCTGCGATGCGGTCTTTTGTCAAAATTATTTGACCACTTCTTACTCTGGTGAATAAGATTTTCAGTTCTGGTTTTCTAAAGTCGAATTACATTTGTACTGTGTACAAAAAACGTGTTTGCGATACTCGTTATTCGTACTTTTTATTTTATTGCTTTGCTGTTTCTGGCATTGCATGTGCTGTACAAAATTTACATTTACATCCGACATGTTACGTTTGTGGAACTGACGTTAAGTATCTGAATCATGTTGTCAATCAGTCAACACGTCTTATCTGCGGGCAGGTGAGGAGTTACGTCATTGTGAAATCAGACTCGGAAGCAGCGTCTTCGCATATTTAATATTGCTGGCTCAGGTGTTAGGCTGCGGATGACGAAAGACTCGAGCAGATAAAGCCGACGACATAATTTATTAGGCCTACAGCCCATTGATCTACACCTCCTAAAATTACACCTGAACACCTGCGGATGAGAATTAAGAGGACGCAGAAACCCCGGAAACGAGAGATGATTGCGTTCATAATGTAGTCAAACGTAAATGTTCACAAACGTGTACATTTAAATTTTGAAAGTTAAGCTTTAAACTTTATTGTTTTATTTTCAGTTACCCATAAATAGGCAAGTAAATATAATAAAATGAAAGGCAAAGATTTTTCTATTATTGCTATCAGCTTTCTGGTGAATAAAGGCGAATATAGAATATATAATCATGAAGTATAAGTAAGTAAATCGTGAAATTTGCATAAAAGGCGCCAAAGTCACAGAAACGCCACAACAGCGGTAGATGGTGTTTAAAACTATTTCCCAATTCATTATTCGGAAGTTGAGGTTGTGTATAAAAGGCAGACTATAAAATTATGACATAAATAC
>Ga0209780_1002765_pt1 | contig 12683 bp, 9 predicted proteins | sample WorMetexBAHAMAS2_FD_187384 | JGI IMG/M metagenome (GOLD analysis project Ga0209780, IMG submission 187384) | Marine gutless worms symbiont microbial communities from Max Planck institute for Marine Microbiology, Germany - Inanidrilus exumae... | ecosystem: Host-associated > Annelida > Digestive... | reverse complement strand
AAGAAAAGGTGATATTACTTGTTAGCACATTGACTCTATGGCGATGTGCTGATAAGTAATATCACCTTTTCTTTTTGATTTTTGCTGTTTTAGTTGTGCGACATAGCCACTGTTGTCCTTACAAGTTGTTTTAAACTGTTAAGTTTTTTTACATTAATATATAATATAGGTGAGATCACCAAAACTATAAGTTGTGTAATGCCATATGGGATAGTGGTGGGTCCAAAGTACAATTTTAGCATTATATGATATGTGAACAGTCATGTGTGGCTGTGGGGTAGTGACTTTACTCTTGACTTTTGATTTGACCTAAAGGACTTGAGACTTCATTTGAGCATGACATTACAGACTTGAGACTAGACTTGCATGTAATGACTTAAACTTCACTCAAGACGTGCCTCTAAAGACTTGAGACTTGACATTAGAGACTTGTGACGTCTCTGATATATGCTAGGTCCCTGTCTCTGCGTGTTTGTTTGTCGGTCTGTCTGTGCATCTGTCACAAGTCGAGAGTTCTGTCGAAATAGATATAAATGTTAATGGCGACAGAACCGCATCCAAAAATTCCAGACTGGGTTTTCGTTTATTCACAGTGACATAATGTTACATCCATACTTTGCTATGCCAGTAGCATGCGATATTGCATACGGCTGGCTAAACGTTATCTCTGTTGTTTGTATTGCCATCAGCAGTGGTATGCAGGCACTACATCTGCTCCTGCTGTGCTTAACTGGAGGTACTGGCTAATACAGACTGTCGTGTATAATGGCCATAAAACGACTGTGGTTGTTAGAAAAATTATCTCTGGATGTGTTAGAAAGAATTAACTGCTAATTCTGAAAAGTTGTGTTTTAGTTAACAGTATGTGTGTTTGTGTGTCATATTAATCGAGATGTACGTAGTTTGTGGCATACTGGATGCAGTTGAAGTGTTTGTGTGACATTTGCTGTTTTGTATGACCAGTTGTCAGCAAAGCAGCTGATATTTTGTGACAGTTGTACTTGTAGGATTATGGCTGTGTTGCAATGTTTAGTCGGCTGTACGACGCGGAGCAAGAGATGCTTTTTTCAAGGCTGATGGAACTGGTGCCTTGCCTTTGAAGACTGACACAAATCTGCGGGAAAGAGACATAGAAAAGGAATCGGAGAAATCAACACTGTCTTCCGGGCTGGTGCTAAAGCCCGCATCCCGCGATGGTGAAAATTATATTGGTTTTGCAAGTTTGCCAAACCAGGTCTACCGTAAATCCGTCAAGCGAGGTTTTGAGTTCACACTGATGGTTGTCGGTAAGTAATTGTTACTGATTGATGCTTATTTTTCTGTATTCATGCTATTTGATGCCCTCTGTATAAGCCACAGGGTAGAGTTGTAACCACTTTCATATCAGAGGTAGACTTTTTGTCTATGTCTTTTTATGCTATCATTACCGGACAGTGTCGGTAAAATGCCGTTCACACATACGCTGCGCTGTGCTGCGCGGCGCGTTGCTGTGCATTGCTGCGCGTTGCTGTCTCCGGCGACAGCTGCGCTGTGCGTTGTTGCGCGTTGCGTTTCGAAGCACCACTGCATGTTTTCCGGTTATGAATAGTCATAATGTAGAATAAATATGGCTGACATTGATGATGATGATGTGCTATAATGTGCTAATGCTATACCATCTTTTGATCTACATAATTATACAAAGTAGTATACCTGCTATAAACATAATAAAATTAAATATTACACATTGTTGTTCAAGTCCTATTCTTCCACGTTTACTAACTACTCCTACTATACTATTTGATTTACTTCAATCAATCAGATATGATGCCAACAAAACATCGAATACTCCCAGTGACATTTACATGAGTAAATACAATGAAATGCGAAGTTTGTATCCACAACAATATTTACAGATGGCTCGAATCAAAGTACTGCAGATGATGTCACAGCCAGCACAGACAGTGATTCCGACGAGGAGGACAACTAAACAGCCAGATAGCTCTACAGTCTATGGAACGTTTGACAAAATACAGGTCTTCGAAAGAAGCAGTGATCATGAGAAAATGTTTTGTCATTTAGAAACGATCTCATGCATATTAATTTATACTGGACACTGATTGGCTCTAGCTTGCTAGAACTAGCGTGCTGGTAAAAACACAAGAAGTGTTTTTACCAGCGCAGCGCAGCCCAGTTGTGTAAACACCACCATTGAAATACATTGAGTTACTATCTGTCGCACAGCAACGCAGCAACGCTTGGCGCAGCAAGTGTCACTAGCGACAACTAGCAACAACTATCTCTCGCCCATCCCATCCCATCCCAGCGCAGCGTAGCATATGTGTGAACGGCACTTTAAGGCATTATGTTTGTGGGCTGTCCATCCTTCCATCCATCATTCATTTATGCATCTGGACAGTCATTATGATGTCTCACTTCTACAAAGCAGCGATAGTCATCTAAATGTCGCATCATTTATTCCGCATGAATGCATGGCAAGTTGGAGTCCCGACAATATTTGCCACCGCAACCAGCAGCACATTGGCATGGTGCCTGCATGGAAAGGCAGGCATGGTGTATTAGCAGGTAAAACTGTGTGATCCATGCCTGACATATTTATTAGATCGTCAAAATCGGTCCACTGGTGCGACCTGTGTGCATGACAAAGAGACCAAAACAAGAAAGAAAGACAAAGAAACCTTACTGTGGCAAACTAGGTATTCGCCCAGACCACCCACGTTGTCTGATTGAAATTTTGCGTGGGGTAGTCTTCGGGGGATAGTTCTAATGTTTCAGTTTTATCAAAATCGGTTAAGTGGTTTCCGAGATGTGGGGGATCGAAATCGGCCCTTTTCCATTACTTAGGCTGTTGGCTTATACAACACCTTGTACTACCATGCAAGCCTGTGATGTAACACTATGTGTTATCACCTGGTAGCATGGTAGTACAAGGTGTTATTGTTTCATGTGTTGTCTTCACAGCTCTGTGGCTGTTAGGTTGGCAACAGTGAAGCCTTTCTAATGAGTAGAAATCTGTTCAAGTTATTTACAGAGCTTCTGTTTTGGGAAACCCAACACAAGAGTAATTGAAGTGTGCTACCATTGTACCTGCTCTGTAGACTGCAGTTTGCTTTGTTGTTAGGCGAGTCTGGGCTTGGAAAGTCGACACTTATTAACTCAATGTTCTTAACCGATATCTACAACAGTGACTGTCCTGGGCCTTCTGTTCGTGGAAAGAAGACTGTGGAGGTCAGAGTTACATTACTCAGCAGTTGTCTTTATACATAGAAGATGCTGTGTGTGGTGCTTAATGCTGTGACGTTTGTGTTGGTTGTTGAGATAAGGCGAACTTTGTGCTGTTAGGTGGAGACAAATCAGGTGTCGCTGAAAGAAGGTGGCGTTCAGCTGCGACTCACCGTCGTTGATACACCAGGCTTTGGAGATGCAGTTAATAACAGTGACTGGTAAGTGATGTTGACATTTTTAGATGCCAGTCACAACAATACATTACAATACAAAACGAATTTATAATGCGTCGATTAGTCCAAGCAAAAAGCTGGAATCAGAGGCATGTGAGGCGACTGTTACTGGGAGTGATCAGCATACATGCTGGAGAAAAGTTCGTGTTTAAGGTTACATTGAAAACTGTTCACACAAGTTGCAGCATGGCAGTTAAGAGGCTGGGGCTGTAATGTACCCTAGAGCACTAACAGAAAATGCTTTGTCAGCCATGACGTGAGACGTGTAAGGACGGCTGTTTGTTCTACGATCTCAGTGAAGAAGATGGTGCATAGTCACTAATAAGAGCTGCCAGGTACGACAGACTTCCACTCTGCCTCGCCTTGTAAGTCAAAACTGCGAGCGAGTAGTCGATGCGTTGTTTCACTGTCACAACTGAGTCTCATCCATGATTTAGGTGTGTGTGTGATTTCATGTGCATGAGTGAATGTTCATTAGTAAACAGCTTATACGGAGCTTCTTCTATAGGTGCATGCTGATGTACCATACAAATACAATTAATCTGATACTGTTACCAATCTTGTAGAAATGGCTGCATATGACATCAGAGCCAAAGTCCTGTAGCACAGTAGCAATGCATTGATGTTGGCAAGTGCCAGTGCCACGGCCATCATTTATGCCCCGTATGGGCTCAAGGGCTGTAATTTACCCGATTTGTTGATTCTGGCACTACGTAAATCGTTTGCTTGCTTACGTAACTTCTTTACTTACTTACTTTCTTCCTTATTTACTTAGTGAACAATAGGCCCATTTTATTTCCAGGCCGGAGGTCGTAAAAGGCTACCAAACCTGGCTTTAGTTTTTGTGTTTATTTTGTGTTGTAATATATTTAGTTATGGATGCATGTTTGCTTTTTTCTTGACGTTCTTCCCAGCCAATCTCTTGGCTTAGTGCTGAAAACTAATCAACCACAACAAAAGCAAACGTGTCTGAACAAAATATACTACAACACAAAATAAAAAACTAAAGTCGGGTCGCCTCTTACAACCTCCAGCCTGTAAATGGAATGGACCTATTCTTAAAGAAGTAGATAAGTAAGTAAGTAAATATGTACTGTCTATTGACTTTTTGCTTCATGCTTGATAAAGAACTACTCCCACTTTTGACACAGCGACCGGCATCATAACAAACTTGATATATGATGATTGTGTGGTAACAGACGAGAGCATGCTATATTCCCTTCCTGCTGTGACATGAATGAATGAAGCAGCAGTAAGGCTTGATGCTGTCAATGTTGTTGTAGCTGGAAATCACTCGTTGACTACATCAACTTGCGCTATGAAGAGTACATGAACGCTGAGTCACGCGTCAATCGTCGCGTTGTTCCTGACACTCGCGTTCACTGCTGTCTCTACTTCATCTCTCCAAATGGCCATGGGTCTCTTGCACATTTTGAAATTTTATTCAGAGTTTGCTGCAAATTTTGTGCTTAGTGTATTTAATTTAATTGTACTGTAGGTTTTGTTATGTCACCCATTGCAGCAGGATCTTTTGTCTTTGCTGTAATTCCCTTCCCCTCCATTGTACAGCATCTGAGTACTGGTGCTTGTCTGGATGATAAGAGGAAAGAATCAGAACTGCTTAGTGTCTTGTTGTGTACGACAGTTGTGAACAATGATACGCACACAGACATGAGCAGTTGTTACATTTTTACCCGCGCTACACTATGCTAGCGCATGTATTAGCCGTTATCATGTGTCTTTGTGTCTGTCTGTCTGTCACACACCGGTATTGTATCAGAACGGCTAAACGTAGGATCACGCAAACAACGCCACGTGATAGCCCAGGGACTCTAGTTTTCTGACGCCAAAATTCGTTGATGAATGACCCCTTCCCCCTGAAATTTGCGCTGAAAGTGACCCCCTCCTTTCAAACACAGTTTCGACCAACATCCACTCATAGCACCTCAACCGTGAGAGGTGGTGAAAAAAGTTCAGTTAGCACTAATAGGAAGTCGACCACGCGCTTTCCAGTGAGCCATAGATGAACCATCTACGTTACCTTTAAGTCCCCCATCTGCCTAAAATTTGAGCTCAAAGTGACCCACCCCTTAAGAAGATGCCGATTTCGACAGATTTCGCTTAATAGTGCCGCAGCCATGAGAGCTAGCAAGAAAAGTTCAGTTATCGCTTATAGGAAGTTGACACTGCGCCTCATAGTTTCTGTTAAATTCGAATAGGAAGTTGTATGCACTCTATCGAATTGTTATGTTGCTGATGATTTTGGGTGACCCCTAAGCACGTTAAACCACCTTAATTTCTACATGTTGCATTGCCTTATGCATCTTCGTAATTGGTGAACTGATTGCAAAGTCTCCAAATTTGATGTACAGGTTGCATGTGCAAGTCACAGCCTACAGACGACAAACTGTCCCTGATAGGGGCTTGGTCAGGTCATGTGACCCATTACAAAATTTTGGGGGTTCCAATCGTATCACTGGAACGGCTGAACCTAGAGTTGTGAAATTTTGTACACAGGTAGACTATATCAATTCTAGCAACAGGATGACATTTCACCCACAAAAGGGCATGGTTATGGTCACGTGACTGTTTTAAAATTTTGCAGTACTTATCCAAGAGATTGGTTGAGAAGAACGTCTCCAAGTGGGATGTAAAACTTTAACTCTATTTATCTTTGCTGTAATTCCCATTCTACTTTTAGCACTTGTCAGTAATAGTGTTTATGAGTGTGGATATACATGAGGCATCTCGCTTGATAAACTTTGCTGTAAAATGCATTATTTATTTGACACTTATATTGATTGACATTCGATGACAGTCAGTAGACTGTTAGAATTTGTGTGTACATATTTGTGTGTGTGTTCCCGTCACTGTTGGGGATGGAGGAGGCATGTCTGGTACCGTGTGTGGGAGGTTTTTACCCGCGCGGAGCCTAGCTCTGCGCGGATAATAGCCATGATCGCTTGTCCGTGTGTATGTATATGTGTGTCAAACGACGGTATTGTATCAAAACGGCTAAACGTAGGATCACGCAAACAACACCACGTGATAGCCCAGGGAATCTAGTTTTCTGACACCAAAATTGTTGGTGGACGACCCTCCTTCCCCCTGAAATTTGTGCTCAAAGTGACCCACCCCCTTTCAAATAGCACAATTTCGACCAATATTTGCTCATAGCACCTCAACCATAAGAGCTAGCAAAAAAGGTTCAATTAGCGCTAAAAGGAAGTCGACCATGCTTTTTCCGATGAGCCATAGATGAATCGTGTACGTTACTCCTAACTCCCCCAAAGGGTGGCACAAAACGTGATTTTGCTATTTTTTCCAGTAAATTTCAAATTGCAAGTCCCTGCCTACGGCTCACAAAATGTCCCTGAAATGGGCGTTGCCACGTCACCCATTTTAAACTTTTAGTCCCGTTACGATATCTATAGTACGGCTTAAGCTAGAGACTTCAAATTTGGTGTACATGTTGGTCATAGCAAGTCCCAGCCTACGGACGACAAACTGTCCCTAAAAGGGGCGTGGTCACGTCACGTGACCTCTTTAATTTTTGGAAAATAAGCGATAATATCTTGAAAACGGTACGAGATAGCCTTATAGTTTCTATTAAATTCGAATAGGAAGTCGTATGCGTTCTATCGAATGGTTATGTTGCCGATGACCTTGGGTGACCCCTAAGCACGTTCACCTCAATTTCTACATTTTGCATTGCCTTATGCATCTTCATAATTGGATCTCTTCTACGGATTTCCTCAAAGATATTTATAGTCAAAGCAGCTTGGACGCTGACTGTTTTGTATAAAATTTGAGGTTTATGGCCCTGCAGGCATGACATGATGCAACGATCCAGGTGAAATTTGATGAGGAAGAGTACACCATAGGTTCTTTGTCATGTGCCAAATTTTTCTACTTATCTGTTAATGGAAAATTTCCTAGGTCACATACTCGCACTAAACGATACCGTTCATTTGTCCAGTACACACTGAGCCACTATCAGGACAGAATTTACATTTTATGGACAGATCCATTTATATTGTTCACCATCCCTACTATTACCATCACACTGTAACAATTGTTTGACTCTGACTATATTTCTATTGTATTGCATTATTTATTGTATTTTTTTATTGTATTAGCATTGTTCATTGTATTTTTACTTTTATATGTATCTTTATTTGCATTTGATTATCGCGCATGTTTAGGCCTATAACAATTCAGCTGTTCAGCTGCAAATATGTTACAATAAAGTTGAGTTGAGTTGGGTTGGGTTGCTGTGGATTGGAGCCCCAAAATTTCCAAATTCGGTCAAATATGTGGTTTTTGGCTGTGTGAGGTGACATGGTGAACAAATCAAGATGAAATTTGGCAGGGAAGAGCACAGTCTGCAGTCTGGCATGTGGAATTTCCCCTGGTTGGTGACGGGGTGCTAGTATGGTGAAAGGTAAAGGCTTTCTATACTGGTTACCGAGCATTGGGCCCAGAGCTGATCTTGGTGTACAGGCAGTCAGCCCGCAGGTGACTCCATCCACCTGGTGGTAGGCTGCCATTACTTTACGCCAGGCCTACAGTTACTTTCCCAGCTGCAGAGCATCACCGCCCCTTGGCTGGTACCAAGTAATATTGCTTGGTGGCAGAGGCACATAGGTGTGAACAACTTGCGCAAGGTTGTTATGCAGCTTTTGCCCCGAGTAGGATTTGAACGCACGACCTGTTGATCGCAAGTCCAATGCTGTACATGTTGTGCCACTGTGCCACCTTAGTATGGGGGCACCTAAAATTCGAAATGTCGGCTGTTTAGCTATCCTGCTGGTTTTGAAACGATACAATGATGCTCACAGTTTCTAGTTCGGCACACTTTATCAATAATGGTATATTTGGCAGCCACAAAATGAGAGAAATATGTCCACATTCCATATGAGGGTACAATGCGTGATGATACGTTTAACTGTTTGGATAGAACACCGGTTTGTGATGAAAAGATGGACGGACAGTCGGACATAGGGCTTAGCATACACCTTGTTTGCAAAGTAAGGTGGCGTCGTGATGTAGTGGTAGCGTCATTGGTCTAGATTAACGAGGTTAAGCTACGCTGAGCCCGGTTAGGACTGGGATGGGTGACCGTGTCCGGGTTCGACTCCCGGAGGTGGCACTTTATTTCGGTATGTAACCAACCACCCAGGTCGACTCAGCCTTCTACCCTCCCTGGGACGGTAAAATGAGTACCAGCCAAAAGGCAGTGATGCTCTGCGGCTGGGGAGTAAAGGCAGGCATGGTGTAATTTGCAGGTAAAACTGTGATCCATGTCTGAGCGTATTAGAGGCGCTTTGCGTAATGCACTATACAAAGAGACGTATACTTTACTTTACTTTTTACTTTACTAAACCACAGGAATGCATGGCAGCACAAAATCAACTGCGGTGCTGAACCCCTGTAAAAGTGACATAAAATCGCAAATTCTGATAAAGTCTACATAAAATCAATATACTGAACATGTCACTAAAGAACATTATTACATTAACTGCCAGTGGGTTTGTGACTTATTGGTCATTCTTGTTGCTGATGCTTCCACCAATTAAAACAATGACACTGCCAGCCACAGACACTGAGGGAGTTGCCGAGGAGGTCTAGGTAGTGGTAGTGGTAGAGATAGTGGGATGAGAAGACTGAAGAGTAGAGTGAATGAGATATTTGTTGCTGCTGGCCAGACTGAAGCCATTGGATGTGGAAGTGATGAAGCAGCTTCATGACAAAGTGAACATCATTCCGTTGATAGCCAAAGCAGACACCATGACTGCCGATGAATGCCGCGACTTCAAGAAAACGGTCAGTTTTTGTACAGCTTTTGTTTCTGCTGGGCACTTCTTATAGCTTCTGAGTAGGAAGGTTTAATAAAAAACAATATTTGGATTGGAATATGATTTGTATGACTGATAGGGTTTCTATTTCTATTAGCCAGCTATCAGCCTGTTAATGAAAATGCACATACTGGAATATGCTTGCCTGGTTTTAGATCATGAATGAAATTACTCAGCAGAAAATAAACATATACGAGTTTCCAAATTGTGCTGATGAAGAGGAAAACAAGATGACGAGAAAGCTGAAGGTTTGTTTGTGTGTTTCTTTCTTCCTTTACTTCTTCGTTTGTTTGTTTGTTTGTAAACTGTTGTGACTGTGGCAGTCTGACATTGTGACAGTCTGTAGTTGTTGTCTCATGTACTGCCTTTGGCTGTATGAATTGTTGTGTTTTAGGACCGTGTGCCATTCGCAGTTGTTGGCAGTAATGCTGTTGTCGAGTCCCAGGGTAAGAAGGTTAGAGGAAGAGTATATCCTTGGGGCATTGTCGAAGGTTTGTGATACATTATGTGTAGTCGTTTCATGCGAGCACAAACTGTTATACTGTATGTTGCTATGCAAAACATGTTGTATGATCTGACATTTCTGTTGTCTGTCTGTCCAGCTGTCTGTCTATCACAGTCATGGACTTTGGCACAGTGGCTTTATATATCGTTTTATGTCTTACCTTCTAGTACCCCTTTGCACACTAGTTCTCTGATGTAAAATATTGTTCTGAAATCTTGACACCTGCCATCTCAGCTGGTGTCATTGTCGTAGTCTGTGAAGGTCATTCCAGCCACTGTCAAGCTTTCAAGTTTGATATTTTGAAATTATAGCTTAATCAGCATGAGTATAGTTATCATGAACAAATGTTCATATGTGGATTTATTATGTGGCTGTGGCAATAGAAGGCCACGTTATGCAGTGCACTTTGTCCATATTTGTCATCTCTGTCTGGGCATTATCTTGGGACAGGCCACGACTTACACGATGCTTGTCAAAAGATACAGATAGATTTTGTAATTCTGTACGTGGTTCAGATGCAGTGTCAACTATATGTGACGTAATTCTGCAGAAGAATCTGGTACAAGTAAAATCATTGCTATCAGACCCACGTTAGACCTGCCCATGTGGCCAAGTGGTCATAGCACTTGTCCGCCATGTGCAGTACAGCGTGATGCGTTCATTGGCCGAGGTTTGCGCCTCAGCCTGGGCTCGTCCGCCTACCAAAGAATTATTTCTAATAATTCCTATGCACATGATGAACTGGAAGTTAATCCCGGGCAGGTAAGAGGGTTCGACGGTGTCTTCTATAAACTGACCATTGCTGATGCCTTAATTAGCAGCGTCAAGGTTGACCAGCTGCGCTGAAGTGAGAGCCGAAGCAGCCAGATGTGGTTAAGTCTCCTGGCTAGGCACTGAAGAAGTGTCAGTCCGGTGGCCAGGCGCTGAAGAAGTGTCGGGCACTGAATAAGTGCCAGTCCGGGCTTAGCCAGAGAGTAAGCCACGCCGTGAGGGGGTGCTCTTAGAAACACGTGACAAGCTGCTCACGCCTACTGTTCCTTCCTCCACCCTACACAACACGCACATACACAGCACACACCTACCAATTCCTCTCCTCCCTGAGCTGGCGCATTGGACCGATTCAAAAAGATCTCAGCATCGGGTCCAGAGTAGGCTGGACCCCTGCCCACAAAGAACAAATAAACGAACGAATGACCCACGTTAATGGCCGTTCTGAATGATGGTTAATGATCACAATGCACAGTGTTTTGAGTTACATAGCAAGATTCCATGTCCATTGCTTTAAACTGGTAACTTTGTCTATGATGTTCAAAATATTAATGATTTATTGCTGTTTCATTGTTGAATATGCTGGAAGTGAAATAATAATAGATAATTAACTGGTTATATTAACTGACGTAGTTTTTAACGGAATGGACATTTTATAATTTACTGTGAATGCAAGGATATGCAAACTGTGCTATTGTTCAGTGGAAAACCTGGAGCATAATGACTTCGTTGCACTGAGAAACATGCTACTTCGGTATGATTTAGGATTTTGTTGCTGTCTTGTCTTGAAAACCGGGTAGTTTTTTACTGTACATGCATCTTGGCAAATGTATTATGAGAATGCTTGCTACAGGTCACTATCCAATCTTACCAACAGCAATGTCAGCAATGTACTGTGTTTTGTCATAGACCAAAAACATCAGTGGTGAAAGGAACGAGTGATGTTACGAGTTATACAGATGAGGCATATAGAGTGGTTTGTTGATTCCAAAATCGAAACTGACAATCAACGTTCATTAAGCGTGTGGTGTGGTGGCGTGGCGAAGTGGTAGCGTCGTTGGTCTAGATCAACGAAGTTAACCTACACTGAGCCCGGTTAGTACTGGGATGGGTGACCGTGTCCAGGTTCAACTCCCGGAGGCGGCACTTTATTTCAGTATGTAACCAACCACTCAGGTCGACTTGGCCTTCTACCCTCCGTGGGACGGTAAAATGAGTACCAGCCAAAGGGCGGTGATGTTCTGCGGCTGGGGAGTAAAGGCAGGCATGATGTAATTTGCAGGTAAAACTGTGTGATCCATGTCTGAGCGCATTTGAGACGGTTTGCGTAAAAAATGCGCTATACAAATCGACGTATACTTTACTTTACTACTAAGCATGCGCATTACGCAATTGACGACCTCAGAAGGATGCGTCCGTGTCCGGCCGGCCACATTTGCAGTTACAATATAAGGTTGAGTCTGTGTCCATCCACAGACGTGCGAAAAGCTTACATCCGCTTTGCCAGATGCATCTGCACATCTCTGGTCATTTGTTACCCCTACACATGTATCACAATGCAAAGGAAATGTGCATTAAAACCACGAATAATGTGCAATTAAAATAATTAATCGTGCAATTAACACGATAAGAAAATTAATTGCTTGACAGCTCTACTTGTGATCAGCAGTAATAGAAAGGTTTATGAAATTCTGTGTGCTGACTCCCTATGGAGATAATGTTTCACCCACAGTGTCCATAAAAGGCCAAGTCTAGAAGCATAGACTAATGTTCCAGCAGTTAAATTGGCAATTTGCTGTGCAACCAGGTTTGTTATGTCTAATTTCATATTAATGCATGACTTAGCTAGAGTACAGACTTGAGCCAATGAATATGTGCTGATGTTATTGCTAACTAAGCTGTAATGTTGGAATTTTTTAGAGTGCACATGCATGATCTGAAAGACGTTACAAACAATGTTCATTATGAGAACTTCCGTTACAGTCACCTGGCGACCGTGACCAGCGAAGGCCAGAAAACTAGACCAGTGACAACGAGCAAGTATGTAAAATGTTATTGATCGCACTCTAACATCTTCATAATCCGAATCCATTG
>Ga0209780_1002763_pt1 | contig 12684 bp, 6 predicted proteins | sample WorMetexBAHAMAS2_FD_187384 | JGI IMG/M metagenome (GOLD analysis project Ga0209780, IMG submission 187384) | Marine gutless worms symbiont microbial communities from Max Planck institute for Marine Microbiology, Germany - Inanidrilus exumae... | ecosystem: Host-associated > Annelida > Digestive... | reverse complement strand
TCAGATGTTCCGTGTCAAACGCTCGAAAACCTCGCCGGCGAATATAAGCCTTGTATTCGTGGAGCAATTCATTGAGATTCAAGTGCATATCTGGAGTTAGATATTTGTTGACCGTGTCCGAAGGTGAAATAACGTAATGCCGGGACTCACCATTGAAGAGTGGACGAAAGGCTGTAATCAGACGCTTAGCATATAATGGCACCGATACCGCAACATAACCTGAGATTTCATCAACCACTCCATTCGCATAAAGCCAAGCAATATCGGGATCATCCACCGTAAACACTATTGGCTCGTCTTGAAAGAGCAGCTTGAGCATTAATTCCCGTTTTTCGCGGGCTTTATTAATAACGTTAATAATATTTTTATCAAACTTCTTAGTCAGAAAAAATCCTAGTGTGGTGTAAAAATCTGCCGAAGTGACGGAACGGCTGGTGTCCGTGCTAACTTGAGTGACCAAATGTGAACATAACGCACACACGAGACCAGGTTGTCCTTTTGTATTATCATAGATAGCTTTAATCACTTCTGACTCAAAAGCTTGCCCCGTTTCTTGGGCATATTGTTCAATTAATAAGCTGACTTCCTCAACGGTGAAGTACGGCAGTTGCATTTCCTCCGCAATATTAAATGGTGAAGCGGAAGACAATACGAGTTCGGCAACGGTACTCACTCCAATCAATACCAGCGAATGTAAATTATAATGGCTCTTTTGATGGTAAATTCTTCTAAAAGTATGCATCACTTCACTCAGAACACCTTTCGGAATACCTTCAAACTCATCAATAAACAGTACAATCGGCTTGACTCGGTGATCAATTTTAAAAAAAGTGGCTAAGCTGAGCGGATCAGTGATGGACTCTTCCGAGTGATAATCGTAATTCAATAATTCTTCTTTGAGTTGTATCTCCACATCCTGATAAAATGCCGCTTGATTGACCGTAGCCAAGTTTTCCAAGCTAATCCAAATAGGCGTATAAGAGTCGGTTAATTTCCGCAAGAGTTGTTGAAAAAAAGTGGTTTTACCGGCTTGTCTCGGGGCAAACAAGGTAAAATAACGTCCTTTGGCGACTTTGGCTTGACCTTCAGCTATTAATGCCTCACGTATGACGGTGTAATGTAGTCTCGGATCACAGGGACCACATGTGTTAAATTCACGCATGTTAATTACCTCATTGAAAAATATACAAAAAGATTATATCACACAAAGCTAGGGGCAATGTAGTACGCTGTCAAGGGTATTTTGTCGGGTGACTTGGAATCCAAAGCGAGCAGCGTTGTCGACTTTGTTGACGTCTTAAGTCTTTTTGCCATTTAAATTAACAAATGCCTTTAATTAAAGATATATAATATTGGTTATCTTTAGCTCATTTTTATTGATTTTATATTAGAAAATTTAACTAAGAAACGGGTGACAGCAAGCCGGGCGACCAAAGAAGGGCCTCAAATAAATGTAGAACAACTTCGTCGGCAAAAGTTTTCGCTTTGCGAAAACTTTTGCCGACGAATAAAAACCTGAGCAATCAGTGTCAATATTGTGGCTCATTGCCTGATTATTCGTTGTGTACCATTCGTTGTACTCAACACGGCGACAAAAAAACTTGAACATCGAATTTTATGAAATTATCGCACACCCCGCTAACCAAGCTTTTTCAACTTTTGACCGTTTTAAAGAAAAAGCTAACAAGGCTTTATCGCATATTGCAACCCAAGTTTTTTCAACTTTTGACCGTCTTAAAGAAAAAGTTAATAAGGCTTTATCGCATATTGCAACCCAAGTTTTTTCGACTTTTGACCGTCTTAAAGAAAAAGTTAATAGGGCTCTATCACATATTGCAACCCAAACTTTTCCAACTTTTGAAAATCTTAAAAACAAAACTAATAAGACTTACCAAGAACGTTTATCTCTTACTTTAAAACGCCAAAACCACAAAATCTGGCTTTGGTTATGTTTAAGGGGCAAGCTCCCTGGGGTGATAAAACTTCTATCACCTTCTGAATTTACCTTTAAATCGAGCTTAAACCGATTTTGAGGCTAATCTGATCTAAGTTCAAATATAATTTTGAACTACAAATAATTATTGTATGTCAAGCTTTAATTTTTTTATTGGTTTTAATTTGGTGGTTTTGGTGTTTAATGCCGACTGTCTTTCATTTCCATATTAAAAAAAAGGCCATATACAGTTGGAGCAGGGTTTTTGGCTTTAATTCTGGCTTTTTATCTGCTCGACAGTTTTTATTTCCTCGACAGTGAAAATGAGATGACGCTGCAACAGTTGGCTAAACAAACAGCAGAGCGTCATGGCGTCGATAGTTCATTAGTCTTTGCCATCATCACACAAGAAAGTGGTTGGAAACCAGACGTCATCTCCAGAGCGGGCGCGATTGGGCTCATGCAGATCATGCCTGGTACTGGTAAGTGGGCTTGTGATCTAACTCGGGAAGAGTTGTTTGAGCCACGTAAAAATCTTGACTGTGGTATTCGCTATTTTCGTCAACAATTAGAACGCTTTGGAGACGTTAAATTGGCACTCTGTGCGTATAACGCCGGACCAGGCAATGTCAAACATGGCCGTTGTCCCCGCTTTAAAGAAACGACAAAATATGTACATAACATATTGAGAACGTGGAAGAAATAGCGAGCGTAGAGCCAACACATCCTTTTTTTTATATCGGCTATTCCTCCGCCAATTTGTTTTTTTGGAGTACAAAGCTTTAGCTTTGTACTGTCTGACAAAGCTAAAGTTTTGTATTCCAACCCAAAAAAAAAAACAAATTGACAGAGTACTAGGAGTTTTGCCAAACTTTTGTTTTTTTGGAGTACAAAGCTTTAGCTTTGTGTTGTCTGACAAAGCTAAAGCTTTGTATTCCAAGCAAAAAAACACAAATTTACAGAGTGCTACCAAACTTTAGTTTGGATGTCCAAGATTTTTCAACAACAAGGACATTCGATGTCCTCATAAATTTTTAGGTGATAAAAAAATGCCTTTAGACGTTACCAAACTTAAACGACTCAACACGCCCCAAAAAGTGGTTGATTTTGCGTCACAACTGAGAGATTTATTGTCAAGCGTGGCAGGGCATAGGCAAATATTTGAAGATGTCTATTACATGTCAGACTTGCAGGCAATACTTGATGACGCAGAAAAAAAGCTGGCAGAGGTGGAAGAAAAAAGCCAATCGCCTTTGCGAGTATCCCTTATTGGCGAATTTTCTTCAGGCAAAACGGCGGCTTTGTCTGCCTTGCTCAAAATGCCTCGCATACTACCTAGTTCTCAAGCACCAACCAGCGGTAACGTGGTAGAAGTGCAAATCGTTCCCGCTGAATCTGATGTCAATACCGATATTGTCCGTTGTATCCTCTTTTCGCCCTCAGAGCTAGAAGACATGTTACGGGATTATTATAGCTGGTTAGGCCACAAATTCAAAGGGTTCGAACAACCCGAAGGCAATTTTTGGCAAGGAGAGCGTTTTTTAAGACCAAATATCAATTTTTTGGCAAGCAATGCCAGAGAACAATTGAAAAACGCCTGGATGAAGCTGAGACAAGGGGATAAAGCCGCCAGTCTTAATTTTGTGAAAAGTTTGGCTCATCTTTACCGGATTTTATATACCATTAGGCTTTACCTTGAACAATACCCAAATCTGAAAACGGCTGAACCACTAGAGTTATCCGCTACTCTTGCTGGACTTTCTTCGCAACAAGTCCAAGAAAGGCTAAGAACGGTTGCCATGCTATCGATGGCGCAATCAATCGATGAACTATTGCCTGATAAGATAGAACAAGAGCTCGAACAATTTTGGCAAAGTTTGCCTGCGCCATTGGAAAATCTCCAAGATTCTTGTCAAACCGGCACGATTAGCGATGACGCCTTGCGTGCCCTGTTCCCTTTGTATAAACGGATTGTCCTGTTCAAAAAGATGGAATTGTCCAAAGATTGGAAAGATACGGATCGTATCGCTTTATTGGATTTTCCTGGAGTAGGCAGTGGCAATCGACGAGATGCTTATTTATGCACAAAAGAGTTAAGTGCAGCACATGTGAACATATTGTTTTTTATCGCTAAACGCCCCAAAGACGAGGACGCGCAGGAATTATTTGAAATTATTGTAGATGCCAAAAAAGAGTCAAGGGACTTGGGTGAACGCATTATTCCTGTGATTAATTTCTTTGAAGAGTATGAAGGTAAACCTGAAAATCTCACCGACGATACGGGTGAGAGTGAAAGTGCTCTTAGACGTGTTGAACGCTTTTTTGAAACGCAGCTTGCCGCAGGAGTAACTGCCGGCTTTAATGTCTTTGACGAAGCGATTGTGGGTAATTTGAACTTGGGAGGCGGTTGGCGTTATCACTTGTTAACACCTGCGGTTAGCCAAAACCAAACCACTATCTCAGAAGGGGAAAAAGGTGCCTGTGACAATTTTCAAAAAGACAAAGCTCGTTACGCACAATTGTTCGCTGATCTCAAGGTAGCAATACGCTGCTTAAAGAAAACAGGCAGTAAAGAACAAATTCAAAAATACGAACGTTTATTTGAGGCGCTTCATTACTATCTGCAAGATGGTGGTATTTTCGGTTTGCGTGAACAACTTGTTGCTAAATTGAAGAAAAAAGGGCAACGGCTGATTGCGGAAGATGCGCGTGCCCCTTTGCGCGAATTGCTAGAACAGCTAGAAAGGGATGTTATTAGTCCATTAGCTAATGAAGTCGTAGATGATGATGAGATTGACGAAGATTTACCTGAAACGTCTGCGGAAGCTAGAGCTGAGGTGGTTAAGCTCTGGATACGCATGACAGAAGTCCTGCAAAGATGGCAAACAAGCCGCGAAAAAGCCAAGCTGGAGTATGAAACCAGTACTGGACAGTTTGTTGATTTGCTCAAAGTATGCGAAGATGAAGTGTTATACAGGGTATTAAGGGACGAGTTTTGGACACAGTTAGCGGATGAGGCGCCAGAGCCTATTGAGTTGCAACAACTGGAAGCGTCTTACCAAGCGATGATGGACGATTTGGATACTTGGAAGCAACAGGTGCTCATAAAGGCGATTAAAGCCAGTTTAACTCGAATGGAAATGCAGGAAATGACGCCCAACAGGGTGAGTTTGCGGGAATTAAAGAATAATCTTTTTGATAAGTACGTTAAAAACGTCCAGCTTCCGCAAGAAGAAGTGGCGTTTTTAAAAGAAGTATTTAGCTTGATTTCATTGGCAGAGGCTATACACGCTGGAATGGAAGGCAAACGGCAGCGAGCAGAAAACACTTTAGGCAATTCAAAACTGCCTTTTAATGAAAATCTGTTGCTTAATTGGACTGCTCAGGAAATAATGAAGCTTCATCGGCAATTGATTCTCACCTTGCAAGGTCATATTGCTGATTATTTTGCCTTTTTTAAAGCCAGCTTTTTTAATGAGCTAAAGGCATTGTTAAAAACGCGCAAAAAAGAGGTTGATAATAAATTCGTAGCCTACGACGCAAAATGTGGCTTATTTGACCAATTGGCAAGTGCGGGTACAATGGATCCCGAAGACCTCACATTTATGGAACGTAGGGATAAAGCCGCTGCCGCTCTCAAGGAAATCTTGGAAGAGTGGGAGAAGCTCATTTAGTTTAAGAACATAGTGAAGTCCAAAGTTAAAGCTTTGGACTCCAGCTACCCTGGAGGACGACCGCATCCATGATTATTCGAAGTCCTGTAGAAAATCAGCGAGTAAAGATCATTCTTGATACGGAACATGGCCATGTGTTCAGGGTTAAAATTGTCAATGACACAGACAAAGCCCTGTCCATGGACGAAAACAGTTTTCAGATCAAGATTAGTAGTTTACCAGAGTGGGATGAAAATGCTGAACGCTGTAATCAAGCTCTTAAGGCTATAATCGAGAAAAAAATTGGGGAATTCATTCAGCTGCAACTTGATAACAGAAAAATTTTTTTTCGGCCTAAGTTCCACCTTAAGCCTAAAAATGAATTGCTATTAAAAATATCGCTTGGTGCGTTAAGTCATAATTTTGACTTTCGTGAACCACGCCAATTTGAAGCTTGCATGACCCTATTTGAAGAAGAGAAACGTTTTATAATCCTGACTAGACGACAAGAACAAGTTGACCCTGAACCTAACGGAGAGCCTATGTTAACTTACCACGGCAATACGCCATTTATTTTGAACTTAACTGAAAACAGCACACTTGAGTTAAGGCTTGATGAAAACTGCGAACAATGGGTAGAGCCACCGACGGATATTGGCATTGAAATTTCGGCAGAAGGTGAAATAAGTGAATCGTTGAAAACACGAGCCATTTCGCTTTTTGATGTCAACAATCCCATTATACGAAAGTATAAACAAGACCAAAGTGTCATCATACTTCCTATGAAAAGACAAGATGACAATCCGGTTGAACAAGATTTACCTATTACCTTAACCGTCAGTTTGGGAGCGGCTGAAGAAGCCAGATGTGAAATACCGGCTTTATTACAACGCCCCAGCTATCAGGGTTTTGCGGTTATTGATTTTGGTACGACTCACTCGGCATGTGTTTACTATTCGTTTGAGAATCGGCCCCATTTTCCTGATAGAAACTTATCTCCCTTGCAAGTCAAGGCGTTACAGAAAACTGTTGAAAGCTTAATGGACGAGTTGGAAGCAGAGGATAAAGAGCCACTGGTGACACGTTTGGTCAATTTTGCCGGCCATTTGTGGGTGCAACAGGAAAAAAGACCGCCAAGTAACATGGCTGAAGTACGCCAAGGCTTTCAAAATTTTCACCGTGAGCACAACCCGAATGTTTATAACATGTATGCCAATTTACTGGTGGCATTTGGCACTCAGGATTACAGTCAATTCTGTAACATCTATCCCAAACTGGCTAAAGATTTAGCCCATAAATACCACAAATGTCTTGAACAGGTAATGGGTATTAATATTCAAGAAGACATTGGTATGCGTCTGCCTCAGTTAGAAAAAGGCGGAGAAGCTGGAAAAATTTACTCGGCTATTTTGATGGATAGATTGGTTGCCCAATCTGATTCGACTGATGAAAACGCCTATCCTGCCATCAATGTCGATCAGTCTAAGATTCGCATGGGCACGGCAGTTAGGCTCGCCATGGATGCGCCGGCTGACGAGCAAATACAGACTGACCAACTTCGTGACAATTACCCTTATTACAGACACTATGTGACTGGCGTGAAACGCTGGTTGGGGCAAAGTAGGCAAAAAGCCTATTTTATTGATCGGGAAGACAAGATTCTTGAGGATAATTATGATCCCTTGTGTACCTTGGGAATTAAATATCTCATTCGACAGACTGAACAGCTTAATCTGAATAGGGGCAGAAGGGCTCTGAATGATCTGACAGTGACTTATCCGACTAATTTGCCTCTACATCGTCGCCAACACTTAAAACAGTTAGTTTCCAGTTTGGGCGTTAAAAACGTTAACATCAGTCTTGATGAGGCGACAGCGGGTGCATTGTATTACGTGTGGCGCGAATTGTTTACAGACTTGTTTGCCGGCGTGGATGGCTTTTTAGCCCGTAGTCGCGTGAAAACAGAGACTAAAATTTCCAAGCGAACTGGACGCAAAGAGCAAGTTGAGCTTTATTTTCAAAACATCTTGCTGTACGACATGGGCGGTGGTACTACCGATATCGCCTTGTTAGAAATCGGCATAGCGGAGGATAAAAACATCTTACAAGGTGCAGTTGCCAAAAATGCGGGCAGATATTTTGTTATTTATCCCAAAATTTTGGGCTTAACCGGAAAAGATGATTTTGCGGGGGATAACGTTACACTGGCTGTTTTTCGCATTCTCAAAGCCAAATTGGCGGCTAGAATGGTGGAAAAATCCCCTTCCCCTCAACAGCAGCCCAATTTTTCTCAAGAACTGCAACATATTATTGAAACGCAGAACAAGGCTTGTTTAACCCAGTGGATGGAAGACGGGAATTATGATGCGGCTGACTGTAAAATCGGCGACGATGAAAGTATTCGAGTCAAGAAATTAATCAACGAACTTGTTCCTACCGATTTTCACACTGATTCTTCCCGCCAAAAAAGTTTTTTTGCCTTGTGGCAGGAGGCTGAAAACATCAAACATCAGTTAAGTGAAAACGGTGTCACACGAGCGGATGCGGATAATCTGCGATTAGAAGAAGTTATTTCATCGCTTGAGCTGGGTATTCAAGCCGAGGACTTGTTGGATATTTATGTGACACTGGATGAAATGGAGGGGCAAGTTGAGCCCAATATCCGCAGCACCTTTGAACGAGCGAGAGACTTGTGTGTGGGAGAATCCGGCTTGAGGCATTATATCGACAAAGTAGTACTCGCCGGCAATAGTTCTCAGTTACCACTTGTCCACAAGACAGCTTTAGATGTATTAGGCAAACCGTTTGAGGATAATGGGCAAATCAAAAAACTACTGCCTGCGCCTTTTAAATATGACGGGGACAATCTGATATTCGACCCTAAAGAAGCCAAACTGGCGGTAGCTCGAGGTGCCTGTTTGCCGCATTTTTTCTCAATAGTCAACGTTCTGCCTAATGATCCCAGTGTAAAAACCGCTTTGGAAGAAGGGTATAGTTTCCTCTACTTCGACATCGATAATTTACGAGGTTATGTACCGTTCACTTTAGGTCATCTACTCGGAACGGGAGTGAAGACCGTTTTTAAGGTGGGTAGCCCTTTCAAGGATACCTCACCTGACAAGCGTAAATTTTCCCGCGAGAAGGTTGTCTATCAGTCTCAATCAATTTGGTACCGACAGGATAGTGTTGCACAAATTGATGGGGTAGTTAAAGATGATTCGAAGTACGCGACGTTTGATCTTCAAGTCGCGATTGAGAATTACAAGGCTAAAGCACCAGATGCAAGCATTGCCGAGCTATCTGTGGATGAGTTAGGCAGACGGTTCTTGTTTTATGTGACTTTCGATGAAGATCGTGACTTAAAGTGTTACATGTACACTAACCTTGATGGTAATGCCAAGGAATATGTGCGTTTAAAGGCTACATCGGAACATAACAAAAACGAACTCATGGCAGCCATTTGTCGCCAAGAGAATGGAAATTGGGTTTTGAAACCAGAACTGGTGTTGCATTGCGATAGTGGCAGGCTTGGTGGTGAGCCAGAGGAAGTGCGATTTACTCAAGAAGGGGACGAGTTAAAAGCTGAGATAGCTATGCGAGATAAAGTTCATCTCCGTTCTACTGAGGGGAATAATATTCTGTGGGCTATCGATACGTCGAGCTATACAGTGAAAAATTCTGAATTGGTCAAACTGCATTTGTTTATCAAGGAAACCGAGGCTGGTCCAGTACTTGAGTACACGATTTACGATCCTGATTTTGAAGATGAATCGTGCAACCAGGAAATAAAATACAGTTTTGACGATAGTAGACGACTGACGCTGTTTAATCCTTTTGGTGGTGAGGAATAATCCAAGATTTATCTTGGACACCTTATTAAGAGGCTAATGCCATTAAGTTAAGCCAAAATCTATAGATGTAGCGTATCCACTTGATTAATATATCAATGAGACATGGTATTAACTTAATGGCAGTGTATTAAGAGGCACATTATGACATCTTTCGACGTTCAAAATATTATTGAGTTTGTGAAGGCTTTGCGTACAGAATCAGCCGATTTTGAGCCTTCGTTTGTAGCACAGTTTGAAAGAGACACTACGCAGTGGTTGTCCACGGTTAATGCCATGCTGACGGGCATTTATGCGGCGAAAAAAGACGAACAAGAACAAATTTTACGTTCAATGCAATTGATTGGAACGTTTTTGCAGCCTTCTCAGCAAGCCAAGCCAAAACCGGTTTCCCGTGATGAACCGCCATCCCAGAAAACGCCTGCACAAACGCCAAAACGAAAAAAGCGTAATAAACCGGCTCCACAGCCAAGCGCATCTCAGGTAGGCGATTTATGGGAACAACTAACCTCAAATCAAGTTCTAACTACAAATCAAGTTGATTTGCCTAGTGATCCTAAAGAACAACAAATCGAACTATCGCGCTGGTACAGTTGGAAAATCGCTCACGCGGCTAATGTCGGTGAAATGCAAAGCTATATTGAGCGATGGCAAGCGTGGAAAAAGCCACCAGCCTCCGACGATATTGTTGTCTACGTGGAAAATCCAGCATTATCTGGCAACCCGCCGGTTTGGATTGCTCAAGTCGATCTGTTTTCGTTATTTGTTCAAAGGGGAGTGAGTCCAGAGGCTCAAGTTTGGCTTTCTTTTGCAGAGACAACAAATCAGGTTGAGACTGAGCAATATCTGTGGTCTCAAAAACACCCAGATACTGTACCACTTTTGCACAGATGGTACGATTTAAATTGTTGGACGGTGCTGGCACCAGAAGCGCATGTTTTTGTCAATGGTAAACATGAAATGTTGAGCCAACAACGTGATGCCATTTGGAAAAAGATGTGGCAAATTTACCGAAATTTAACCGCTAATCTTAAAGAGGAGGAAAAATTTGAGCATGTAGCGAGGAGTTTACAAGAACTGTATGCGGCTTTTCATCAATTTTTGCTACCACAAGATTTGTCTCCTGATGGACGTAGTTTTGAAGTTTTTTCCTCACTTCGCAAGGCAGCCTTCGACAATGTGAAAATATGGAGAAAGTACCTTGAAGTTAAGGAATTGCATTCTGCTGGATGTCCAAAAGAGATAGAATATATTGCTATGGTTTCTAAACAGACTGAAAAAAACATTAGTATCTCGACTAAAAGCCCATTGTCTGTTGAATTTGAGGAGACGAAAGTGCTTTATTGGTTGCGCCCTCAATGGCAACGTGGGAGAAAAGAAATGAAAGGACGTGTGTTATATTGTTTCTGAAAATCTGCCGAATTGTCACGTACAATGAGTGAGTACAGCGAATGGCAAACAACGAATAAGCGTGATTTGGCTCGGTTGCGCCCGTATTTTCTAAGGATGAGCCGATTGAAGTTAGCATATTTTTATTCGTAGGCAAAAGTTTTCGCCTTGCGAAAACTTTTGCCTACGAAGTTGTTCCGCATTCGCTGTACTCACCAACAATGTGACGCCTTTTCGTTCCGTTATAGCAGCAGCGCGACAGATTTTTTAAGTAGCATAGGAACGAGGATGCGTAACATCAGTTAACAATTTTTTATTGGTATCTTATAAATAAGCCGTGTAGTTCCTTTAAAATATGTCTAAGATAAAAGAGCCGATTCCGGTTTTAATCACCTTAGTGGGAGATAAAGGGGTTGGAAAATCTCATTATTTATATGCATTGGGTTTAGCCTTAAAAGAACGCCATTCCGTTTTTCGAGATTGTTGGAAAATAACTCAGCTAGATGAGAATTATGCCAAGCAACTGGATGATTGGAACACACAATATCGGGCTGAACAAACAATATCGACACCGACTGATAGATTTTTATATCTATCTTTTGAAGTGTGCAATGGTAAACGCTGTTACAAAGTCATCTTGCTTGATTGGGCGGGAGAAAATCTATTACCCTCGACGAATTTTACTGATAAATTAAAACTCGAACTGAGACGGAGTACCAGCACCTTATTGATGTTTGACGTGACACTTTTGAAACCTGAAACTCAATCGGATTTTCAATCAAAATGGGAGTCGCTTTTAAAACAAGACGACTTTCGAGAGGCTTTAACCCAATCCTTAGGAAAGGTTTTTTTCGACATGCCATTGCGTGTTTGTTTTACTCATGCCGAAGTTTTTGGTAATGTTGAACGTGCATTGAAAAAGAATCCCCGAAAATTAGATGATAAAAGTTACCTGGAATATGCGGAACAAGTTTTTGAAAGTTATCCACAATTTTCAGAAATAAGGAACTTACTAAAACAGGGGGATACAAGGTTTAAGTCTTATTATAGTGCGGTTTTATTAGAACAAAGAATACATTATAACCTTATTTGTCCTATTTTAGATACACTTGATGACATGGAAACTGTTTTTAATATGAAAACCCCTTTTTCGCGCGACAAGTACGATAAACGGTATCTATCTATTTATAGCGAGATTGAACGCAAAAAAACGGAGCTTGAGAATGAAAGGATTTCTCTTGTTGAGAAAAGCCACGAAATATTAAGAAAAGAAACGGAGATTGAGAATCAAAGGGTTTTTCTTATTCAGAAAAGCCGAGAACTATCAAGCAAACAAAAGGAGCTTGATACTCTACAGGCTAATATTCAAGAGGAAAAAAAGTCTGTCGAGAATCAAAAGGCTGTTGTTCTTAAGATTAAAGGCGAACAAGATTCCCTTCGCAATAGGCTCAGGGAGTGTAAACGCGAACTGTTTGAAGAAAAAGAATATTTAGAGAAACAAGAAAAACAATACGAAGATTTAGCCAAACTACAAGCCTACTGTCTCGCTAAACTTAAATCCTGTCGTTGGATGAATCTAATTTTTTTTGGAGCGATTGGATTGATATTGTATGCCTTAGCGTGAGCGGCTTTTTAGAGATATTTGTAGGGTGGGTAGAGCGAAGCGAAACCCACCATTGTTATAAATTTCAAAGGCTACATGAAAGATATTTTTTCTTAACTTAATGGCATTGGGGTTAAGCGATAGCGTATCCACAAAAACTTATATATTAATCAGGTGGATACGCTCCGCTTAATCCACCCTACATCTATGGATTTTGGCTTAACTTAATGGCATTGATCTAAACCACCCAAATAGGCG
>Ga0209780_1002762_pt1 | contig 12686 bp, 7 predicted proteins | sample WorMetexBAHAMAS2_FD_187384 | JGI IMG/M metagenome (GOLD analysis project Ga0209780, IMG submission 187384) | Marine gutless worms symbiont microbial communities from Max Planck institute for Marine Microbiology, Germany - Inanidrilus exumae... | ecosystem: Host-associated > Annelida > Digestive... | reverse complement strand
TTCCTAAGTTTATCTTAAGTTTATCCTAAGTTATAAAGTTAAGATTTTCATAGACTTTTACGTGTAATTTATTAAAGCAGTCTTATAACTTACTAAGTTCTTCCTATATATATGCAGATAATTCTGTAAATAAATGTTAAGTTATTTTTGAGAAATTGCATTTTTCTTATTAAGGTGATCTTAACTTTTTCGTAAGTTCATCCTAAGTTTATCTTAAGATTTTCATAAGTCACACTTTATCCTAAGTTTTTCCTAAGTTTGTCGTAAGATTTTTTTGTGAATCGGGCCTCTGGCAGGCTTACCGCTTAAGTCTTTGTCCTGTACCGTTTCCGAAATATTGCCACTTGGATATCTATTACGAGTCTACCTAACCGAGAATGACCTCGAACAGTCCTTCCGGATGAATACGTCCCTCCCACGGCCAGTCCCTGAAGGACCGTAGAAGCCGATGCTGATCTACACAGACAGCATGCAGATGTTGTTAGTCAACAGTCATGACCGCGGTTACCCTCCCAGCTTCACAGCGTCACCGCACTTGGCCGGTATTAATTTATACTGTTCAGTGAACCGGGGCACCTCTGGCCTATATAGGGTTGCTGCGTGACAGCGGAACGGCCGGGGATCGAACCGTGGCGACCTGTAGATCACTAGCCTAAATGAACGCCACCACGCCGCCAATCGAAAACAACCGTAGAACTAGAAAACATATGCAGTCGTGACAGACGCGACTGAAAGCAATACCCACGCCGGCGGCTATGCCGGCGTGGGTATAAATATCAGTTCACGGATGACTTTTGATAGTTTTAGTTAACTTCAGAAGTGGCGTATGTACATTCCGAGGCATTTTCGTAGAGAGATTTGAAGTATGAAGCCGCAAATGACATATAAAAATTCAATAAAAGTCGCTGGCAATGTCACCGTTCAGTAACTTAGCCTACATCGCATACGACTAGCCTACATATTAGCTTTGTGTAGTAACTATGCTCATGTATTGCACGTTTTCCGAGATATAGCCAGATAACAGTCAAAATCGCAATTTTCTACCAAAAACTGAATTTAACACCCCGTTATATTTTCGACAGTATCGTTAGTGGGAAAACACTATGGCAAGGCTTTCCGGTGGTGAAAAGAAGTTTGGAGCCCTTTTCGACACAGTATATGAGTGCGATAGGCAGACTGATCGTCATATAGACAGATAGAATTACGACGGCATTATATTCTGCGCTATTATATCGCCACAGACGCTTTGTGGTGCATCTTAAGCATCGAAATTGAACACTTCGGTAGCCAGTTAGCTGTTGAGGCCGCAAGATATTTCAAATCCGTCTGTGGTCACAAGTCACACTAGAAGTAATCAGTCACTACTGTTTACTACAATCGCATAAAAACCACAAATGCCGGTATCAATAACGAGCGAAGTCGGTCGAAGGTCAGAGGTCGTCATCTGAAGTAAATCAGCTGCGTGAAAGGAAGATGATACGTGTCAAGTAAGTGCACGGCAGCAGACGAGAAATCAGGTAAATTGGCGACAGTAGGGATGCGCCTGTCGTTGAATTTAATAAACGTGTATACCAGGCTTGGATTAATGTTATAAACGTTTACGTGCAATGGCGGGCAACAACAGCGTTATGCGCTATTGACTGCTATGGACGATCCTCAATTTCTTAGCACCGAATTTCGACACTGCAGCCATATTCGTTTACGAGATCGTTTAATTTTGTAAACGTTTACACAATGGCTATCATGTACACGTGTAAATGTGTGCAGCGCGGATCCATAACGACAGTGATTGACGGATACGTCGACGACACGTCGGAATGCGGGATAAACAACGGCTCTGCTCTGCTGATCGTCGGAGAATGGTGACAGGCAAAGATAACCGGCAGATACGTGGCCAAACAAAAACAGTCGACACAGCTCGTAAACACGATACTCAAATACGCAATTAACTTTTTTTTCTAAAAAAATACACATGCTACTTATGCGCCAGTGGTTTGTTCAGTCTGGGATGTCCTTTGTGCGTGAATGTTTGTCAAACATTTATTGTAACCCTGTCTTTTCCCTAACTCCATCCCTTTACCTTTCTCCCGCCCCTGTCTTCCCTCTCGCATGCTATTACTTCGGAAATCCAGTTCGATGGCCGGGAACGCTGTGTGGTCCACAGCGGGTCCGGACAGAGCCCTTCCGCCAAATAACTTTTTGTGCGTGAGATGGCCAAAACGTCCAATTTTACTGTGTTTGACAGACATTGGCAGTACAGTACCTATACTGTATGTATTTAAACAGTGCTGCGTAATGTGTTGGAAAAGGTCAACCTTTGGAATGTTTGGGGCATGCCCCTAGCTAAATCCGTCCATGGAATGGCAGATACAAACCTTGCCGGCTGTCGGGCCCAGTCGAGTTAGTGGTCGGCTGATAGACAAGCAGCCGCACCGCAGACGTTGTGTTCCACGTCCTGGATGCAGGTCTGTTTCCAGGAGGACGTCGGCGTCCAGCCAGCACGCGCTCCGTCTCCTGCCGCCCAGTGACGTCACCCCGACGATCACGTGACCCTGCATCCGGGTTCATCGCATAGCCAAAAACGCATGGTGATGACGAAGGCACGAAATCCGTTCAAGTTCGTATGTGCATTTACAAAAAAAAGTATCGATAGTAACAGTAAACATGAAAATAAACAAAAATGACCAGCGAATTTCGCGCTCATTTTGCACCGGTTGCTGTTTTTTTTCATAGCCCAAAAACTGGACGTCATTCTAAAAAGAAACGAGTACGGGTAACCTGAGCACCCTTTATAATTTCGCCGGAGCTCATACCCCGTGGTCGTACCCATATTATAATGCTATATACAGGGTGCGCCAATAAAAAACAATCCCTTAGGAAAATCGTATATATATCTTCGCAACTATAGCAGATTTCTATATTAAATTTATAGTTTTTACAGAGTAGTTACATAGGAGTATTCAGGCCTATAAGCAGCAAATTTCGTTACAATATTTGCTTCGATTTAAAAATTACATCGATTAGAACTTAAAAGTACATTTTTCTAAGTGAACTAGCAGCATACAATGCCACTAGGCTAAGTGAGTAATAAAGACAAAATGCATATTCTGACGCTTCACGAGCAAGGATTTGGGGCTAAAGCCATAAGAGCAAGTTATCCTGACAAAAACTTGAGCCTGAGCACGTTGCAGACGATTTGAGACGCGTTGAGCTGTGACACGTCGTGCAGGTAACGGTAGACCGAAGTCTTGTGCATGTTGCTGCAGCTGGTGAACATTTTGAACACTTTGTTTAAATACTCAGTGTGGATGACATTCACCACCGAAACGTTTGAACTCAAAACTGTAGGCGAAAAGCAATGCAAAGTTTGATTCGTTATTAGTGAATAGTCAATGCACAACTGTACAGTATATACGTTCACTTAGAAAGTAAACTTTAATGTTTAAACCGCTGTATCCGTTGAACCACATGCAGTTTCTTCAATGAAATTTGCAGTTTGGTTCATATCTGTACTATTATTGCTGAAATACAGAAGTTTTTCTAGGGGATTGTTTTGTATTGGCGGTGAATCACTGAAATACAGTACTCTACGGGGCAAAATAACGGTGTTCACGCGTTCGGCTATAACTTCGCCGAAAATGAACCGATTTGGATGAAATCTGGAGCACTGTGAGCACATTGTAGGGGGCTGGCTCCAGAAGATTTTTGGTGCAATCCGCGCAGTAGCGACAGTTTGAGGCAGCCGAGAGTTTTTTTGTCAAGTAGGCCTAAATAACGCACGATTTCACCGATTTCACGTCGGACAAATTTTCCGACATTTGACCACAACAACGTCAATCGTTGTCGCCATGTAAACTTTTGGAACATAATTTTTAAAATTTCACCATAAGTGGTCGTTTTTCCAAAAAAAGCAAAAATTGAACGCAAAATTTCCAGAACGTGCGACTTCAAGCCGCCAAAACTCAACAATGGTTACAGATAGCCGAAAATTCACTACTAAGTGTCTCCCTACGGGATGTCTAGTTTACATTTCTACCGTTAGAATCAATTCAAAGTCTTTCCCTGGACTGTACGCTCCGTACAGGAAACGTACCTACCCAAATTTTCGGCAAAATCCGATGTCATTGCATATTAGAACCAACAGTATGCCGCAATGCTGGTGCTGCCTGGCGGCCGATATGGTCGCAGGCACGTGACAGTGTCACTAGGCATCGTAGAATGCAGGAAGTAAACAGCTTGTGCACGGATAGCGGACCGCTTCGGGCGAATACTGTATTGTGTCATTCCATAATCCTCACTTGTAATACAACCTTCTAGTTCTTATATAGTCACGCTAACGCATAAACTTGTACTTGGTCATGGCCTGTGCTTCAGCGCAAAAATCATGTTCTTGGGGCCTTGTGCTTTGTCGTGAGCCTTCAAAGCTTCCAAGTACAGGGTGGGCCAAAAAAGTGAACCCCCTTCTTTTCACTATTATATATGATAAAAACAGTGGTTTTACTAGTATTTTTAGATTCCCATGAACAATAGTGCATACCGTATTTACTCTAATAAAAGCCGGGTCTCCAATACAAGCCGGGCCTCTAATAGAAGCCGGGGGCTTCTATTAGAGGAAATACGGTAATCAAGTTGTTTTATGGTTATAACGTTAAATATTCTATGGTACCCTAGCAGAAACCGGGGTTTCTCATTGTCGTTTCACTCGTCTGCTACAATGTGTAAAATGACTGTCGTACTTACCACGATATGATGCTGTGTTCCCATTCCAATGAAGGCGCAGCACGGCCGATTTGACGTGTACCAGGTTACGTCGAACGCCGTCCGTCAACTCGGCTGTGTTGAAGTACAGTATCATCGGCCTTGAACTTGACCTTGACCTCTGACCCGACCTTGCCGTCTGCGACCGGGAAATATCGTCATTGATGGTTCCTTCGGCGTCGAGCGACTGTTCCGACTGAGACGCCGAGATGAGACCTAAATCATAATCACACGCTACAGAGGCAGGCCTATAGTACGAGATGCCATTTGGTAAAAAAAGTAACGGATGCTAATTTCCCTTCTTTAGGCCATTGAGCCTGTAGACGATTATACCACAGTTTGTGACGCATGGGCATGTGACGCCAGACCTACGGTTGCCTTCCCAGCCACAGATCACAGGCACTGCTCTTGGCCGGAATTCATTTTTCGGTCGCGCTGAGGGCAGGAGGCTGAGTTGGCCTGAGTGGATGGTTGCATACTAAGACAGCATACTCGCGAACGGTCACCCATCTGAGTGCTAACCGGGATCGACGCACAGTAACCTCGTCAATGTAACCAACGCCATTGTGGTGCCAGACATTCGCTCACCCGAAAAATCACGCTCGGACACGTGCCACCAGCAGATACAGAACTCTGTTGCTCGTACTGTCGTTAAAGCTCCTAAGTCCTGCAATATCACTCCCATCCTACGCTCTCACCACTGACTCAAAATCACTGAACGCATCGAATACAAGCTCCTCCTAGAAAGTTCGCACAACTACCCAACATGAATACCTTCACAACCTCATCTCTGTTCAACCTCGCAGCACTCAATCTTCATCTGTTGTTACTCTGCTCGGCCAACCTACCGTGGGCATAAATCATGGGGACAGGGAGACGAGTCTCCCATAATTTGGACTGAAGGGACGCTAATGCTCATTGTCCCCTTATTTTGTCATGTTTCAAAATTTCAAGCACCAGATTGCTTGCATTCAATGCCGTAATACAGTAAAAAGTTTATCAACCCCATTACTCTAACAGAGTATTCACTATTTTCCAAAAGTATATCTTCAACGTCCAGCAAATCCCACTGTAAGCGGAAAATTCAACATTTTTCTGGCGAAAACACGGACAAAAATACCGCTCAGAATGCACTAAAACGCGCCATTTCAAGTGATAAGTTCATTTTTTTCTGGGGAGGGGGTCTAGCCCCTAACCCCTTCCCCGGGTGGGAAGGGGTACTCCTCCCCACATCCCATCTTCACCCCCACCAAGACTTCTGGATCCTCCCTTACGTCCCCCCAGAATTCCAGCTAGATTTACGCAACTGCCACGTACATCATCCTCGTTAAAAATAACTGATCACTCGTTATGCTTCACCTTGTTTCTGGAATCAACTCCCTTTATCTCTTCGTAACGGTAAAGGGCAAATGTCTGGAGGACGTTTGTCCTGCAGATGAGAGCTAATGTCTCACCTTCCTCGCACGTGTAGTTTGGCCGGTGACCCTCGGTCTTACAGAGCACTGACGGCACGCCAGTTAGTGCAGAATAAATTAGACCCATTGGTCCAGTTTTGCACACAGGTCGAGCCAGCTGTCGGTGGCCCGGTTTACAACCGTTTTTACAACCGTTCGTATGGGCTTATCGTCTGTTCGGCGTTCTGTCGTCGAAGCGACGCCGTTTAGGTTCAGGTCAACAGCCGTGAGTGTAGGCTAACGAACTGCCACACGCCTGCTGCCACTCGGCCAGACAGCAAAGTATTCCGTTTGTAATTACCGCTATAACTTCGACCAGCTGTCAGTGCGGTTGCCGACCGGCAGCGTTCCAACTGCATGAACATCTATCCAGCACGTCAGCTAACGGTGTCCGCCTCTTACCTGGCTGCATACCACTTTCGTTGAGCCCTGTACCCGTATCGCTTACTGTAATCTATACTATTAATTGGATTCAGTTTCTCTTCGTTGTAAAAGCTGCTACTTTAAAACGGCGAACATCAAAATTATTAGCCGCAAATTTTAGCGCACAAGCGAGCTATCACATTTATTTTAGTCAGTGGCCTGTCATAAATGTAACAGCTAGCTTCTGTGCTTAGAATTTGCGGATAAAATTTTGATATTTGCTGTTTTAAAGCAACGGCTTTTAAAAGGGAAAGAAACTGAAGCCATTTTTTTGAAATAATGTTTGCGGTTTTATTACGTATTATAGTAAGCGTAGTCAGGTTCGGAGGGCCAATATGCGTCACCATGCCGAATGTCGTGCCGATCGGTCAAACCGTTTCGGAGATTATGGCCATTTTTCAATTTTTCAAGATAGCGGCCATCCACCATCTTGGATTTTTATACGCCTGTTTGGACCACCCATGAAGAGTATTTGGTAGTCTTTGTCACTGTGCAAAATTTGGTTGGAATCGGTGCAGCAGTTTCGACAATATGCAAGTTTTAATATTTTGCACGTTAAGCTTGAAAATGTCAATTCACGCCCCAAAAAATGTTTTTTGGGTTTTGACCCCCAAAATAGAGAGTAGTTTCAACGCGACCCCAAAAGGCACACCCGTGCGCGGAAACGCGTCATACGACGTATAGATTATTAAAATCCGTCCACGGATGCGGGCGTGGCTCGTTCCCGAGGATAAAGTAATAAGAAAAAAATGGTCGACTAAAGCCCGGTCCACACCAGCAACAATGTCGAAGCAACATTGTCGAATGCTACAATGTCGAATGTTGCTTCGACATTGTTGCTAGTGTGGACCGGGCTTAAGAAACCACGATTGACATGTTCGCCCAGACCACCCACATTGTCGCAGCGCCACACGGACCTCAATTTCATTTGCCTATCGACACTGACACCTAGTATACTGGCCGACTGATGATAAATTGTCCCAAAACCACGCGGCGTCTCGCCGTCACTCGGCGACAGCTAATCTTGGTGTTCCTAAATGTTACTCGTGTGGTGACATCGTCGGCGACCAGCACGTAACGGATGCACTTGTCTCTTGTAGTGCGGGCGTTTTTCCTCGGTTTATTATCGCTATCGCTATGCTAGCGCGGTATTAGCTATGGTCCGGTGTCCGTCTGTCTGTTTGTCACAAGTCGGAGTTCTATCAAAACGGCTGAACGGCTCGAGCTGGCTTTTGGCACAGACGCTATCCTCGCCTTATCCTAGATTGTCTTGAAACTTTGGAAGGGAATTCAGACATCTCCACAAATAAGGGTGCTTCCATCTGGAACTTTCCCCCGAACTCTGGGACAAACTCTGGGACGTCGACCGTCAGTAGTGTTGTCAACTTAGGTGAACGCTCAGTGTGATAAACTGGCGACGGACTGAACGCCCGCCTTTGTGTATAACAGGACGGGCGCGTCGCGCGGGTCCGTCTGCGGCAGCTGAGTCTTGTTAACAGTGACGTCACACCAACCAACAGACATTAAGTAGCGTTCTCACTGACGCGGTTGACCACCGTCAACCGGCGATATGTCGCCGTCGACGGCAATGTATTTCCGTCGACAGCGACATATCGCTGCAGGGAGAACGCTACTTTAGACTCCGATTGGCTAATCCGGTCGTGGTTGACCCAGTTACATAACTGATGTTCACACATGGTAATTGGGTCAGCCGCAACCGGACCCCGGCTTGTCGATAAAGTATGCCTACGCCACCGTGGAGACGATGATGATCCAGACGCCAGACGTTCGGCAATACTTTTCAGCTCCCGCATGACGACGGGGCCAGAACACGGACCTCCAGACTGACCATAAACGGCACCGTCCGCGTCTAACCTAGCTACATGTATATCGTGCATTCACAGAACTATTGGGACCGTACGCAAAGACATAAATCAAGCTTCCAATGGCTCTACAACATGCTGCTATGGCTTCAACGGATGAAGATTATTGCCAAGCGACAAACAGCGTCGAACTTCTGTGTACTGATAGTGTCCGTAACTTGTGGTAACGCTATAAACCCACCGGTTGATTGCAGCAATCCGTTGTGACAGTGACGTCAGCAATCCGTTGCTGCAACGATTGCCGACTGCATGGTGTATTTGTTTTTCTTTAACTTCAAAACGTATTTTAAAAAGTTAGTCCTAAAGCTTGCAGACATGAAAGGCACAAGAACGCTACAGCGGCACCAAACGAACTTCCGCGCTTGCCACGAAGAGCAGATAAAAGACAACTCCTTAGGGTGTGCGTGTGCCAAGGAAACTAAACATTCTGCCCACCGGTTGAATTTGACGTATATGTCCACGTCATCCAGAAGATGCAACATTGCAGATCGTGGACTTTGACATTTAGCATTGGAAGCAGAATTTATGTAGAAGCTAAGTTGTCAATTTAAAACACTACAGCTCTACTCGCTGGTAGCGAAAATAGACATTCTACAATAATGGCAGGACTGCGACTGCACGAACTACAAACTGCCGGTATTGCGTTTACTACGGAAGGTGACTTTTAGCTTTTTTGTCCCACGTGGGCGATACGTGGCATCAGTCGAGTTATAGTCACTATAGTATCATTTAAATTCATATGTTTAAAGTTTACCATTGAATTGATCCATTTTATCACATTTTAAACCACACTTCAACTTTCATCTGCTCACAGCTCGCAACCAACAACCGCATCAGTTGACCAGTGACGCCACCACTCCCCTAAACAAGTCAATATACATGTAGCGTCAACCGCAGCATCAAAGACTGTGCAAACATGGGTATACAGCGTCACGCGATCCTAATTATGTCGACGGAAGCGGAGCAAAAAAAAACAGCAGCCGAGTTTGTCGCCGGTTGACGTCGACGGACAGCTGCAGTGAATGATTAATGAACGATCAGCCGAGAACTCCAGCTGGCACAAATACCTACAACCGAGGCATCAAAAGTCGGCCAGCGGGCTGCAGCGTGGTGTGATAAGTTTTTCGGCATGGTCATTTGTGGGTTTCTACAGAACTTTGCAATTCCGATTCGATAGGGCGTAAATACATAGGGATTATTTATATTTAACGCAAATCTACTCATTCTACTGTTACTCGACCGTTCGCTAACTTCCGACGTATTTGATATTAAACAGATTTGTAGGTGGGCCTACATATCGCACTATATAGCACAGCGTCGCGCGGTAAATAAACGCACTCGCAGCGCCACGGAGTCGGAAATAACAACGACTTCGTGTCTGTCAATTCTACAGGGACTTTGACGAATGGAAATAAGTCTACATGTACATGCTGTAATGGGAATAAGAATAAGAAATCACTGGGACGAGAATGGGAACAGCCTGTTGGTAGTGGGAGTAATATTATTAATTTATTAGGCCGCATCGTAGGCTCGCAGCGATAGCTGCACACGGAGTTTATAGCGCGGTCGTTCTGTCTGTTGGTCACGTTCGCTAGCCTTGCAAAAAACGGCTGAACCGATCGAGATGCCGTTTGGGAGGCTGAGACCGGTGGGCCCGACGAACTATATATTAGATGGAGATCAAGGTCGGACGAATCCATTCGCCGCCGTGAGGGGTGAAAAGACGGTGATGCGGCCTTTCGTATTCTTTGACCACTTGTTGTATATACTGCCGCTCACCTGTTCTGCAGAGCTGATGCGGACGCTGCTGTCGCTGTAACTCACAGGTAGGAAGCAGGGCGTGTATGCGCTTGACGACGTACAGTCTCGCGGACGTCGCGTCGCTGTCGTTGTGCGAGTCGTCTCCCTGACGCAGCAGCGGCAGCAACCGTTCAATATCCGCATCAGTCACGTTGCGATCGCGACGACGTGGCACGTTGGGTCGCCTCGTCAGACCGAGGCTCGCCATGATCTGTCGCTGGATCATGAACAGTCTCGTCTGCTTGTTTCTGCAACGTATCGGACAGTATCATCCTCCGTACCGCACTAAAAATGCTGTTTGAGAGTTCTCTAAAAATTTCAAAATTTTATTTTAAAATTACGAGCTAACTGTGTGCATTAGGTAAAAATTCACTTTCATTATTTCTGTATTTTCATCGTTTGCGTTCATCATTTGACCATGAGCAAAGAACTAACAAACAAAAGGAAAACTGCTGTTATGCACATGTAAGCTTCACCGTGTTCGTCGTACGTTGTCATTTGCTAAAAAAGCCTGATCAAAATAATACATAAAATGATGAAAACCACAAAAATGAAAACGAATATGTTACAGAATACACAGTTAACTCGTAAATTAAAAATGGCAATTTTGAAATTTTCGAAATCTTTTAAAACACACTGACTTGAGATATGATGGGACGTTGATGGTGTCTTTATTAGGCCTACGAAGTCGCAGTTCAGTCAGCGGATGAGAGAATTTTGATAATCGGTTTGTATTTGGATACATTATGGATAACAGTATAGAAGCAGTTTTTCTGAATCACTGTGGCCAATCGTCTGGCTTTTTGCGCCGTTTCTAGACTCCACAGACTGTCACACACTCCACCTGCATTGTACATAGACGACCACGCCCATGGTGTGACACTGCGAGTGCGTGCGAACACAGACCGCAGACTACAGTGCCAGTAAATGTCTGTGCCGTCAACAGTAGCTATACCGGCGGCGAATCATAAAGCTATTTAGTCTGAGGATGAAACGATGACGTAACGTTGCGTGACAGCCACAGTCCGACAGGCGCGTAATATAATAACTGGAGAAGGGAAAGAACCTTCCCTGTTTGGGTTCGGTTCTGTTCCCATCTGTAATAATAATTCAGACTATTTTCGCTTTCGACATTTGCTAACGCAAGACTGGCGCATCTATTCTGTTAATATCTCTTAATAAGTTCAGCAAGACTACAGTCTACGAACTTCTCCTCACTAGCTGCATTTAAACGATTTATTCTTCACACGGACCATTCAAAACACCTTACTATGTTTTTCGTATGATGCCGAGGTGTTGACTGTCTAGTATAAATTGTATTTTTGGTTTTTATATTATTTTTATTTTTTTAGGTTTAGTTGTCATGGGCAGACATAAGTGCGAAGTTATCGCCTGTCTGTCCAGCCAAATGCAATGCAAACTCATTGTTATATTGTGTACTGAATTTATGGCAAAATAAAATAAATTTGATTTGATTATCTCAGAAATGGTACCAGATACTGACATAGTTGCAACGGAAGACTAATATAGGAAATCAAATGTGGCCTATCGCCGTAATTGACCGGTATTTCTCTGTGACCAGAGATTCAACTGTGATAGATTTAATTATGTACTGTGAACGATTTAGTAGCTCACGTTTTAACACAGTTGCTTTACTACGGAGTATTTAGATTTATTCTTACTGCTGAGGCCTGTCATTGTAGGCTTTAACGTTTTTTGTCCATTTTTGTTTAATTTAAGTTTAAATTTTTGTAATCACATATTACTTATAATTTGTATAATTTGTATGCCATCTAGGAGGTCAAGTTGCACCAACAGTTTTTGATATTGATTACAGTATACTGTATAGTTATTTACTTTTTATGTCGAGGCCTGTGCTTGTAATATTTTTGTCTAGGCCTAATTAATGTTTTCGTTTTGGTATAGACACAAGACATTCGTGTGCTGCATTGAATGAATGATACTGTGCGAGACTCTGCACCAAAATGGTGAGAATTTTTCTGCATTGTATTTTGATTAATTTCTTATGCTAAGACCTGTGCTTGTATATACGCTTTTTTGTCTAGGCCTAAAGGCAAATAGACCGAGGGGCAAATGCCGAAGGCGAGAGTACACAGATGCAGAAGGCGCCGAGAAGTGTGGGGCCGGCCGGCCTTCGGCCGAGTAAGTGCCAGTTACACAATAATAATGGCACGCTGTCATGCTATCACTGCGTCCTCGAACAATTACCATACTGACCTCCAGAGACGTCCGTCAAGTTAGTTGCTCGTTGCACAGTTGCACGGTTTGCATGTCATCGGCCGAATCAAATTAAGTTAAAATCTTCGCAAAAACTGCTCCACACACATTTATATGATGTTTATATGAC
>Ga0209780_1002761_pt1 | contig 12686 bp, 11 predicted proteins | sample WorMetexBAHAMAS2_FD_187384 | JGI IMG/M metagenome (GOLD analysis project Ga0209780, IMG submission 187384) | Marine gutless worms symbiont microbial communities from Max Planck institute for Marine Microbiology, Germany - Inanidrilus exumae... | ecosystem: Host-associated > Annelida > Digestive... | reverse complement strand
CCGCTAAATAGCGCGACTGTTGTGGAAACTAATGACGGTCTGTTTCAGGCAGATGATGGATCCGGCGAGCACGGTGAATCCCGTGCAATCCGGCCGCTTATGGACTTCAACATGTACGGATTTAGTTCGTCGGCTCAGGAGCCCAGACCGCCGCAGTTTGCTCCACGGCTAATGCGAGGACCGCCGCTGAACGCGAGGGGTAGAATGCCGCTACCTCCGCGTGGAATGCCGTACGGCTCGCGAGGACGCAGACCAGCGGCGTTGCGTGGAAGTGGTGATCCGGTACCTTTTCCACGTCGTGGAGGCCCACCCTTTCCACCCCGCACTGCGCCGCGATATCCAAAGCACCAGCCAGCGCCTCCAAAGTTGCATCATTACCCGTCAGAGTAGGCAATCATGCGATGATTTTTGCGTGCAGTATTAGCAGCTGTTCAGTTTCGTGTATGTAACTGGTGAAAATGTTGAGCATAGCACGAAGTAAGACTGTTAAACACCATTAAACGTATTGAGTTGCAGAACGCTGCCACGCGGACAGTTAAGTTGTAGCCGGCCCATGGAGGCGTGGCCAGAACACGACTGACAATATTGGACACGTGCCTACGAAGTCTATAGCTTGCGATGAGTATTCAGAATTTTAGAAGTGTGGGAGACTTGCCCCTCTTCTAGAATTAGTTCACTTATGTCGTCTGTCAAGTGAGCGGGACTTTTGAATATGAATCTGTTGAGTTTTTTAGTTGATGTGTTTTCCGAACTGTTATAAGTGGGGCACTTACGTGCAACGTCCCCACTAAATATGCCACTGATATTTTGGGCAGTTTTTTTCATCTGTGACCATCAACTGTCGTTAAAGCTGCCTTAAACCCTCTTGTGATTTGAGTAATTGATGTGACGTGTATAATTCTTTGTTGAATATTGATTAATATCAGTTAAATACAGTCGAAGACTTGGGTTCTTGCTTTTGCAAGTTAACGAATGTTTTGTTACAGATCTTCGTTGTGTAAAAATAAATGACGTAATATGGTAATGGTTTGATGATTTTGTTGCTTCAAACAGCTGTTAACATTTTATTCCAGAATCCAGAGTGTACTAGCATCCTGATGAACAGCGGTGTTCTCTTGAATTCTAGGTCCATGCACTTCATTATACAGTAATAACAACTGGTCAAAGAATTTTAACGAAAGGTCGCATCGCAGGGGCGGATTTTTCACGGGGGAGGGGCAATTAATGTGACAACAATAAGTCTGGAGAATTGCACGTGGTTGCCCCAGTCCCGCTGTTACCGTTATTGATTTTTGCTGCATAAATTAAAGCGCCACATCACGGACTCTCGATGCTTGTTAGTTGGCCACACAACCCCCACGATTGCCCCTTCCCGTGGTGGATCGCGACCCCCATCTAATACATGGTTTCTTGGGCCAACCCGAGTCTACCCTCGTGGCTTCACTTGGCTGACAATGTTGCTGATGACACGTGGCTCATGATAACAACAACAAGACATGAATTAATCCTAAAACTTGTCATCTGTCACAGGCCAGCGGCCTTGATATTTTTGAAGCATCCAGCCACCCGCTGCTCTCATCGAGAAAAAAATTGCCTCGGCATCGAAGGTCAGGGCCTTGGCCATGTCTCTGCACAAACTGACTGGTTAATTGAGTTAAGGTTATACATATTCATCTTCATTCACCATAAATGGTAGCACAGAAAAAAAGAAAGCGACATGCAGCTTAACTAAATCACAAATATATAACAACAACCGTAATGTACATAGACAATGATTGAAGACAAGAGTACAATACAATAATATTCATAAATGGCTAATCATCTGACAAAGTATATTTGAATGATTCCTGTATTTTATATCAAATTTTGTAGCACGCCTGTCATGAAGTACACTAGGTAATTCGAAACAAAAGCACGACTGACAACATTTAACAAGGTCGATATTACCAGTTTTGAACAGTTTCATAAAAAATCTGTTTACGACAAAATCCAATGAATTTAAATCAGTTTTTCTGAACGGGCAAGCTTCAAGACCGTATAGCAAGATTGGTATACATTTGGTTGACATCAGATGTAAAACCACTTCTTCAGAAGCAATTCTACCTACTCTAGCAAAAATAGCGTTTGCAGCACGATAAAACGATCGTCGAGTTAAGGTTTTACGTCCCGTGCAACATGAAATAGGTCATTTCAGAGACATTCTTCTGAGTCAATCTTATTACTGAAACATAAAACATCTCGTGCTGGAAAGGGACGTTAAACTCCAACTAACTAACTATAAAACATCTCTGCATTATATCACAGCAGTTCAAACCATTCTCCGAAGTTTCTTAAAATTTTCATCAACAATGAGATCCCAACGCAATACTGCAGCAAAAGCGAGAGGAGAACAGATTCCGGTCGTTATTTTGTGGGCACAGCAGCATCTTTCATCTGTGCAGCAGTCAAATGCTGACGGATCGCAGAACGGATATCGGCAATGTCCTGTGGCCTAACAGCACAGCAGCCGCCGATCCACGTTGCTCCAGCATCCATCCATTCTCTGACATACTCGCTCGGACGTTCTGTCACCTGCCGCACGTGAGGCCATCTAACACAGGCACCTAACGTTTTGTTTACCAAAATACATGTACAGTTTTTCAAGTATTTATGAGTCGTCTAGCAGCAAGTAATAACAAAACGGTGCTTGAATGATACAGAACACATGAATGAATCCTAAAACTTGTCATCTGTCACAGGCCAGCGGCCTTGATATTTTTTAAGCATCCAGGGTTACAGGGCAGCCATAGCACTAGCCTTAACCTTCCAAAATTTACTGAACTCTTCCCTGGCACGCTTTAGTCACTTAGCAGAATTGTGTTTTGAAAATGAAATTATGGCTAAGTCCAAAAATGTGACTAAGATTTGGCTAAAGCAATGACAAACAGCTTGAAAATAGCATCTTACTTGAAAATCAATTACCAGCAAACAGGGACCTGCTACATCATCGCCCAGCGAATGCCAACTTATAGTATAGCATGTAATTTGAACATCACTTGCCCAACTTTTCACGAGCTAACGAGGGGTGCAATTTTCATGGTGCAGTAGGAGCAAACAATCACACAAGTGGTCAAAGAATTTTTGACAAAAGGCCGCATCGTAGGAGGGCGGATTTTTCATGGGGTATTGTAATGTAACACCGACTAATTGGCAGGTTTGCAGCTGGCTGCTGCAGTCCTGTTATCACCGTCATTGATTTTTAAGCCAGAAGCACTGAATTTGAATGCTTTTCAATGGGCCAGAAAACCCCCAAAATTGCCCTTCCTGTGTGGGATCTCGACTCCATCTAACACATGGTCCTTGGGCCCACGCAGCCCATGCAAGTCAGCCCCCTATCGGCATTTGATTGCTTCAGCTGTTTTTGCAAGCAGGGCCATAGCTAGCCATCTCTTGGTGGGGGTGCTCACCACATTGCTGGGGGGTGCTGAACGTAACAGTTTCAGTCAATGTGCGATCGTGAGGTCTGTCCTACATGGTAACCCAGTACTGGAACTGCCCTGCCCCCATTTCCAATCGTGTAATCACATGCTTGGAGCCTTGTGCCCCGCCCTTGGCAAGTTGGCAGGCTGTAATTGTGGTACACTATAGTTTCTAACTACCGGTACTGTATAATGTCAATTCCAACCTCCTTTCACTTGGCACCATCACCGTTATACGGTACTTGTTACCACTATTCGGGATTAGGGTTATGGTTATGGTGCTAACTGGCGGGGCTATGGGCCATCCCCATCCTTAGTACCGGTGCTGCCCCAGCCGCTCGGGGGTGCTCAGCACCCCCCAGCCCCCCTGACGCTATGGCCCTGTTTGCAAGGCTCTCGAACGTGGTCAACAGACAGACACACACACAGACCACGCTACTCCATCTGTAGCAATAAGCCACATATAGCATTGCTGCAATGCAGCCGAAAAATAAACCCTTGGTCGTTCACTAAAGAACACTATTAATGTAGGTGGAGGCTTGATCGTCAAAATGCTACAGTTTCGGAGTAAGTTTATCGCCACGGCTGCTACCAACAGTCAAACATCAACAAATTTCACGAACAATTTACAGTTATCCAAAAAAGTGCATGAACTAGAGTAAACTCAGTACTCAAAATACACGACACAAAACAATGAGCTATAACTGAACCTAGGGTGAGACAAGTCATCTCCACTGTTTGGATAGATGGCGACCTCTTTCTTAGACTTCACTTCATCAGAAATCTGTCGAAGCAGTGACGTAATGTCAGCCGGTGGAGTACAGTTGATGCTAACGGCAGATACTTGATCGCTGTGGAGAGCTACTCTGGTCGCATCCGATATGTACTCCCCGTGGTTCGTTTCGCTTCCATTCTACAACACAAAACGACATATTTGCAAAGACAATGTTCAGTTTCTCTCACTTCACCAGTAAAAATCTGCTGAACTGAATGCATTTACTCTGTTGGCTGAGCAACAGGAACAGCATCCGATCAGCAAAAACATCACCCAGTTATCCCCCAATGGTTCGCTATTGGGGGATCCTACCCAACCTGGGGTTACTCTAGTAAAGAAAGCCAGTTGAAGAAAAACTAATAGCAACAGCAGCAGAAATCAGTTTGGGCTTAATTAATAAATATATATAAACACGGGCTTAAATAATAAACATAAATAAAGTAGACATGTTACATGTCCGATAGTGCAGCACACCAAAACCTGCCCCCAGCTATTCGCACCCTCCGTGTAAAGGAAACCATACAAAATATATACCAAAAACTAACACAATCTGACAATCGTGATTCGTACATAGGCGTTGTGTCGTATCTGACATGAATTCTTCTATAGAAGTAATTTATTTATTACACATTTTCAGTGTTTAATGGGTTTCTCATGTGTTACGGTACACCTGATAAGAGCGTCACATTATACTAACCTATCTTCCAAAAAGGTAATAAAATGGCATCTGCTTTGAATGCAGCACACCAAAACCTGCCTTTCCCGCCTAATCGAACCCTCCCTCTAAAGCAATACCAATACCAGGGCAGCTTTTGATAATCTTTTCTAAATGCAGCATACCAAAACCTGCCTTGTTACTTACTTACTTACTAATAACTATGGAGTCCACTATTTCCCATTGTTTTAACATTACAGGGTGGCGCAAATACGGCCACTAGCGGATAAAATTTTCTACAGTAGTAAAGCTACTATGCATATCTATTCACACACCAAATTTGAGCTTTCTACCTTAATTACTTCTGACGTATGAGTGGGGGTCACAAAAATCCAAGATTGCATCGTCGTGGTGTAAAAGCGCCACCTAGCGGAGAAAATTGTCACCTATGTTAAAGCTCCTATGCATATCAATTCACATACCAAATTTCAGCTTCCTCTCTCAATTACTTCCTGAGATATGAGGGGGTCCCAAAATCAAGATGGCATCGCGGTTGTGCGCATGCGCCATCTAGCGGAAAAATTTTTTTCAACACTGTTGAAGCTCCTAATCATATCTATTCACGTACCAAATTTCAGCTTTCTATCTCAATTACTTAAGTGGTGGCGTGGCATAGTGGTAACGGAGTTGGTCGTATGAACGAAGTTACTCTACGTCGAGCCCGGTTAATACTGGGATGGGTGACGTGTACGGGTTCGACTCCCGGAGGCGGCACTTTATTTCGGTATGTAACCAGCCACCCAGGTCGACTCAGCCTTTCATCCTTTCAAGGTCGATAAACTGAGTAGTAAGCTGTAATCGGATGTTTGCTTCCTCACATGGGCGGCGCCATCTGGTGAATGCTTATGGGGTGAAGGCCTGGTGTGCTTGATTGGAGCGGTGGTTTGTTTGCTAGCTGCATGCTGCGGGTCCAATTGTCCGTTAATGCATGCAATGGATGGCTGCAATTTGCGCTGCTGCACCATTGGCTCTTGCCAATCAACTACCACTTCCGAGACTGTAAAGCGCATAGATTTACTCAGATGATAAATGAGGTTCGTGATAAGGATTATCTTGATAGGTTAATGCGCCTCTGATTCGCCTGCGACGTAGGGCGCTATATAAATTCGTTTTGATTGATTGATTGATTGTTAAAAGAGTTAAATCTCTGGACCCTGGAGGACAGGCAGAATTGATCACAGTGATTTACTGCAAAAGTAGCACTCTATAAGAATCCGACCTTTACCTTTACCTTTACCTTACTTCCTGAGTTATGGAGTCCTCTATTCCCATAGGTTTAACAATAAGGGGCCCCCAGCCCAGAAATGGGGTTTTTGGAGGTTTTAAATATGGTGGGGTAAATATTTCAAATCTAAGTAGCCTATAGCAATCAGTGTAAGACGCTCTATTTGCTGGTATAATTTTTTATGCAAATCGGTTAAGTGGTTTGGGAGAAGTAGTTACACACATACACACGGAATTTGATCAATGCGGCTCTTAGTATACGGGTGACGCTCAATACCAAACCTGCCTACATCTCTCTAAGGCACATCTCGTGCAATTTCTGGGGTAGATTATAGGCAACAAAATACAACTATGTATAGCCCACACAGTCGAGCAAAGCAGACAACGAAGCTGTTGTGTTTCTAACTTTTCAGTTATTATGAAATGATGTCAAAGTATACACACCATTTAATGAATATTTTTAGGATTACCGGACTTAGTCAGTTGCCCTATGAATGCTATATACGACACTTCAGATTTTAGAAGCTATATGCCCTGCCTGATGCTCAAGAAACAGTCACCATAGCAGGACACTTGAAGCCACAGAAAGAACCTGTGAGACAGCAAGCCTAACCACCTTACAAGAGAAAGATATCCACGCTTTGCAGGACGGTAGTTCTCTCAGAAGTCGAACAACTGCCTCGGCTTCTTTTTGTGCAGGGAAAGTTTCAAACGCAAGCATCTCCACTCCAGCATCCACGAGGATGGATGCCTGCATCCGATGCCAGTTCATCAGCTCCTACGAACAACACTGATGCAGCAACTGACAACCACCTAGATATCAATTACACCGTCGATGTCAATCGTAAATTTATATAGTGCAAAATCGATAAGCCTCTAATGTGCTGTGTATGCTAGAAGACTGGCAGAAGTTTTTAAATCGCAAAGAAAACTGTCAACAGAATGTGTCGGATCATGAAGGCTACCCAGTAGCAAGTTCCAGGCCATCGGGCCATCTGATGAGAAGTGCAGCAGACAGGATAGACCGCAGTCAATATATTTTGCAGCACTTACAGGCAGTGATATAATTTCTTCATTCCTATTCATGCCAGCTGTTCTGGCGGCCATTTTGCAGCACTTACAGTCAGATTGCCGAGATGGCACTAGAAATAAGCTTTTCTTAAACCTACCGATTCAATTTTATCTAAATAACATGACAGGTCTTCACCAGTTAACTTTGAAAAGTACGACATCATGCCATACAACATGTATATCATATTGTGACCATATATCACTGTGACGTCACTTCAACCAACCCTGACTCCAAAAGTAAAAGGTTGGTCAAAAATTCAGACCGTGATCTCAATGCATTGTGAAAAACAACATCAGTCAATCTCCTCTACTAAGAATATCTGGCTTGGCTCGTGTCTGTCTGGCCTGTTTCTCTCAAGCTACCCCTTGTTGCAATGACGCAACGGGTAGAGCGTTGGATTTGTGATCAACAGGTTCAAATCCTACTCGGGGCAAAGCTGCATAACAACCTTGTGCAAGTTGTTCACACCTATGTGCCTCTGTCACCAGGCAGTATAACTTGATACCGGCCAAGGGGCGTGGTGCTCTGTGGCTGGAAAGGTAACCACAGGCCTGGCAGAAAGTAATGGCAGCCTACCGCCGGGTGGATGACTTATAGTCACCTGCGGGCTGACTGCCTGTACACCGGGATCAGCTCTGGGCCCAATACTCGGTAATGAGTATGGGAATCCTTTACCTTTTTTACTCCCATGTTACGCCAGACTGCTGGAGCAAGAGTTTTCACAAGATGGATGCCCTTTCTATCAACCTATCAGCAATGTCAGTGTACTGAAGGAAATCTAACACAAAAATTTACATACTAATTAAGACACACACTTAGCTTTACTTTAACTGATCGATTAGTCCAAGTTCACTATGAGCCAAGCCACTTTCTCACAAGTCAACCTACAGTACATTTGGGATTTCAGGGGCAAATTGTACGAGCTTGCTCATATAGTAGCAGCAGTAAGCCCACAAATAGACGCATTAAGTTTCTAAGCCTGACCATAAATGCAGTGACGGACAGTCCACGAGATTACTAGGACTCAAACCGCATATTCTGTACTCAACAGTATTTGCTTTTAGTTCATTTTTCATTACACTTTTTTGGTTTTCATTTTAACTTCCACACAATAACAATAATTTTACGGCCATGTGCAGGTCAATCTTTGTTAGCCGACATTCCCAGTTAAGAACTGAAGGGTTCGCTGCCAGCACACCCTAGCTGACAGCAGCTAACATATGGAGATGCCAGAATTCTCCTCAATGGTGTTATGTACATATATCATCTCTGTACCATATTAACTTTCACATAACTGAGAGACAATTAACTAGTCACCTCTATAGACATATTATCCACATACTGTCCAGTGTATTCAGAACAGTCCGCTTGACAGGCACCATATGGACCTATGGACCCTATCACCATCGGCTTCACTCGACCTACATTTACACACACGTCTTCAGGTAAACCATAATTAGCCAGTTAACAGTAGTGAAGGAGAGAATATAATACCTGTGCAGGTAGTGCAGTACCTGACTTTAGTTTCAGTGGACTACAACAGTACAGAGTATGAAGTCTGTTATTACATACTGTTTTATCACACGTATGATGGTAACACAGTATTTACTGGGCCACTAGTGACAAGTCAATGCTCTTCAGACAATGGTATCATAGGCACCAACATATTAGAGGCTTCACAATATTAGGTGTTATGCAACTTTATGACTGACATTCACTTTTACATTGACACTTGCATCATAAACAATGATTTTGGGTGAAATTAAGGGGATTTGACCTGTAAAAACCCGTGCCACTTATCTCGAAAATTCCTTTTCAGGAACTATTGGGGAAGGAAACCCAGACAGGATGAACTAACCCAGGTTCACCTGGAAAACAACCATTAGAAACGTGGTAGACTGGTGGAACGGTCCCGTGGTGATGGTACAATAAGTACCATGAGTCCAGTGTTGTGGCAAGTACCTGCATACTGCAGGATGGCACTGCTATTGCCCCACATTAGTTGACCCCTTTCTTCCTTCTCACTGCCACAACATGCAGTTTCTCCAAATATACGTATCGTATTTCTGCCTGGCATTGCCACATGCCAACAGCACCCGTTTTTTGCTCATATCAATGTTGCATATGCCATCAACTAATGCAATGTGGTCAAAAACCAACCATTTAGCCTCAAATACTTCACCAGCACCGTTATCTGTTTCTGTCTATTTACAGAAAATCCTTGTTCAACAGATGCCTGATCAGGAGAATTTGCCTGATATCTGACCAAACCCAAGTGAAATTTTTGCAGCCAGCCACTGTGTTATGGAACAGTGTGCTAAGCCTGTATCCAGGCATGAAAGAAAAAAATCTGCTTTGCAGTTCAACAACAACTTCATCAATATTCTTTGTGTATTCCTGAATGTCATCTGCATATTTTCATGAATCCATGGTTGTAAATCAGAAGCTGCCATACAGTCTTCAGCCTTTCCTTGTTGCTGTCACATTGGTTGAAATTTCAAGGACTTTCAGGGATTTCAAAAATTAAATTCAAGGAGTTAGATAGTTAGTTGGAGTTTAACATCCCCTTTCAGCACAAATATGGCTATATCAGAGACCCAGGTTTCGTTGCCTTGTATGACATCAGGCCTGGAAATGGAATGGGCCTACTATTACAACCTGTCACAGGGAAATCTACACAAACCTAAGCTATCTGACCTGCTTGATTTGCCGTGTCCTGCCAGAAACTGTCTCGTGCTGCTACACATATAGAAACTGCCTTTCTAAGTAGCTGCTCCGCTTCACTGCAGGTGACCGCTAAGTGCTTCATGAAGCCCATGATACTGGCTTGATAAGTGGCTGTCGATATCATATCTGCCCCTGCCTGAAGGTAGCTGTTACCAAACCATGCACCATCTCAATGAGCCATCTTGCACCAAAATAATTACTTTCATATCTATAAACTAACAAAAGCAACAAATATTGCTGAAGTGCGTTCTTTCCCTTGCAGTAATTTTCAAAATTTCAGTTACAATACATTCATTTGGTAGACTAATAATCCTTTCATACATTAATATTAATAAAAAACAGCAATATTTTTCTAAGGCTGTTGCTCCAAGTCACTCAGTAATGGCTTGATTCTGAGATCAAAAACATTTTTCCTTGATCAAGCATACAATGGGTGGCACATAAAATGTCTGACTTTTGTACAAAATAAAGTAGAGGTTAGTAAAAAAAAATAAGAGGAAAATAACTTCCCTAATTATCGAAAATTCTTAATGAAAAAACAAATTTGGTTAAACAAATTTGTAACACAAAAGGATGACTCAATATACCAAAGTGCTCCATTTTGCACAGCTTCAAGGTTAAGTTGCAAAAGACTGCACAACAAATTTGATAAACTATGGGCCTATGGATTAGCAAAAGTGGTGTTGAATAAATCCTATTTTTGTATTTTAATACAGTATACCATCAAAGTTTCCATTGTATAATTGTTTTGCGAATCATGTCTGTCTCGATTCAGCTCCATGTTGTTTTGATGGGGTTTTCAACTAGTCAAGCATCACCACTGCAAAGGGCCACGTTTACCTAGAACAAGGTTACACTATAACAGTTATCAGAAACTCTGAACACATTCTTGTACCATTTCATCCCTTTTCCTGACATGTGTGGAAAATAGCCAAGTCTTGTTAAAAACACCACCGTCAAATAAATAAATATTTAAATTATTTATTGAGCGATATTTAATGCTGCAATAAAAGTATTTTCTCAGTAATACGTCACCAATTACATCATACACATGCAGTTGGCAAATGTACATATGTTAGGAAAAAATCGAGTGACAGTCAACACCATGTTTTACTTCCCGAGCTAAGATCGTTTAAACCTTGGACGTTTTCTGTGCGCCACCTGATATATTAACCCTGTATCAATCAGCAAGGACATGATAACGAAAAGAACACCTCGTATGAACATCAGAAATAGCATCAGGATTTGTCGTAATCATTCTGGCACTCCACAGTGGATCTCCCTGCAAATATAAGCACATTCATTTTTTTAAATAAACGACAACAAAAACAACATCATTTTATGACAATTATACAAGTCAACCTGTGTTAGCCAGCACCTGCAGCTAAGAACTGGAGGATATTGTGGGATCAAAGTTTTACTGCCCACAAGCACCTGCTGATAGCAACTAGCACACTTAGATTAGCGAGAAGATGCTAAAGTGATGGAACTCGCATGTTGATGCATTATGTGCAAAAATGGCGTCCAGATTATATTTCTTTAAAATCCTAAAGCGTTCTGGACTCTCACGAAATGACTTGCTCTGTTTCTACAAATCTGTCATACACTCAGTGGTTGAATACGGCTGCGTGGTTTGGCATCATAACCTAACCACTGCACAGAGCGATCGATCGACTGGAGGCTCTCCAAAAACGTGCTCTATGCATTATTTTTCATCCAATGACATTACCATACAACACTGCCTGTGCTCTTTGTGAGACTGAGTCTCTTAAGCTGCGACGATGCAATTTTCAGCAGAAATTCTTTAAACAGATCTGCCATCCTGGTAACTGTCTGCATGACCTCCTCCCACCTCAACGTGACCCTTCCGTTTCTCACTGACTGCGGCATTCTACAGTTTACCCCATCCCTCAGGTCCGAACAAAACGGTACTGCTCTTTATAAACTACTCCCTAAGTGTTACCAGTGACAACCTGTCATGTTTGTAATAGCGCCATTTCATTTTATTTTTATGTGTGTATGTTGTACATATTGCGTTTTTATAGAATTTTCATGAACTGCATTGTATGTGTTTCATATTAGTAGTATTTTATATTGTATTTTTATATTGTGTATCATTGTAACCAATACAGCCTTACGGCTACAATATCTCAATGAACTTACTTACCTTACCTTAGCTACCTTAAAGTTCACCTCGACAGTGTTATGTAAACCATCTCTGTACCACTAAATAGTCACTTCAATAGTAACTTTTACTGTATGCTAAAATGCTGGAACTAGTAACCTGAGTCTGGAACGGTGCAAGTGAGTTACAGTATAACAAAATGTTGGCAGTCTGGGTTTGTAGACTGACTACCCAATTACTCAAGCTTTGCCCTGCCCATGACCCCAAAATGTGACCTTTTAATGAATAATTGAAGCCATGAATGCTATTTTCCGTCTGTAGGGTTATGGCTAGTCACATACAATGAATGGTGTCTCTTATTTTTAACAAACAGAAATGCAGAACAGCATATATCAACAGCGTTGAAGAACAGGCCACAGTTATGTTGTCTTCATCACAAACCATCTTGTCACATGATAAACACCTTGAAACAGGTTTCAGTCGGTTTTCGAAAAGTTCGGGAGCTTTCTGATAATCTATGTTTATTCTCATATAGCAGCCAGTGGCTGGATTATAACACAACACACACAACACTATACATTACACAATAC
>Ga0209780_1002760_pt1 | contig 12687 bp, 6 predicted proteins | sample WorMetexBAHAMAS2_FD_187384 | JGI IMG/M metagenome (GOLD analysis project Ga0209780, IMG submission 187384) | Marine gutless worms symbiont microbial communities from Max Planck institute for Marine Microbiology, Germany - Inanidrilus exumae... | ecosystem: Host-associated > Annelida > Digestive... | reverse complement strand
GAACTAGACTATAAACCGTAAACGTTGTGAATAACGTTGACTAACGCTGACGCTCTTGTTATTGCAGGCACAAGTGATTTCGTCCCTGAATCATATGCTTACGAGGTAGCAGCGGTTTTTAGCTGCCAGATAAGTACAGAGAGCTCTTCAGGGGGCGTTGAGGTGAACTTCAGTTGGCTAGCGAGCGCCCGGTCGGACGATGGCTTCGGCTGGCGGCGGAGCGTCATATCGCGGGTTCGCGACCATGTACCTGCGCATGCCGATGTCGTCGTCGACGCTGCCCGTCCAGGGCCAGTGCACCGTCGACGACCGTCGCGTCACGCTCAAGTTCCCGTTCACCGGCATCGAGTTCGACCTTCCCGGGCAGCCGCGGGAGAACCGCAACGAGTACGACTTCACGATCCGCAGCGCCAAGGGCGACATGACGATGACGATCGGCTACGTGAGCGAGCTGCGCGCGTTCACCGGGACTGGACGCATGGACGTCGGTGACCAGGACGACGCGCCCGTGCTCACGTTCTGCTTCTACGCCGCCGACAGTCCACTCAGTCGCCTGCCAAGACTCTGACGCTCGTCCACCACCACACGGCTCTTCGTTGCTAGGCCCGACGACCAGCAGCAGCAGCCTCCATCGTCACGTACTCAGTGCAGTCATAACTGTAGTACCATATACATTATTGGCCCCTCAGCGGCAGCACGGGGAATTCTGAAAGGTGGTGTATGTGATTTGGATGTCCCCCATGCGCTACAGCAAAGACAATAATAATCGAGCACTGAATAATTGGACAGTCGAATTGCCGCCAACAGTAGCCTTCTTTATATCATCACGTTTCAATGCAGTCACGATGTAAATTTTGGCCCATCCTATCTTTAGAACGGATAACGCTACACACATCGATCGTATACCAGTTAACGAAGGATAAATTATACTCCAAAAGGCATGGCCTTTTTATTCCATAAACAACTGGGGATAACTTGGAAACGGTACTATGTCGAGATATACATGTAATGACCAACTTATATGAACGATTCACACGTATACGTGTCATAGCTATCGAAATAGCGCCGCCTGTCCGTCCTATAAATGACCTTGAGTTACTTTCAAGGTCATTTCACATATTGTAAACCTTTCTGGACACAATTTCTCGTACATTTGTGCAGCCGTGGGCCATCAGTGTTGGAAACATGAAAGTTTGGCAAACTGTCGTAAAAGTAGGGCTGTTGAAACGCGTTAATTAACGCGTTAAAGAATTAATCGCGTTTAAAAAATTAACGCCACTAAAATTTTTAACGTAAACTAGTCACACCAGTAGCAAGATTAAACCTCAATCGAACTTTGCTCCTTTAGTGAACATGCACTTTCCGAATGCAGTACTACTCTAAATTTCGTTTGATTTTTGCCGCGCGACGCTATGCTAGCGCCATGTATGCTGTCGTCATGTGTCCGTCTGTCTGTCTGTCATAAGTTGGAGTTCTACAAAGTGGGCTAAACCTAGGATCACACAAACAACGCCGTACTAAAAATTGGACATGGACTCTAGTTTTCTGTCGCCAAAAATTTAGACGAAATTCCAACGGGATCACCTTAACGGGGGCGTCAAATAAAGGTGGGGTAGGTCAAAACGGCGATTTTCGACCAATGTCTTGCTATATTTCAGAAACGGTGCATGATAGAGACATAGTTACTATGAAAAGCTAATAGGAACTCGTATGTCGTCTATCGATTAGTGCTATTTCCGGTGACCTTGAGTGACCCTTAACTATCCCAAACCATCCCATTTTCGACGTTTTGTTTCGCCTTTCATATCTTTGTAGTGAGTGGAGATAGATACTTCAAATTTGGTAGCATAGATTGACGGTAGCAAGTGCTAGCCCATGGATGGCAAACCATCCCTGAAAGGGGCATGGTTAGGTTGCGTGTTTAACCATTTAAATTTTGGTGGGCACCAACCATATGTCAGGAACGGCTGATCGTTTCAGGCGCTGTCAACTTAGTTCGCCAGTGAGTGTCATAAACTTCTGATGGTCGTCGGACAACTGTTGATCACACCCACCGTCGGGATCTGTATTCAGCCGCTAGGCCGAGTAGAAGAAATGGTTTGATTATTATGATGTGATACGGAATATTTAGCATGCGCTCAGCCACTGCGTCGTGCGGGTCTGTCAGCGGCAGCGGAGAATCTTGTACTATTCTGGGATGACTTTTTCTGCTAATGTCATTTAAGAGACGTCATTTACAGAGACGCGGACATTTTGGCGTCCGCGTCCGCAGCTGTCCGACGACAGGTGTCCGCGGACGGTCAGTATCCAATCTTGCCAGCGGCAATGTCAGCAATGTAGCCTACTCTGTTTTGTCATGGACTAAAAAAAACTTCAGTACGAACGGAATGACAGATATTACGAGTGATGCAGATTAGGCCTATAGAACGGTTGGTTGATTCCAAAATCGAAACTGAAAATTACCGTTATTAAGCACGCGTACAACGCGCAATTGACGACCGTAGAAGGACTTATCAGTGTCCGGCCGTACGCGTCAGCATCTACATGTAAGGTTACGTCCGCGAACGCGCGAAAAGCTTGCAGACGCGTCTCAGCGTCTGCCGTGTCCGCGTCCGTACATCTCTGGTCATCCATTACCCATAGGGCGCCTACATCTGAAACACAACACAAATAAAATGTGCGTTAAAACCGCGATTAACGCGCGATAAAAATAATTAATCGCGCGATTAACACGACTAGAAAAATTAATCGCTCAACAGCCCTCAAAATGTGACATTATTGACACGGGGCGTCGCGCATCCCTCTGCAGCGACAGTTAAGCCCCGGATGTTTATGTCAAACGGGTAATATCAACACATTATTTATGTGTACTTTTACCGCGTGGCATTGTATACAAGCGCAGCATGCAATCGTAATTCCGCCTGTCTGTCGGTCTGTCCGTCTGTCACACTCGATCGTTTACCGTGTCGAAGTGGACATCTGTAAGCTTATCAAACTCCTTTCACGGCCTGATACAGCCATCATCCTAGTTTTGTTCGTAACAAACGTCACGATGATATTCCGACGGGTTTACCAACGGAAGTGTGTGCATTAAATACACATGAGTATGAAAAAATCACTATGGCTAGCCTACATCTCGATTCGATAACAAGCCTGCAATCGTAGACAGCATCTTCGCCCGGTGCCGCCACCTGGTGAACTGGACGAAACATAACGTTGTCTTTGATTCTGGCCCATTGGCTCCATTATGTGAATGCATGACATCATCCACAGCACGGGAAGCACATAACATATTGCAGTGTCGTCAGAGGAAGACCGAACCACGGCGCGGCCGCAATTAACATGTACAGAAAATTTCCTGAAGTTTTGGCATGTGGTCTGGTACCGTGGGCGGGGCATCCCCCTGGTACTTCTTTTGGGTTTTACCTAAAAGAGGCATTCCAAAGTCAGAGTGCCAGACCCACAAGGATAAGATACTATACGAGAGTCGTTAGGCACTGATATGTTATAAGAACTGATGAACAGCAATTACACAAGATATCACATTGAACTGATAAATAGATCTTGTGGTGGTAGGTTAGTCTCCACCAAGTTGTAGGCGCTGGCGTAATAACTTAAATGATCCTTCCCCATGACCCTATCCTTTCCCATTCTGGGTCGTCGCTGAACAAAAAGGCAACGAGGTCGGGAGGTTACTGTATAGTTGGCCATCCTTAACCTGGCGGAACTAAATCTCCACCAAAGACCTAGTTCCCGATATAGCCTATTTTTGTACTGAAAGGGGACGTTTATCTGCCAACCAACGAACCAACCAACCTCACTATTGTCTTTAAAATGTTCTCGGAAAGCACGACTTTTGTGTGCCAAAAAGTGCTATCACTGTTTGTATCACTTGCGCTGACCGAAAAGAATGGTTTACCTTCATAATAGCAAATTCTTTCAGTTCAACTAGTAAGTTATAAGTGGACTATGTGCTTTTTGTTTTCACTAACTGCTTGAGCTCTAATTAATAATTCATGCATCTTCATATTCGGACCCACGGCGCTATACACTATACAGTTGCTTTAATTATTATTATTGTTATTAGCTATAGACAACTTTACAGTTTCTTGCTAATCAATTTGTCATGATTAACGATTAAATTTAACCCGGTTGTTTGCTGCCAGTCTGCGTTGGAAGGTAAGCTATCTGAGATCGTCGATCACTGCACATATAGCCTACATGACGTGTGGCCACTGTTGTGACAGCCTTTTATTGTCCGTCGCCGCCCAACAAATTTGGAATTCGCTTCCTATCCAGCTTGAAGTAGTCAGCGTCTTTTAAATTTTAATTTGCATCTTTTATGTCGTTATAATGTGCGCCCGCCAGCCTTAGCTTACTATGCATAACGGCACGTTAGAAAGAAATCCGTCGTTCATTTATTCGTACGCGATCGCTGTTAGTTGTAGATAATGCGTTTTGTTGCTTCGTAGAGTTGTAGGCCAAAAGTGCTTACTGCTAAGTTGTTATTAATCGTTAATCGTGGCAGTAGTTGTGTCTTTTAGTAAATATACAGTATATACTCATTCACAATCGACTATACCGTATGTGTAATCGAGCCTGTATGTTGTATAAAAAATTTTACGTGGATCACGATGTCTGTGAAAGAGACTTTTTTCTGTAGCTAATACCCACGTTTGACCGGTTTATGGCGCACTACGCCACGGTAAGACATGAGTGCTTAATTTCAGTGTGTGTACCCATGCGCAGTTGAAGTTGCATATGTCCATAGGCCTATTTACATTTTGGTATCCATCTTGCAGTGGTTACTCAAGGTGGGGAGCAGCAGAGGGGGGATGAGAGGACAACGACGTATTTGGGACACGAGAAGGGATGGCAGAGGGTAGAAGAAAGTGATGGGAAGTGAGAAAGCAGGGAAAATGGTTAGGAAAGGCAGGCCGGGTTATTGAATAGGCCTGATAAGCATATATAGGCCCTGTATATGGTCAACGGCCCGAACCTCAAGGAGCCACAAGGAGCCCACTCGTGCGTTTAATATTTCAGTAGCACATAGCAACACTATGACTTCAGGAGGCCCCAAAACTGTGACGCCTATACACAGAGACCTAAATCCAGCTCTGAGTTAAGGATGGAAGAGCGCGTTAGCGCGATAACGAGCCACGATACAGCATTCCGCTTCTGTTACTGAGGTTTGACACAGGAAGCGACAGATGAAAACTAGAAACTGGAATCATCGCCGAGACGCTGCAAAACCGACAGGGTGAGAGTGGCCATACCTCACCCCTAAATTGGCGTGCGAAAGTGAACACGTGGTATACTGTTCCGTGGCAAATTTCAGCGTGATCGGTACATACTGCCCCCCCTTCTGGGCGAATAAACGCCGAAAACGGCGATTGTTTAACCCAATTTTCAAGTTTGGTGGGCTTCTGTACTCACCTCCCTTCCCCAAACACAGCCAAATTTGACAGGTAAGAGTGGACCCATGGTGTACTGTATCGTGCCAAATTTCACCCTGATTGGTAAATACTTTGTCCCCTACGAGGGGAAACAGCAAATTGACCAATTTTGCAGTTATCACAGGGCTCATACCCTGGACTCCCTTGACCGATCACGTACGTACGTGGCACGTGAAACGTACAGTAGACTCATGGTCTACGCTTAAATGCCATGCCAAATTTCATCTGAATGGGTTTATTCGGTGGCCCTTGAAGGGCAAAAACTCCCAATTTTGCCGCATTTTCAACCCCATTATATGGTGGCGCCACCTAGCGGCGCAACGACGGTATCAAAACCGTTTCTATACTCAAACGCCTTGATGGCGACATCGTTAGCACAAACTCTGCCGTTCAAAAACGTGACTGACAAAACCGGGAAAACAGAACATTTTCCGGCGCTGTGTGACGCAGCAGACAGCGCAAAAGTACCTTACGATTTAAGCAAGGTGTCGCCCTAACAGGACGTAATCGTACTGGCCCGCCCGGCGGCCGGTCTGCCCGCCCGCCGGTAGCGTTCCCACGCCGCGTATTCACGCGCCCGGCGGCCGGCCGCCCGCCGGCAGCGTTATAGACAACGACAGAAGACGACAGACGCCAGCCAGCAAGAAAAGCTCGCCCATTAGGCGGGTCAGTAATAAACAGCCGATCGATACAATGTACTCATGTACATGGCGTGTAGCACTAAGACTAATTGGCAGTAATCAGTAATTGATAATCTTTATTCACCGAAGATACACAATCGGTAGCAATCAAATAGAAAAAAATAGAAAAGAAAATTTAACTAGATAAATAATAAATACAGCAATATCACAGCGTTAGGAACAACAATATTTTTCACTATAGGCCTAAACCAAAGTAGTAATTGCACGACGAAGTGGTAACACGTGGTGGAGACAATGACCTTTATTTTACCGCACGCACATAGTTTACTGTCAACATCAACCAACGGATCATAAACATACTGTATAGCAGTTAACATCATAACATGTTTTTTCGGAATGAAGCATCAATACGATCTTTCAGAACTTGAGTATGTATCGACCCCAATTACCCCATCCACTCCAGACAAAAAGAGCATTATGTGAGAACCTGTGTCAATTTCGATGAGCTACAACCGCTCGTTCCATAAACCATTTTCGATTACACATATCCTTTTTAACATATGACGTAGTGGTAATGGCGTTCGGCGTATCAACGAAGTTACTCTACGTCGAGCCCGGTTAGTACTGGGATGGGTGACCGTTTTCGGGCGGACATACAACCTCGGTATGTAACCAGCCACTCACGCCAACTCAGCCTCCTACCCTCAGCGGGACGGGAAATGAGTACTGGCCAAAGTGCGGTGATGCTCTGCGGTCGGGGAGTAAAAGCAGGATGGCTTATTCCATTCGTGGATAAGTGTGGGCGGCAGGTAAAACTGTGTGATCCCTCGTTAGCACCTGCCATTTCTGAGCGCTTTAGAGATGAGTATCGCACTCATTATAAGGCGATGTACAAATGTAACGTTTTCTTCAGCCTAGCATGTCGCCCACTGACCTCTAATACAGTCTACCTCCGGTGATGATCCAGACAGTGTCATCTCTTCATTTTTCATATCTAAACCACTCCACCTTTCCTCGTCCACAAACTGGCTGTTTCCAATCCCAATAGGCTAACGTGTTTCATGGTTTGAACTTAACAAAAAACCTATGACAACATAATCTATACGAAAGAAGGAAGACCATTAAAATGTGGCGTTGTGTACGACTAGTGATCTGTCACTTTTCCTTATTTTCCATTTCTGTGCCGTGCGCTAGATTAATTAGCTGGCCATCGCGTCAGCTTTTAAGCGCATGTAAATATAGCGTATCGTATCTTCAAAAATGACTTTAAAAATTCCCAAGATTTCTCTACAGCGAACCATTTAAGCACTGAAACAGTTTACTAAGACATTACACAGAGACTTTCTTTGCAGTTAAAACAGTGCAAAATTAAAATTATTCAAATACGTTAAAATACGACAAATTTATTAGCAGAAGTCGACTGTCTTAAAGTAAAAATATCAAAATATGAAATACGTCGGATAATATCAATAGTACCATCACAGAGAAATGTGACGACTGACGACTGGTCTGCACTTGCTGACTGATGTTAGTCAATGCCGGGTTTACAAATTATGTGCAGCCCTCGGGCCAGGGCCTTATTTCCTTTCTCCTTCACTTTCCGCTGCTTAGTTATGCCCTTCTATTGGTGTCCTGCGAAATTTACCGTGGGAATGTGGCGTCTCATAAACAGTCTGAATACTCCCAAATCCGGCCAGGGTTGTTGCTACAGCTGGTACAGCGCAGCCCTAGGCGACCTGGGGGTCAGGGTGAGCACCACACGCAGTCGTCCCTTCACTGCCAAAATGTCAGAACCCAAACTTCAACGGTAAGTCAATAAGATCCGTCGTACAGCTCAAACGTCGTGTAAGTTAATTAAACACTTGTTGACAAAAACCGACGAAATCTCAATGTCGCTGTCATACTGCAAGGACGAAAGCATTGACCTTCCAAGGAATACATACTGAGTCAAAAAAACAATGTACTTGATTTTTCGTCACAAGTCAGGCAAATGTGGACCGATTTTCAAAATACTTTCATTGGCACATTCCAGAAAAATTTGCCTGAACTCACCATAAAGATTTTCCACTTATTTTAAAGGCTGAATACTCCCAAATCCGGCCAGGGTTGTTGCTACAGCTGGTACAGCGCAGCCCTAGGCGACCTGGGGGTCAGGGTGAGCACCCCACGCAGTCGTCCCTTCACTGCCAAAATGTCAGAACCCAAACTTCAACGGTAAGTCAATAAGATCCACGACCACAGCCACACGACCTTGTGAAGCGTGATTACTGATTGCACACGACACTAGGAATTCATCTCGCCAGTCACGTGGCGGCCTAATATTCCAACCCGGAACCTTACTGACGACAAGGTCTGGAGAACAACGTGGCAGCAATCAGAATATCCGTGATGTTAGCGAACCAAAGCAGCAACTGATCGTGGTGTGACCATTATTATTATATTTGGTGTGACACTTGCTGCCAGTGGTGTAACTTTGGTCTGAAAAGTGGGGGGACCACGCTCGAGGTGTACTTATAAAATGGGGGGTTCGTCCCCCACTCCAAAAAGTGGGGGTCCGGACCCTCCCGCCGCCCAGAAATTACGCCTATGCTTGTTGCATTTGGGCCTGACGCAGACATTTGGAGCACGCGATTTAACTGTTTACCCTGTCGGTGGACTTCAGTAATCATAGTTAGCAACCAACTTCACTGTCACCAGCTGACATCAATTATGTCATTTCTTGCATAACCTCACAGAGTTTGCTGAGACAATATTTTAGACATGTTGCGTTATGTCATTATCTGCATTCTGAACTTCTGTATTAAAAAAATAAGTAAATCTTTATCGTGACATATTCTTGTGATGCGTCGAGAGACTGTTGTTACATTTGGACAGTTACATAAAACAGTTTAACCGTGACTGTACTAGTAAGAGTTTGGTGGTAATCTGAACATTTGAATTTGCAAGGTATAGTGTAGCAACGCAGTTAAGGTGAGATTAAAGTGTATGTCATAGCTACAGAGACAATTTGTGTGGGAATCTGCCAGTGAAAGCATTTTGAAAATCGTGCCGAGCTGTAATCAATAGTCGAGTTTTCGAGTTTCCTGCAGTTTTCAGAGATGCTGGTGAAGAGTCATCCAGGGCGACTGGTGGTAGTCTGCAGCAGTATGGCCCGCCTGTAGTCGTCAATAGCGTCGTCTCGACGTCCCAGTAAACCGCGCACCTTGGCTCGCTTTATCAACGCTAATGCATCTCCCGCATCCAGCCTCAACGCTGTTACCATGCCAACCAACGTATCATCATCAACGAACTCGTTTTACAACAAGGAGAGTAGCAGTAAGCTGGAACCACTACATAGCTTTTTGTATGCTCGTAAGCTGGTAGACAGCCGCCAAATTTATTGCAAGAGACCAAAACACAAAATTAACTGAAAAAGAACTGAAACTAAAACTGGCAAACATGAGAAATCAAAATAAGATCAAAGAAACTAATCACTCAAAATCAGTCAACGTAATAACTCATTAAGACATCTGTATTGATTACACTGTGCAATCACTAATTTCATTAGTCAAATGCAGACTTCTCAAATCATTATCCACTATGACTACTCCGTGTTTTCCATGGACATGATGCCAACTAACTGATATTACTATCTCTGAAGTTGCGACCTTATGGCTCAATAGAAATCCATCATCATCATCATCATCATCATCATCATCATCATCATCATCACCATCACCATTTCAGACTTATAACAAAACAACATTGATTTTTTATTTTTGCAGATTATTTTGAAACTTTTCAAAATTTAATGCATTTAGTTGCATATATTTTATAGTTTAATTCAGGTAATTCCACTTAGGTAAGACTTAGTATCTTAATTTGGCTTTAAATCTATAATTTGCTGGCTCTGTGGAACAGTCACTGCATGATATTTACATTGAAAGCCAATATCAAAGACCAAACTTTGTAACAGTTAGAGAGACATCACGACTGTAATGCAGCAATGTTTAAACAAGTAGCTCAGCTGTCGCTGACAAACCTGCGCAACGCGCTGCATCACGACAAACGGCAAAATTTTCAAACAGTCATGTGACCATAACCACGCCCTTTTGTTCGTGATATGTCACTCTGTTGTTAGAATTGATACAGCCTACTCGTGTACAAAATTTGACGACTTTAGGTTCAGCCGTTCCAGTGATATGATTGGAGCCCAAAAATTTTGTAATGGGTCACATGACCTGACCACGCCCCTATGAGGGACAGTTTGTCGTCCGTAGGCTGTGACTTGCACAATCAACCTTTACATCAAATTTGTAGTCTTTGCGATCGCCAATGACGTAGATGCATAAGGCAGTGCAAAATGTAGAAATTGAGGTGTTTAACGTGCTAAGGGGTCACCCAAGGTCATCGGCAACATAAGAATTCGATACAGCGCATAAGACTTCCTATTTAAATTTAATAGAAACTATGAGGCTATCTCGTACCGTTTTCGAGATATTATCGCTTATTTTCCAAAAATTAAAGAGGTCACGTGACGGTAACCACGCCCCTTTCAGGGACATTTTGTCGTCCGTAGGCCGGGACTTGCTATGATCAACATGCACACCAAATTTGAAGTCTCTAGCCTCGGCCGTTGCAGAGATATCTTAGCGGGGACTAAAAATTTAAAATGGGTCACGTGACGTGGCCCCGCAGGGATGGTTTGTCATCTGTAGGCCGGGACTTGTTATGTTCAACCCACGTATTAAATTTGAAATGTCTACGATTACTTGCAACGAAGAAATGAAAGGCAACGCCAAATGTAAAAAAATTCTCGTATTGAGCCACCCTTTGGGCGACTTAGGGGTAGGCCTAACGCACAGGGTTCATCTATGGCTCGAAAGAAAGCGCGTTGTCAAATTCCTATTAGCGATAATTGCAATTCTCGCCAGCTCTCGCGGCTGTCGAAATCGGCGTCTTCTGACGGGGGTGTGTCAATTTGAGCGTAAATTTTAGGTAGATGGGGACGTCGCCCGCAATCCATTTATGGACCGTTAGATAGAGGAATGATGTATCTACAACTTTGCCGCTGGAAGTTTTCACACAAAGAAACTTTGTAGCAGACTTTTCTCGACAGATGTTGAAATTTACTGGAAAAATAGCAAAATCGCGTTTTGTGCCACCGTGTGGGGACTTAGGGGTAACGTACACGGTTTACCTATGGCTCATTAGAAAGCGCGTGGTGGACTTTCTATTAGTGCTAATTGAACTTTTTTCGCCAGCTCTCACGGCATGCATACAGTGCATAAGATGCAGCGTGTTGCTACAAAATGTCACACGTAGCGTGGTCTGTTGAGTGTCTGTGTGTTGGGCGCATGGATGAGGTGTGCAAAAATGGGTGAACCGATCGAGATGCCGATTAGCGTGACTATGATGCTCGATCTGTTATGGTTGCTGGCTACTAGTTCCAAATTTTCCGATGGAGCTCAAGCGTCCATGGCGCTCGATGCGTTGCATCTGCCGCCTGCTAGTTCCGAATTTCGGTGTGGAGCTCATTTTAGTGGCATATGGACGGCACGCAGAGCACGAGCCCGTGGGCTCGAGTGGCGCTCTCTAACCCCCGTTACCATCTGCAGGGTATAAGGATACAGATCCACTCAAAACTGTGGTCATGCATAAGGATTACAAGTCAAGTCGAAGTTCTATCGCATTCAAGTCACTGTCATACCCATGCCTAGGTCAACTCATACCCATACGTAGAGCATCTCATACTGCATTAAATTTTAATGCAGTATGAGATGCTTTAAGTATGGGTATAACTGGAACCAGTTGTAAGCAGTATTTCCAATAGAAAACCGGTCACTAAGCACTGAAAGAAGAATGTTATGGTCAACAGTATCAAATGCGGCATTGAGGTCGAGTAGTACTAGTATGGAGACTTTCCCATCGTCAACTGCACGCACTAGATCATTATGGACTGACAAAATGGCGGTTTCAGTTCTATGGTGTTGTCGGTAAGCTGAATGATAAGTTGGTAGCAGATCGTATGTGTTAGCATGTGAAATAAACCGTTTGGCTACAACCCGTTCAACAACTTGGATACATAAGGCAAGTTGGAAATCGGTCTGTAGGATTTCAGCTGATCTGGATCTAGAGCTGAACTTTTAACACGTGGTTGAACTAACGCTTGTTTAAGAGCTGTGAGAAACGAGCCTGTTTGGAGACAGAGAGAGATTACATATAATGTCGGATAACTGGTACCGTATATGGAGCAAGCTCTTTCAACAACCAGGTGGGTATAGGATCTAACGGACAGTATATAGCTGGCGTGGCGTGGCAGCCAGCAGTGACTGGATCTTAGAATCAGTGACTGGATCAAACACTTGGAATGAACGTGTGTTGGGGTATTGACATGCTGAACGAGATTCTGTGTTGCTAATAGGGTCAACAGTTTGTTCCTGTTAGTGTCAGACACGTCGTCTACATGCACGTTCAGATCTCCGACAATAATCAGTGGAGATGCAAATGTAGCAGTGCTGCCTGTTAATACAAGAACTCATCAGGAGATGAGATAGCGAACGTGAACTTTTTAACGACGATATCGCACACACGTAGGCCTACTTCAAAAT